>Ga0302046_10000070_pt1:0-92500 | contig 99848 bp, 89 predicted proteins | sample RVTome_11_FD_200261 | JGI IMG/M metagenome (GOLD analysis project Ga0302046, IMG submission 200261) | Soil microbial communities from uranium-contaminated site in the Upper Colorado River Basin, Wyoming, United States - RVT147D111 (version 2) ... | reverse complement strand
CGCCGGTTAAAGTGGTACATGAGCTGGGTTCAGAACGTCGTGAGACAGTTCGGTCTGTATCCGTCGTGGGCGCTGGAGTGTTGAGGGAGGCCGACCCTAGTACGAGAGGACCGGGTTGGACCGACCGCTCGTGTCCCGGCTGTCACGCCAGTGGCATCGCCGGTTAGCGATGTCGGGTAGGGATAACCGCTGAAAGCATCTAAGTGGGAAACCCGTCCCAAGATGAACACTCCTGGACCGTAAGGTCCCTGAAGGGCCGTGGGAGATGACCACGTGATAGGCGGCAGGTGTAAGGCGTGTAAGCGTCTGAGCCGAGCCGTACTAATCGCCCGTGTAGCTTGATCTCTTCCTTTTTGCTGGCAACACCGAAGCGCACAGAGAACACCTCGATGCACCCACCATCCACGCGATTGTCGAGTAGATGTTAGGGATTAGGGGTTAGGGGCTAGTCACTAACCCCTAACCCCTAGAACCTAACCCCTGCAGCTTATCGACTGGCGACTAGCGCGACAGGGCCACACCCGTTCCCATCCCGAACACGGTAGTTAAGCCTGTCAGCGCCGATGGTACTGCGAGGGAGACCTCGTGGGAGAGTAGGCCGTCGCCAGTCTCCCCAAGCCCGCCTTCCGATCGGAAGGCGGGCTGTTTTTCGTGACAGGGAAGGGGCCCGAAACGGACCCTTCCCCCTTCCCCCTTCCGCCTTCCCCGCTAGAATCCCCACCCGATGCCCTCGACACCGCCCACCCGCTGCGGCACCATCGTCCTCGCCGGCCGCCCCAACGCCGGCAAGTCCACGTTGCTCAATGCACTCGTGGACGCGAACCTCGCGATCACGAGCGCCAAGCCGCAGTCGACGCGCACGCCCGTCATCGGGACGCGCACGGACGGAAGCACCCAGCTCGTCGTCGTGGACCCACCCGGCCTGCTGGAGCCGGCGTACCTCCTCCAGGAAACCATGCTGGAGGAGGTCCTCGGATGGCTCGAGCGCGCGGACGCCATCCTCTATTTGATCCCCGCCGGCGATCCCACCCCCCCGTCGCTGGCCGACCTCGTGCCGCCGACCCGGTCGGTGACCGCACCGATCGCCCGTGTCCTCACCAAGGTCGACCTGGCGCCCGTCCCGGCGCACGACCCCGAGCCGCCTGCGTTCCTGACGTCGGCCGTCACGAGACAGGGCGTCGACGCCGTGCTCGACTGGTGCCGCGAACAGGTTCCCGAGGGGCCGTTCCGCCACGCCCCGGACGACCTCAGCGTTCAACCGCTGCGGTTCTTCGTCACCGAGTTCGTGCGCGAAGCCGCGTTCGAGCTCCTGGAGGAAGAGCTGCCCTACGCCGTGGCTGCCGAGGTCGAAGAGTTCCGGGAGGGAACCACGCCTGTATATATTCGGGTAACACTCTATGTGGAGCGGGAATCCCAGAAGGGGATGGTCATCGGGCGCGACGGCCGCACAATCAAACGTCTCGGCGCCCGCGCGCGGGAACGCATCGAGGCCCTGATGGGCGCGCAGGTGTTCTTGGACCTATGGGTCAAGGTCCTTCCCAAATGGCGGACCAGCGCACATGCTTTGCGCCAGCTCGGATTCCCGGCACCTACCTCGAGGACGTGATGAGCGTACCGCCCGACCTGCTGGAAATCCTCGTCTGCCCCAAGTGCAAGGGCGAGCTGGAGTACCGCACCGAGCCCAAGGAAGAGCTCGTCTGTCACGCCTGCCGCCTCATCTACGCGGTGGAGGACGACATCCCGATCATGCTGATCGATGAGGCGACGCCCTTCTAGCGCCGTCGCCGTCCTGCTCTTGGCCGCCAGCGCGTCGCCGCTGCCCGGTCAAAGTCGGGCCGACCCCGTGGAGGGAGGAGCCGCCTTCCTCCTGCTGCCGATCGGCGGGCGCGCCACGGCCCTCGGACAGGCTGGCGTGGCAGACGGGGGGACCACGGAGGCCGCGTTCTGGAACCCGGCCGGGTTGGCCGGCCTCCACCACATCGAGCTGTCGCTCCATCACGCCAGCACCTTCGCGTCCGACAACACCGCGCTGTCCGGCTATCTCCCGGTGAACGGACTCGGCGTCATCGGCGTCGCCGCTTATCTCGTGGACTTCGGGTCGCAGGACATCTCCACGGGGCCGGGACCGCCCGTGGGGCGCATCGGCCCAAAAGGGATCGAGATCCTCGCGTCCTACGCCACCACCTTGACCTCCGATTTCGCCTTCGGAATCAACTACAAGCTCATCCAGTTCCGCCAGGACTGTTCGGGCGACTGCGGGCCGTTCCGCACCGTGGTCGGCACCACGCACGGCGTGGACGTGGGAGCGCAGTACGCCATCGGCCCGGCCGACAACCTGCGCGTCGGCGTCGCCCTGCAGCACGCGGGCTTCAAGCTGCAGTTGGAGAACAACGGCCAGGCGGATGCCCTCCCGACGCGAGTACAGTTCGGCGCGGTGTACCGCATCGAGCTCCCCCAGCCCACCGGGGTTGCCGAAGCCCTCGATGCCCGCATCCTCGTCGATCTCCAGGACGCATGGCGGGACTTCAGTGACCCCGACGCGCGCGTGGGGCTGGAGCTGGGATACGGCGACCTCGTGCGGCTCCGCAGCGGCTACGCCTTCCTCCAGTCGGACGCGGCCGGCCCCTCGATCGGCCTCGGGATGCGGTTCGGGCGATTCGCGTTCGACTTCGCGCGCCAGTTCTTCGTTTCCTCCAACTTCGACGAGCCTTTCCACATCAGCCTGCGCGCCATACTCTGACGACGTGCTCCGTCCGGCCACGCTGCTGTTGCTGACCTTCGGGACCGCGTCGCCCAGCCACGCCACCATCCAGCTGCTCGCACCCACGCCGCGCCCCAACCCGGTCCTGATCGCGCCCGCCGACACGGCTGATCGCGTGCCGCCGTGGATCCCACCGCTCGCATCGATCGCCGTCCCGGGGTCGGGGCAGCTCCTGCAAGGCCAGGAACGCGGCGCCGTCTATCTCGGGGTCGAGACGTTCTTATTGATTCGCCTCCTCACATCGAACGCCGATGGGCGCCGCGAACGAGGCCGCTTCATCGATCTCGCGTTCGACGTGGCCCGCGCCCCCTTCGGTCCCTCGATGCGCGACACGGCCTTCGAGTATTTCGAGGAGATGGAGCGCTTCGTCGAGAGCGGGCCGTTCGACAGCGATCCCGGCATGGCCGGCATCCAGCCCCCCGGCGACGAGAACACCTTCAACGGGAGTATCTGGGTCCTGGCCCGGCGCACGTTCCTGCCGGACCCGGACGCGCCGGACCCCAACACACCCGAATTCGTGCGGGCACTGGAGTTCTACCAGCAGCGCGCGGTAGGACCGAACTTCCTTTGGTCGTGGCGCAACGCCGGGTTGGAGCAGGACCTGTTCCGCCAAGCGATCACCGACAGCGACGAAGCGTTCCGGCGCGCGCGCCAGCAGTTGGGTCTGATGCTCGCCAACCATCTGCTCAGCACCCTGGACGCGTTCGTTTCCCATCGCCTCTCGCGTCGACAATCCCGCGTCGAAGTCGATACCTTTCTGTGGGTTCCGCGCGGCGAGCGGCTCGCCGGCCTCGTGATGTTGCGGATCGGTTTGTGAGGTCGGCACAGTGATATGACCGCGCGCGGCGACACCTTACCGCGCGCCGCGGCGGAGCCTTTGACTTCTCTGTCAAAGCCCTTAAGTTAGTCTAACTTTTGACTTTAGGAGAATTCGAGGATACTGGTGCGGGCGCGTACCACCGTAGTGTTCTTCTCGCCCGACGATCGGCCAGTGCCTGACCTCCTCACGGCGTGGGTGGCCCGCCAGCCATATCCCCTCGTTCGGTTGCACGACGCGGCAGCCGTGGAGACCGCGACGTTGCGGAACCCACCAGCGCTGATCGTCATCGACGCGGATGGTGCGGGGGAGAGCGGCATGGCGCTCTGTCGCGCGCTCAAGGCCGATCCATATACCGCGGTCGTCCCTGTGGCATTCGTGTCCGGATGCCACCCGGCCGACCGCGTCGGCGAGTGGTTCCGTGCCGGGGCGGACGAAGTGCTCTCGCCGGTGTTCGGACCGGCCGAGCAGCAGAGCCGGCTCGACACCCTGCTCTCGCGCACCGAGCGCAGCGTCGCCGTCCATCCCACGACGCGCCTTCCCGGCACGACAGAGATCGAGCGCGCCATTCGCATGCGCCTCGACACCGGCGCGCTCTTCGCCGTATGTTACGCCGACCTCGACCACTTCAAGGAATTCAACGACCGCTACAGCTACTACGAAGGGGACGGCGTCATCTTCCTCCTCTCTCGCATCCTGCGTGACGTCGTCAACGGGCTGAGCCCCCATGAGGGCTTCGTCGGACATATCGGCGGCGACGATTTCATCATCATGCTGCCCCTGAACAAGGTCCAGGACGTGTGCAAGGAGATCATTACGGTGTTCGACCTCCTGATCCCGTATCAGTACAACGCCCAGGACCGGCGGGCAGGCTACTTCTTCGGCAAGGACCGGCGTGGCCACCTGCACCGGGTCCCCCTCATGACGCTCTCGATCGGGATCGTCACCAACGAGCGCCGCCGGTTCACGCACCCGCGGCAGGTCAGCGAGCTGGCCACCGAGATGAAGAGTTACGCCAAGACGCTCCCGGGATCGGTCTTCGTCGTGGACCGCCGCCGGGACAGCAACGGTTAGCGGAAAGCGCCCAATGAATGTTCGCTGTTCGGCTTGTGAAACGGTGTACCGGGTGGATCCGGCCAAGGTACCTGCCGGAGGCGTGCGCGCCCGCTGCACGGTCTGCTCCCATGTCCTGACCGTCCAGCCAGCGGACAACGCCTTCGAGGTGCCCCGGCCGGGCGAGGCAGGCGTATCGACCCTACCGGGACGGCAGACGGCGCCCGCAGACCCTGCCGTGCCCCCGCAGAGCTCGCCCATGGACCGTGCAGTGACCGGGTCCGCCATGGAGGCGCCCAGGACGACGCAGCACCCCATGCGGGCGCCACGACCGGAGCCGGCGACTCCGGCCCCGGCTCCCGGGCCGGCCCCCGAACAGCCTCTTCAACCCCCCGTCGCCCAACCGGCGGCACCGGCAGCGGCGGCCCCGAGCCCTGGGCCACGCCGGCCGGGACCGGTGGCTCCGGGACTCAAGATCGCGCGCCCGGTGGCTCCCCAAACGTCGTCCAGCCGTCCGGCCCGGCCGAGCGCACCCGTCTTCCGCGCGGCCCCGGGAGCGCCCATGGCGGCGCCGCCGGTGCCGCCCAGGGCGCCGGCGTCCCCCCCTCGACCCGAGCCGCCGGTGCCCGCTCCAGCCGGGGCGGGTCACGTGAACCCGTTTCTGGCCCAGGATCCGCGTCAGAAGGCCCGCCGATTGGCCCGGGCCTTGGTGTCCGACATGATCGTCTATCAGCCGGAGAAGCGGCAGCGGGCGCTGGAGGAGGGCGGCCTCAAGGAGGCGTTCGCCGAGGAGATCAAGAAGAGCTGGGACGAGTACGTGGAGCAGGTGGGTGCCGACCTCGCGAACTCGACCCCCTACTTCACCGAGGCGCTGAACGAGATCCTGGCGGGCGGGCGTACCGTCTTCTAATGCTCATCGGGCGGGGCGGGGCGGGAGGCCTATGGCAGATGGCACATGGCAGGTGGCGTAGACGTCGGGGCATGCCATAGGCCACGCACCATACGCCATACGCCATACACCGTCCTGGTGCTGGCAGGGGGCCCTGGATAGATTTTCTCTTCGGCGAGCCGTCGGCTCCGGACACGGGGCGGCGGCTCGATTCGCACCCGAGCCCACGCGTACCCGAGGACGAGTGATGACGACGCAGACGCACGAGCAGCTCCAGGCCCTGGACCGGCGAGTCAGTGAACTCCGAGGTTATCTTTGACCTGGATCGCAAGCGCGCGCGGCTAGGAGAGCTCGAGGCGGCTATGGGGCAGCCCGGATTCTGGGACGATCCGGAGCGCGCCCGGACAGCTGTCGAGGAGGTCCGCGCTCTCAAGCGGTGGACCGAGCCGTTCACCGATCTCAGCACCCGCATGCAGGAAGCCCTCGAGCTCGCCGGGCTCGTCGCCACCGATCCCGATCCCGCCCTCGAGAAGGGTCTCGCCGAGGAAGCCGCGACCATCGAGCGCCGCCTGGAGCAGTTGGAGCTCCAGAACATGCTGCAGGGGGCCGACGACCAGCGCGACGCCCTGCTCACGATTCATCCGGGGGCCGGCGGCACCGAGTCCCAGGACTGGGCGGAGATGCTCATGCGGATGTACACCCGCTGGGCCGAGACGAAGGACTACGAGGTCGCGGTGCTCGACCTGCTCCCCGGCGAAGAGGCGGGCATCAAGTCGGTCGCCATGGAGATTCGCGGCGCCTACGCGTACGGCTACCTCAAGGCGGAGAAGGGCGTCCACCGGCTGGTCCGCATCTCGCCGTTCGACGCCCAGGCCCGGCGTCACACGTCGTTCGCCTCCGTGTTCGTGTACCCCGTGGTCGATGACACCGTCGAGATCGACCTCCGCGAGGAGGACGTCGAGATGGAGGTATTCCGGGCCTCCGGGGCGGGCGGACAGCATGTCAACAAGACCTCGTCGGCGGTGCGGCTGCGGCACCTGCCGACGGGCATCGCGGTCTCGTGCCAGCAGGAACGGAGCCAGCACAAGAACCGCGCGACGGCGCTGAAGATGCTCAAGGCCGCGTTGTACCAGCGCGCCCTCGAGGAGCAGGAGAAGAGACGGGCGGAGCTGGAGGCCACCAAGACCGGGATCAGCTGGGGCAACCAGATCCGGTCGTACGTGTTCCAGCCCTACACGATGGTGAACGACCACCGTACCGAACTGAAGGTGTCGGACGTGCAGGCAGTCATGAACGGCGAGATCGACCAGTTCATCGAGGCGTTTCTCAAGCGCCACGGGAGCCGGGCCGCGTGAGCGTCGGTGTCCCGTCCTACGTCGCGGCGGCGCGACGCGAGAAGCTCGACGCCCTGCGCCAGCGCGGCGTCGAGCCCTTCGCCTACGGCTACGCCCGCACGCACACCGCGCGCGAGGCGGTCGACGCGTTCACTCCCAATCGTCCCGTGACGGTCCGGGTCGCGGGCCGGCTGGTGGCGCTGCGGGCGCACGGGAAGACCTGCTTCGCGCACCTCGCGGACGCGTCCGGGCGGGTGCAGCTGTACTTCAAGAAGGACGATCTCGGCGAAGGCGGATACGAGTTGATGAAGTTGCTCGATCTGGGCGACGTGGTTGGAGCGGAAGGCTTCATGTTCCAGACGCGGACGGGGGAAACGACCGTCCACGTCCAGCAGGTGCAGCTCCTGGCGAAGGCGTTGCGCCCGCTCCCGCTTGGCAAGGAGGACGCCACAGGCGAGCAGCACGGCGGTCTGGCCGACGCCGAGCAGCGTTACCGCCAGCGCTACGCCGACCTCGCGATCCACGGCGACGTACGGGACGTCTTCCGCCTCCGGGCGCAGGCGATCACCGCGATGCGCGCGTTCCTCGATGCCCGCGGCTACGTCGAGGTGGAGACACCGGTGCTGCAGCCGGTCTACGGCGGCGCGCTGGCGCAACCGTTCGTGACGCATTACCACGCGTTGGACGACCGGTTCTACCTGCGCATCGCCACCGAGCTGTACTTGAAGCGCTGCATCGTGGGCGGCATGGAGCGCGTGTACGAGATCGGGAAGGACTTCCGGAACGAAGGCATTGACCGGACGCACAATCCGGAGTTCACGATGCTCGAGTTCTACGAGGCCTACGCCGACTATCACGACATCATGGACCTCGTGGAAGAGATGCTCCACCACGTGGTCATGGAGGTGTGCGGCGGCAGCGTGATCGAGCGATTCGGCACGACCTTCGACTTCACACCCCCGCTGCCGCGCCTGGCCTACGTCGACCTGGTCCGCCAGCACGCGGGGATCGATCCGCGCACGGCGACGGACGAGGTACTGCGGGACACGCTGGTGGCGCGGCTCGTGGGCGCGGGGCTCGCGGGCAGCGCGGCGGAGGCCGCCACTGAGGCCAGCCACATGCCGCGGGGCAAGCTGCTCGACGAGCTGTTCAAGGTCTGCGTCGAGCCGACGCTCGAGCGCCCGGCGTTCGTGGTCGATCATCCGATCGAGCTGTCGCCCCTGGCCAAGGCCAAGCGGGGGGACCCGGCGCTGGCGGAGCGGTTTGAACTGTACGCCCGGGGACACGAGCTGGCCAACGCCTTCTCAGAGCTGAACGATCCCGACGAGCAGCGCGCCCGGTTCGCGGCGCAGGGAGTGGCGCGGACGCTGGGGGACCGGGAGGCGCACGAGATGGATCTCGACTATCTCCGCGCGCTCGAGTACGGCATGCCTCCGACGGGAGGGTGCGGCATCGGGATCGACCGGCTGGTCATGCTGCTCGCGGAGCAGGTCTCGATCCGGGATGTGATCCTCTTCCCCATGCTGCGGTCCAGGGAATGAGCCGCCTCGACGCGCGGATCGCCGCCCGATACATGCGCAGCCGGCGCTCGTCGCGGCTGGTGTCGTTGATCACGGTCATCGCCACCGGAGGGGTGCTGGTTGGGGTGACGGCGCTCATCGTAGTGACCGGCGTCATCAACGGCCTGCAGGACGAGCTGCGCGCAAAGATCCTGGTGGCGAGCCCGCACCTGCGCGTCCTCACCTACGGCCAGGGACTGCGCATCGACGACTGGGAGCCCGTGCTCGAGCGGATCCGGGAGCATCCGGGCGTGGTGGCTGCCGTGCCGATGGTGCTCACCCAGGGCTTGCTCTCGGCAGGGGCGGACTACGTCGAGGGGGTTAACATCATTGGGCTCGATCCCGACACGGGTGCCATCTCGGTTCTGCCGTTGCCGCGCCACTTCACGAGGGGCGACTTGACCTTCGCCACGACCCGGCCCGACGTGGAGGGCGGCATCGTACTCGGGCGGCGGCTCGCGGAGCGCGTGGCGGTGTTCGAGGGCGACAAGGTCACGGTCGTCTCCCCGCCCGGGAGCAAATTCAACGCCGCCCTCGGCACGATCGTCCCGCGCTACTGGGAGTTCGAGGTCGTGGGGCGGTTCGACACCGGCATGCACGAATACGACAATAGCTACGCGATCCTCCCGATCGACGTGGCACGCCGGTTCGCGGCGCTCGACGACGCCGTCTCGGGAATCGACGTGCGGGTGGCGGATCCGGAGCGGGCCGGCGACGTCGGTATCGAGTTGGAGGCCATGCTGGGCCATCCGTTCCGCACGCTCGACTGGAAGACACAGAACTCCGCGCTCCACTCGGCGCTGCAGCTCGAGAAGCTGGCGATGGGGACCATCCTGCTGCTGATCGTCGTCGTGGCGGCGTTCAACATCGTGAGCACGCTCACGATGCTCGTGACCGAGAAGACCCGCGAGATCGGCATCCTGCGCGCAATGGGTCTGCCGGCCCGCGCGGTGAAGCGGATCTTCATCATGCAGGGCGCCGTGATCGGTGTGGTGGGCACGGCGCTCGGGACGGGGCTCGGGCTGCTGCTGGCGTATCTGGTGGACACGCGCCGCCTGATCCGTATCGACCCGTCGGTCTACTTCATCGATCACCTCCCGGTCCAGGTGGATCCGATGGACCTGACGATCATCGTGGTGGCGAGCTTCGCGGTCGCCACCATCGCGACCCTCTACCCGGCGCGACAGGCGGCCGCCCTGCACCCGGTGGACGCGATACGCTACGAATGACCCCGATTCTGGAGGCGCGCGGCCTGCGCAAGAGCTACCGGGGCGGTGGCGGCTCGGTCGTGGAGGTCCTGCTCGACGTCGAGCTGGCCGTGCAACCCGGCGAGGTCGTGGCCATCGTGGGCGCCAGCGGCAGCGGGAAGAGCACGTTGCTCCACCTGCTCGGCGCCCTCGACGCACCGAACGGCGGCGAGATCTTGCTCGACGGGGCGCCCTATGCGACCCTGAGTGAGGAGGACCTGGACGCGCTGCGGAACCGGCAGATCGGCTTCGTGTTCCAGTTCCACCATTTGCTGCGGGAGTTCACGGCACTCGAGAACGTCATGATGCCGCTCCTGATCGGCGGCCACGCCGAGGAGCCGGCGCGGAGCCGTGCCGAAGAGGTGCTCGCGGCGGTCGGCCTCGCGGGGCGCAAGACGCACCGGGCGCCGGAGCTGTCGGGCGGCGAGCAGCAACGGTGCGCGGTAGCGCGCGCCCTGGTGCACGACCCGAAGCTCGTGCTCGCGGACGAGCCGAGCGGCAACCTGGATCATGCGAATAGCGACCGGCTGCACGACCTACTGTTCGGCCTGGCCCGCGATCTAGAGACGGCGCTGGTGGTGGTCACGCACAACCGGTCGCTCGCGGAGCGGGCGGACCGCATCCTGCTGCTCGAGGACGGCCGCCTGCGGCGGCTCGACTCCGCAGGTGTGATGCCGTGATGCAGTGTGACAACTGTCAGGAACGGGAGGCGGCGATCCACCTCACGCAGATCGTCGACAACAAGGTCACGACCGTGCACCTCTGCGAGCAGTGCGCCGCGGAGAAAGGGGTGAACACGGGGTCGAGCGTGGCCAAGTTCCCGCTGTCCGACTTCCTGGCATCGTTGGGGAAGGGCGCGGCCGCCGCGCTTCCGGCCGGCGCCGAGCCGCGGGAGTGTACGTTCTGCGGCGCGACGCTGCAGGATTTCCGCGAGACGGGCCGGCTCGGCTGCCCCCACTGCTACGAAACGTTCGAGCCGCACCTGCGCGACCTGTTGCGCCGGCTACACGGCTCCAGCCAGCACGTCGGGGAGGTGTATCTGCCTCCCTCGCGGGCGCAGAGCGACTCCCAGCGCCAGCTCAGCGATCTGCGCGAGCAGCTCCGCCGGGCCGTCGATTCGGAGAACTTCGAGCTCGCGGCCGAGCTGCGGGATCGCATCCGGGTGTTGGAATAGTGACGATCGACCTGACTCTCATCCCCGATGGCGGGGTGTCGTGGCTCGATGCCAGCGGGCCGGACAGCCACATCGTCCTGTCCACGCGCATCCGGCTGGCGCGCAACCTCCAGGGGCGGGCCTTCAGCGTGCGGGCCGCGGGCGCCGATCGCGAGGATATCCTGGCACAGGTCGCCGCGGCCGGCGAGCGCACACGCATCCTGAAGGACGGCGCCTTCTTCCGGCTCGACCAGCTCACCCGGCTGGAGCGCCAGCTGCTGCACGAGCGTCACCTGGTGTCGAAGGAGCTCGCCGGCCTGGAGCACGTGGGCGACGTGCGCCAGGCGGCTGCGGTGCTCACCAATGGTGCCCTCGGCGTGATGATCAACGAGGAAGACCACCTGCGGGTCCAGAGCCTCCAGTCGGGGTTCGCTATCACCAAGGCGTACACAGACTTGGAGCGCCTGGACACCGATCTGGGCGCCCGCCTTCCGGTCGCGTTTCATCCGGAGTTTGGTTACCTTACGTCGTGCCCGACGAACACGGGGACCGGACTCCGCGCGTCGGTGTTGATCCACTTGCCGGGCCTCGTTCTCACCAAAGAGATCGCCAAAGTACTTCAGGGCCTTTCGCAGGTCGGGCTCACGTTCCGCGGGCTGTACGGCGAGGGGAGCGAGGTCGTCGGGAACTTCTTCCAGCTCTCCAACCAGACCACCCTCGGGAAGTCCGAAGAGGAGTTGCTCGACCACCTCGGGAAGATCGTGCGGCAGGTGATCGAGTACGAGGAGCAGGCGCGCGCGGTGTTGCAGCGGGACGCCCCGGCGGTGATCGCGGACAAGGTGTGGCGCGCGTACGGCCTGTTGCGCTACGCCCGCAGCCTCTCCTTCGAGGAGACGATGAACCTGCTGAGCGGCGTGCGGCTCGGCGTGGGGCTGAACCTGATCACGCAGCTCAGTGTATACTCGCTGAACAAGCTGATGATCTTCACGCAGCCGGCCCATTTGGCCCAAATGGAGAACCGGGCCCTCACGGACCCGGAGCTTCCCATCTCTCGCGCGACGTATGTACGCCGCATGCTCGAATCCGACGCCGCCCGGGCGTCGGGCGAGCCAGGCCGTGACCCGTAGCTCGATAGGCCGATGAACGGATACAACTTCACCGATCGCGTGCGGAAGGTCCTGCAGATGGCGCGGGAGGAAGCGGCGCGTCTGCACCACGAGTACGTCGGGACGGAGCACATCCTCCTCGGCCTGATCCGCGAGGGCGAGGGCGTTGCCGCGGCCGTGCTCACCAACCTCAACGTCGACCTCGAGGACATTCAGCAGAAGATCGAGGAAACGGTCAAGAAAGGGAAGGCGCCGGCTCCGGAGGGGCCGGACCTGCCGTACACGTCGCGCGCCAAGAAGGTTTTGGAGCTCGCCATGAGCGAGGCGCGCGAGCTGAACCACTCCTACGTCGGCACCGAGCACCTCTTGCTGGGACTGCTGCGCGAGGAGAAGGGGATTGCCGCGCAGGTCCTGAGCGACGCCGGCGTGAACCTCGAGCAGGCGCGGGCCGAGACGTTGCGGCTGCTCGGGAGCGACATGCCCGCGGGCGGGAAGAGCGGGCCGTCGCCGTCCTCGCCGCGCTCGGAGAAGAAATCGAAGACCCCGGCACTCGACCACTTCTGCCGCGATCTCACCTCGCTGGCGGGCGAGGGCCAACTCGACCCGACGATCGGGCGCCAGAAGGAGATCGAGCGGGTCATCGAGGTGCTGTCCCGCCGGAAGAAGAACAACCCCGTGCTGATCGGCGAGGCGGGGGTCGGGAAGACGGCCATCGTGGAGGGGCTGGCCCAGCTCATCGCGTCGGGCAACTGCCCCGACTCGCTGGCCAACCACCGGGTCCTCGCCCTCGACATGGCGGCCGTGATCGCCGGCACGAAGTACCGGGGGCAGTTCGAGGAGCGGCTCAAGGCCGTGATGAACGAGATCGCGCAGAACAAAAACGTGATCCTGTTCATCGACGAGCTGCACACGCTCGTGGGCGCCGGTGCGGCGGAAGGGGCGATCGACGCCTCCAACATGCTGAAGCCGGCGCTGGCCCGCGGCGAGCTGCAGTGCGTGGGTGCGTCGACGCTCAATGAGTATCGCAAGTACATCGAGAAGGACGGCGCGCTCGAGCGGCGCTTCCAGACGGTCATCGTGGATCCGCCCACGCTCGACGAGACGATCGAGATCCTGAAGGGCCTGCGGCAGCGGTACGAGGACCACCACCGGGTGGTGATCCCCGATCAGACCCTGGAGAGCGCGGCGCGCCTGTCGGAACGCTACATCACCGACCGGTTCTTGCCCGACAAGGCGATCGACGTCATCGACGAGGCCGCGGCGCGCGCCCGGCTCGCGGCGCAGGTGCCGCCACCGGAAGTGGCGAAGCTCAAGGAGCGGCTGGAAGAGATCAACCGCGAAAAGGAGGAAGCGGTCCGCGACCAGAACTTCGAGCGGGCCGCCGCCCTACGCGATCAGGAGCGCGAGCTCCAGGCGGAGATCCGCCGGCGTCAGGAGGAGTGGGAGCGCGAGCGCCAGACCCACCGCCCGACCATCGGCGAGGAGGACGTGGCGTTCATCGTGTCCCGCTGGACCGGGATCCCGGTCACACGGCTCCAGGAGGCGGAGACGCAGCGGCTCCTCCGCATGGAGGACGAGCTGCACAAGTCGGTCGTAGGCCAAGACCCGGCCATCGAGGCCATTTCGCGTGCCATCCGGCGGTCGCGCGCGGGGCTCAAGGACCCGCGCCGGCCCATCGGCAGCTTCATCTTCAGCGGTCCCACGGGGGTCGGCAAGACGGAGCTGGCGCGGGCGCTCGCACGGTTCCTCTTTGCCGACGAGCAGGCACTGATCCGCGTGGACATGTCGGAGTACATGGAGAAGTTCAGCGTCAGCCGGCTCATCGGCGCGCCGCCGGGGTACGTCGGATATGAGGATTCCGGCACGCTCACCAAGGCCGTCCGGCGGAAGCCGTACGCCGTGGTGCTGCTGGACGAGATCGAGAAGGCGCATCCGGACGTGTTCAACATCCTCCTCCAGGTGCTGGATGAGGGCCAGCTCACGGACAACTACGGGCGGCGGATCGATTTCAAGAACTGTGTGGTGATCATGACGTCGAACGTCGGGGCGCGAGACATCACCAAGGGCAAGATCCTGGGCTTCGAGCAGCCGGGCGCGTCGGTGACGTTCGAGCGCATGGCGGAGAAGGTGCGCGACGAGATCAACCGGGTGTTCAACCCCGAGTTCCTCAATCGGCTCGACGACGTGATCGTGTTCCACCCCTTGGACCGCGACCACATCACGCAGATCGTGGACATCATGTTCGGGCAGGTCCAGGAACGGCTGGCCGACGACGGGTACACGCTGCGGCGGACGCCGGCGGCGACCGAATTCCTGGTAAATCACGGGTACGACGAGTCCTTCGGCGCCCGCCCGCTGAAGCGCGCGATCCAACGTTTCGTGGAGGATCCGTTGTCCGACAAGATTCTTATGGGTGAATTCGCGCCGGGTGACGAGATCGAGATCGACGTGAGCCCGGAGGGAGACAAACTCGTGTTCAGCGCCCTCTCCCGCACGAAGGCTTAGGATGCGAGCAGTTTTCGCCGCTGCGGCGATCGCGGCGGCCAGCGCCTCCCTCGCGGAGGCGCAAGTGCTCACGGACCAGATCGGGACCACCACCGTCGTGGACAGCGTGGCGGTGACCGGGGCGCGCCGGGTGCTCCCGTCGGCCATCACGGCGCGCGCCGCCATCCCTCTGGGCGTACCTATCTCCTTCCGCGACGTCCAAGATGCGATCCAGCGACTGTATCAGAGCGGCCAGTTCGACGATATCCGCGTGCGGCAGGGCACCGTCGACGGCAAGGTCGTCCTCGTCATCGACGTGACCGAGCGGCCCATTCTCGTGGGCTGGTCGGTGCGGGGCGCGGAGAAGGTGTCCGAGCGCAAGGTGCGCGGACGCGTGAGCCTTCTGGAGGGCCGCCCCTACGACCCGGCCGCGGCCGCGCGGACACGCGGGGCGATCGATTCCCTCTACGCGGAGGAGGGGTACTACCGCACCGCGGTCAGCATCCGGGAGGTCCCCGAGGACGAAGGCACGATCCGCGTGACGTTCGACATCGACGAGGGCCGGCGGGTGACGATCAGCCGGGTCGTCGTCGATGGGAACGACGAGTTCGACGACGAGACCATCGTGGACCGCATGAAGACCGGCCCCGAAGGCTTCTGGTGGTTCAGCAGCGGCGAGTTCAACGAGGACGAGTTCGACCGCGACCTGCGGGAGCGCCTCCCCTCGTTCTACGGCTCGCGCGGCTACGTCGACTTTCAGATTCTGCGCGACAGCCTGGCGGTGAACGGCGAAACGGGGAAGGGCACCCTGGTGCTGCGGGTCGCGGAAGGCGAGCAATACGACGTCGGCTCGTTCGAGATCGTCGGCAACCGCCATTTCTCCAGCGAGCAGCTCGAGCGCTACTACCCGTTCGGCGCACAAAGCACGGGCTTCCTGGGCCTCGGCGGTACCCGCGAGGGACCGGCGGTGTTCGACCAGGAGGAGTGGGACAACGCCACCCAGGACGTGCAGACGTTGTACGCCAACAATGGGTACATCTATGCGCGCGTGGCCCCGCTCATCTCCAAGCGCACGACCACCGAGGGGCGCAACCTGGTTGATCTCCGCTGGCAGATCGCCGAGGGCCAGCCGGCGATCGTGAATCGCGTGATGGTGCGGGGCAACACGGTCACCCACGAGGACGTGATCCGTCGCGCCATCTTCGTGCTCCCCGGCGACATCATGCGGCAGGACGCACTGATCCAGTCGTACCAGAGCATCTCGAACCTCGGCTACTTCGAGCAGCCGCTCCCCCCGCCAACCACCGAGCAGGCGAACGCCCAGGGCGACGTGAACGTCGTCTTCAACGTCGAAGAGCGCCACACGGGGAACATCAACTTCGGCGCGTCGGTGGGGCAGGGGACGGGCCTCGGCGGGTTCATCGGTTTGGAAGAGCCGAATCTGTTCGGCCGCGGCAAGCGTGTCTCGCTGCAGTGGCAATTCGGGCGCAACATCAACGACGTCAGCGTGTCGTACACGGATCCCGCCATCCGCGGGAGCCTCGTGTCGGGCACGATCTCGGCACACAACTCCCGCCTCCGCTACACGGTGGCGGACCTCGGGCGCATCACCACCCGCGGCGGCAGCATCCAGCTCGGGTTCCCGGTACGGGGATCCCGTTTCACCCGGCTGCTGACCACGTACTCGTTCGAGCAGGCCGACTACGATTCGCCCACGCTGATCTCGGAGTTCCAGTGTGACAACTGCGTCCAGTCCACGGTAGGCGTCGCGATCGTTCGGGACACCAGGATCGACCTTCCGTTCCCCACCGCAGGCACCCTGCACCGGGTGGACTTCAGCCAATCGGGCGGCCCGCTTGGCGGCAGCGGCAACTTCCGCCGCGCCACGTTCGAGGGACGCTGGTACGCCCCGCTCGCGCAGCTCGGTGGCGGCGGCCCCACGGGGGGCGGCGTCCGCTTCGTCCTGGGCCTGACCGCGCAGACCGGGTTCGTGTGGGGCGACGTCGGGCCGCACTTCCGCCAGCTCTTCTCGATGGGCGGCACGCAGTTCGGGATCCGGCTGCGCGGGTATGACGAGTTTTCCATCACGCCGAACGGCTTCGATCCGAACGCGCGCGGCCTGCGCGCGAACACCGTGGACGCCTTCGGGCGCTCGTACGTGGCGCTATCCGGTGAGATCGGCGCGCGGATCAGCCAGGCGCTGTACCTCAGCACGTTCATGGACGCCGGCAACGTGTGGGCGTCCCCCGGGCAGTACAACCCCACCCGCCTCTTCCGGGGCGCCGGCGTGGGCGTGAGCCTGCTCTCCCCGCTCGGCCCGATCGGCATCGACTACGCGTACGGGTTCGACCGCGTGAACCAGGCGGGCAATCCCGACCCCGGCTGGAAGTTCCATTTCAAGCTGGGCAACTTCTTCTAAGACCTTCTCGCAGACAGGAAACGTGGAGCGTACGATGGCCCGTTGGACAGTGGCCGCCTTGGCCGTGATTGTTGTCGCCGGCGTCGCCGCCGTGCCGGGCTCCCCGCAGGAGCCCCGGCAGGACGCGCGCTTCGGCTACGTGAATTCCGAGCAGATCCTGCGGCAGACGCCGGGGTACGCGGCCGCCGAATCGACGTTCGCCTCGGAGTTCGAGGTATTCCGCAAGGAGATCGGGGACCTTCAGGCGCGCCTCGACTCCACCGTGCGGGACTTCGATCAGCAGTCGGTGGTGCTGAGCCCGTCCAACCGCCAAGCGAAGATCGAGGAGATCCGGCAGATGCAGGGGCAGTTCGAGCAGCGCTCCTCGGAGCTCACGCAGCGGGCGCAGGAGCGGCGCGCCGAACTGGTCGCCCCGCTCGAGGAGCGGATCCAGGGCGTCATCGACGGGCTCCGCGCCGAACGGAACCTGGCGTTCATCTTCGACGTCGCATCGCCCGGCAACAACATCATCTCCGCCGACCGCACGCTGGACCTCACCCCCATGATCATCCGGCGATTGCGCGGCGACGAGCCGAGCGACGGGCCATAGCGGGCCGCGACGCGCGGGCCGAGCTCACGGCTGGCGAGGTGGCGGACCTCGTCGGTGGCGAGCTGGTTGGCCCAGCCGACATACTACTCGCCGGGGTGGCGTCGCTCGAGCGGGCCGGCCCCGGCGATCTGTCGTTTCTTGTCTCGCATCGGTATCTCTCGTATTTTCAGCGCACTAGCGCGGGTGCGGTGCTGCTCGCTCCCGATCTGCGGGACGCGCGCTCCGGACCCGTGACGTACATCGTCGTCGCCGACCCGGCGGGCGCCGCGGTCCGCGTGCTCCGCACGCTCCAGCGTGAGCCGGCGGCGGCGTGGGGCCTGCATCCCACTGCGCGGATCGCGCGCGGTGTCCGGTGGCGCGGCCGCATCGCGATCGGCCCTGGAGCCGTGATCGGGGCCGGGACCGCGCTGGGTGCGGATTGCCGGATCGGCGCCCACGCGATCCTGGAAGCGGACGTGACGATCGGCGATCACTGCGCGATCGGCCCGCACGCCACGGTGCGCCGCGGCGTCGTGCTCGGCAACCGGGTGCGGCTCGAGGCCGGGGCGTGCATCGGCGGCCCGGGCTTCGGCTTCACGCGGGGCGAGACCGGACATGAGCGCATTCCCCATCTCGGTGGCTGCATCCTCGAGGACGACGTCGAGGTCGGGGCCAATACCACCATCGACCGCGGCAGCTTCGACGACACCGTGGTCGGATGTGGCACCAAGGTCGACAATCTCGTGCAGATCGGACACAACGTTCGACTCGGAACGCGCTGCGTCGTGATGGCCCAGGTGGGCATCGGGGGGACGACGGAGATCGAGGACGACGCGGTCCTCGCTGGCCAGGCTGGGCTCGCCGGACACCTGCGGGTGGGCCAGGGAGCGCATATCGCCGCGCAAAGCGGCGTGATCGGCGACGTGCCGGCCGGCACCTCGGTCTCGGGGTATCCCGCGCGACCGCACCGCGCGGTCCTCCGCCAGGTAGCCGCCCTCCAGCGTCTGGCGCCGATCGTCGATACCCTCGAACGGCTGGCGCGTCACGATGGCGGAACCTAGGCACACCATCGGCGGGCCCGCCACGATTCGGGGCGTCGGCCTCCACACCGGCCGCCGGACCGCGGTGACGTTGACGCCGGCGCCCCCGGGCGCCGGCGTCGCGTTCCTGCGGGTGGATCTCGCGGACCGCCCCACGATCGCCGCCCGTCTCGATGCCGTGCGCAGCACCGATCACCGGACCAGCCTGGGCGACGGCGATGCGGGCGTGCACACGGTGGAGCACCTCCTGGCCGCGGTCGCCGCTCATCAGGTCGACGACCTCCTCATCGAGATCGACGGGCCCGAGCCCCCCGCGGGCGACGGCAGCGCGGCGCCGTTTTTCGAAGCGATCCGGCAGGCCGGGGTCACGGAGCACGACGGCTCGGCGAACGCGGTGGCGATCCCGTCGCCGTTCACGGTTCGTGAAGGCAACGCCCGCTATCTCGTGGCCCCCGCGGACACGCTCCGCCTCACGGTGACGATCGAGTGGGATCACCCGGCGATCGGACGCCAGAGCGGCTGCTATGACGTCGGACCGGAGGTCTTCGCGGCGGAACTGGCGGGGGCGCGCACGTTCGGGTTCGCGCGCGACGCGGACACGCTGCGCGCGGATGGTCTGGCCAAGGGCGTGTCGCCCGACAACTGCATCGTGCTGTCCGACACCGCTCCCGTGGGGACTGCGTTGCGCTGGCCGGACGAGTTCGTGCGGCACAAGGCCGTGGACCTGATCGGAGACCTCGCGCTGCTCGGCGGCCGCTGTCGCGCGGAGATCGTCGCATTCCGACCGAGCCACCAGGGCAACATCGCGTTGGCCCGTGCCATCCGGCGCGCCGCCTCCCCGAGCACGCCGGCCGTCATGGGCATCGAACGGATCCTTGGCGTCATCCCGCACCGGTATCCCATGCTGCTGGTGGACCGCATCGTGGAGATCGAGGAAGGGAAGCGGATCGTCGGGATCAAGAACGTCACGGTCAACGAGCCCTTCTTCCAGGGCCATTTTCCCGGGCATCCCATCATGCCGGGCGTCCTCATCGTCGAGGCGATGGCGCAGGTGGGCGGGATGCTGCTGCTGGGCGCGGTCGAGGACCCCCAGAGCAAGGTGGTCTACTTCATGTCGATCGACGGCGTGAAGTTCCGGCGTCCGGTGGTCCCCGGCGATCAGCTCCGCTTCGAGCTGGAAATGATCCAGTTCCGCGGCAAGACGTGCCGCATGCGCGGCGTGGGATACGTCGACGGTCGGCCCGTCGCCGAGGCCGAGATGATGGCTCGCATCGTGGATCGATGACGCGCATTCATCGCACGGCGGTGATCGACTCGCGGGCCCATCTCGGCGACGGTGTCGTGATCGGCCCGTACGCCGTTGTCGGCCCCGACGTCAGCATCGGCCCCGAGACGACGCTGGGCACTCATGCCGTCGTCGAACGCAACACGCGCCTGGGGAGCGGCTGCTACGTGGGAACCGGCACAGTGCTCGGCAGCCCGCCACAGGACCGCCGGTACGACGACGAGCCGACGTGGCTCGAGGTGGGCGACGAGACGCAGATCCGCGAGCACTCCACGTTGAACCGCGGGACCACCGCCCGCGGCATCACCCGGGTCGGGCGGCGCTGCTACATCATGTCGTACGTGCACGTGGCACACGACTGCGCGATCGAGGACGAGGTCACGCTCGCCAACGGCGTGCAGCTCGCCGGGCACGTGCGGGTGGAGCGCGGCGCCTCGGTGGGCGGGCTCACGCCGGTGCACCAGTTCGTGCGCATCGGCACGCTGGCCTTCGTCGGCGGCGCGTCCCGCGTGTCGCAGGACGTTCCGCCGTACGCGCGCGCCTCCGGCAACCCCTGCAAGCTCTACGGGATCAACACCATCGGGCTGACGCGCGCGGGGCTTTCGGCCGACACCCGTCAGGCCGTGAAACGCGCCTACCGGCTCTTGTTCAACTCCGACCTCACCGTCCCCGAGGCGGTGGATCTGCTCCGCGACCGCGCACGGGAGGTGCCGGAGGTGGGGCATCTGGTCGACTTCGTGTCCCGCTCCGAGCGCGGGGTGCTGGTGTGACGCGGGTGCTCCTCTCCGCCGCCGAAGCGTCGGCGGACGGACCCGCGGCCGCCGTCGCCACCGCGCTGCGAGCCCGACTCCCCGGCGTCGAGCTGGAGGGCGTGGGTGGTCCGGCGCTGCGGGCTGCCGGCGTGTCGCTGCTGGAGCGGATGGAGCGCCTCTCGGCAAGCGGGCTCGTGGAAGCCGTGGGGCACGCGGCCATCCACTTGCGGTTGCTGCGCGACCTCGGCCGCCGCATCCGGCGGGGGCGATACGATCTGGTGGTGGTGGTGGACTATCCCGGGTTCCATTTGCGCCTGGCCCGTCACGCCGCAGCGGCGCGCGTGCCGGTGCTGTACTACATCGCGCCGCAGCTGTGGGCGTGGGGCGCCTGGCGGGTGGACGCGCTGCGGCGGCGCGTGCGGGAATTGGCGGTCATCCTGCCGTTCGAGGAGCCGTTCTTTGCCCGGCACGGCGTGCGGAGCCGGTTCGTCGGACACCCGCTGCTCGACCGGCCGGCCCCGCCATCCCGGGACGCCGCCCGGACCACGCTCGGCCTGGCGGCGGACGCGCCGGTGGTGGCCCTGTTTCCCGGGAGCCGGCCGCACGAGATCCGGCACCACTGGCCGGTATTGCGGGAGGCCAGCCTGCTGCTTCGTCGCGCGGTGCCGGACGCCGAGGTCGTGGTCGCCGGCACGCCGGAGGGCGTATATCCCGGCGGCGGGGCGGGGCGGATCTGGCGGGGCGCGAAGGACGTCCTCTTGGCGGCCGCGGACGCAGCCGTCACCAAGGCCGGCACCACGACGCTCGAGGCCGCGCTCGCCGGGTTGCCGATGGTGATCGCCCACCGCACCCATCCGCTCACGTTCGCGACCGCCCGGCGTCTCGTCCGCGTGAAGCGCATCGGCCTGGTGAACTTGCTGGCGGATGGCGACGTCGCGCCGGAGCTGCTGCAGGGGGCGGCGACGCCCGTCGCCGTGCTGGAGGCACTGCTGCCGCTGCTGGACCCCGAGGGCGCCCCTGCCCGCGGGCAGCGAGCGGCCTTTCGCCGCGTCCGCTCCGTACTCGGGGAACCAGGTGCCGGCGCCCGCGTGGCCGAACTGGCGTACGGATTGGTGGCGGCGTGACGGCCCCCGGCTCGGCCCGGCACGCGGCGCGCTGGCTGGCCGCCGGGATCGCCCGGACCTGGCGGGTGGAGGTCGAGGGAGAGCGTGGTTTGGCTGCCCTGCGCCGGGCGCGGGCCCCGGTGCTCTTCGCGGTGTGGCACGGGCAGCTGCTGGCCCCCCTGTGGCACCGGCGACGCCAGGGCATCACGTTGCTGGTGAGCGGCCATCGCGACGCCGCGGTGCTGGCGGAGGCGGCGCAGCGGTGGGGATATCGCGTGGTCAGGGGTTCGAGCACCCGGGGTCGCGTGCGGGGTCTCATGGGTTTGATGCGCTCGCTGGCCGGTGGCGGCGTGGCCGCCGTGGCACCGGACGGTCCGCGCGGGCCGTCCGGCATCGTCAAGGCGGGTGCGGTCGCCGCCGCCCAGCGCGTGGGAGCCGCCATCGTGCCCGTAGCGGCGTGCGCGTCCCGCGGCGTGCGGCTCGGCTCGTGGGACGGGTTCACCATCCCGCTGCCGTTGTCCCGCGTCCGCATCGTGTACGGTCAGCCGTTGCGTGTGGATCCCGGCACGGACGGGCTCGCGCGCGGTCGGGAGGAGCTGCAGCTGGCCTTGGAGCGGGCCACCGAGGCTGCTCGATGCTGATGGCTCGCTGGCTGTGGGCGCGGCGCACGCTGCCTGCGCGGCTGGTTCGCCTGGCGTTGTTGCCGCCGTCGCTCATGTACCGGGCAGTGATGGCGGCGCGGGCGCGCGCCTATGCCGGCCGGCTCTTCCCCCAGGGCGTCCCCTCCGTGCCGACCATCGCGGTCGGCAACCTCACCGTGGGCGGCTCGGGCAAGACGCCGATCGCCGCGTGGATCGCGCGTTACTATGCCGGTCATGGTCTGGTCCCCGGCGTCGTGCTCCGCGGGTACGGTGGGGACGAGGGGGACGTGCACCGCGTGCTGGTGCGGGAAGCGGTGGTCGTGGAGAACCCGGATCGGCTCGAGGGCGCGGCGCAGGCGGTTCGCGACGGCGCCGAGGTGATCGTCCTCGACGACGCGTTTCAGCGGCTCGACGTGGGACGGGACCTGAACATCGCGGTAATGAGTGCGGAGTCGGGTCGCGCCGTGCGTTGGACCCTGCCGGCCGGCCCGTGGCGCGAAGGGTGGCGCGCGCTGAAGCGGGCCGACCTGCTCGTGATCACGCGCAAGCGAGCGGGGCTCGACGACGCGCTGCAGCTCGCCCGGCGGGCCGCGCGGTTCGCCCCCGGCGCGGGGGTGGCGATCGCCCGACTCGGCATCACCGAGTTTCGCCGGCTCCTGAGCGGAAAGCCGGTGGCGCCGGACGCCTTCCTGGGCGCCCGCGTGGTCGCGGCGGCGGGCATCGCGGACCCGGCGACGTTCGGGGCGCAATGCCGCGAAATGGGCGCCCGGGTACGGCTGATACAGTGGCGCGACCACCACCGGCTCTCGGCGGACGATGTGCGGCGGCTGCTCCAGGCGGTCGGGACCGTTGATTACGTTGTACTCACCGAGAAGGACGCCGTGAAGCTGCGGCGTCTATGGCCGGTACAGGCTCCCGAGCCGCTGGTGGCCACGCTCGATGTCCGGTGGGAGCGCGGGCAGGCGTTGGTGGAGCGAGCGCTCGACGCGGCGGTGTCGGACGTGGACGAGCTGCTGTCGAACGGCGACGCGCACGACGGACCCAAGGGGTCCCAGACAAGGACACATGACTAGCGGAGCGGAAGCACGGCGCCGTCCCGGGACGGCGCAGGACGTGGTCGGGCGGAGCAAGGATCCGGCGCTGGACGATGACAATCCGTTCGAGGCGATGATGGCGCGCTTCGATCACGCGGCCGAGCTGCTCGACCTCGATCCGGGCATCTACCGAATCCTGCGGGTCCCCGAGAAGCAGATGATCATCTCGGTGCCGATCCAACGGGACAACAGCGAGATCGAGGTGTTCACGGGCTATCGCGTGATCCACAACACCGCGCGGGGGCCGGGCAAGGGCGGGATCCGCTTCGACCTCCGCGTTTCCCTGGACGAGGTCAAGGCGCTGGCCGCCTGGATGACGTGGAAATGCGCGGTGGTGAACATCCCGTTCGGCGGCGCCAAGGGCGGCGTGGTGTGCGATCCCACCGTGCTGTCCATCTCCGAGCTGGAGCGCATCACGCGCCGCTACACGGCGTCGCTGATCGATTTGCTGGGGCCGGAGTCGGACATTCCCGCGCCCGACGTCAACACGAACGAGCGCGTGATGGCCTGGATCATGGACACGTATTCCATGCATCTGCGCCATCCGGTGACGGCCGTCGTCACGGGCAAGCCCGTGGAGATGGGAGGCTCGCTCGGTCGCCGGGAGGCCACGGGCCGGGGCTGCATGATCGCCACCAAGGCCGCCCTGAAGCATCTCGGGCTCCCGCTGCGCGGGACCAAGGTGGCCGTGCAGGGCTTCGGCAACGTGGGGTCGGTGGCCGCGAAGCTGTTGGAGATGGAGGGACTGACGATCGTGGCCGTCAGCGACATCTCGGGGGCGCTCTACAACGAGAACGGGATCAACATCGACGACGCGCTCAAATGGATCGCCGAGCACCGCTACCTCGCCGGTTACTCCGGCGCCGAGGCCATCGCGGTGGAGGACCTGTTCGCGCTCGACGTCGACGTCCTCGTCCCGGCAGCGGTGGAGAACGCGATCACCCGGAAGAACGCGCCCAACGTGAAGGCGAAGATCATCTGCGAAGGGGCGAACGGTCCCACCACGGCGGGCGCCGATCGCATTCTCGAAGAGAAGAACATCTTCGTCATCCCGGATATCCTGGCCAACGCCGGCGGCGTCACCGTGAGCTACTTCGAATGGGTGCAGGACCGCTCCGGCTATTTCTGGGACGAGAAGACCGTCATCGAGCGCCTGAACGCGGTGATCGAGCGGTCGTTCGAGGACGTGCTCGGCGTCTCGCAGCGCTACTCGGTAAACATGCGTATCGCCGCGTACATGCTCGCCATCGAGCGCGTCGCGGCGGTGCACCGGCTGCGGGGATTGTATGCGTGAGGATCCTGCAGTGCCGCCCCCTCTGCCGCTTCTGCGGCTCCCGGTGCACAACGGTGGCGGCGCGGGGCAGTGGCGGCAGGGATCTCTCGATGACCGATCGTGATCCTCCACATTGTCGCCGTCGGCCGCGTGAAGAGCGTGCCGCTGCGGGAGGCCTGCGATGTCTACGCCAGGCGCTTACGGCGGTACCAGAAGCTCCGCATCCACGAGGTACGCGACGCGGGCCGCCGCGACGCCGACGCGGCGGCGGCACGCCGTGTCGAGGCCGAGGCCGTGCGGCGGGCCCTCCCCGACGGCGCCCGCGTCATGGCGCTCACGCGCTCCGGACACGCCTGTAACAGCGCCGAGCTCGCGCAACTGCTCGACGCGTGGCGCCACGATGCGCGAGACGTCGCGGCGGTAATCGGCGGGGCGCATGGCCTTGGTCAGGACGTGCTCGAGGGCGCCGAGCGACGCCTCAGCCTCTCCGCGCTCACGCTGCCGCACGATCTCGCCCGCGTCGTCCTCCTCGAGCAGCTCTACCGTGCCTGCACCATCCTCCGAGGCGAGCCGTATCACAAGGGTGGCGAGGCATGACGGAGTGGTTCGAGGAATGGTTCGGCGAGGAGTACCTCCGGCTGTACCCACACCGCGACGATCGCGACGCGGCCAGCGTCGTGGCCCTGATCCGGCGCCATGTCGCGGTCCGCGGTCGCCGCGTCCTCGACCTGGCGTGCGGACCCGGTCGTCACGCCCGGCACCTCCTGGACGCCGGCGCGTCCGTCGTGGGGTTCGACCTCTCGCCGGCGCTCCTCGCGCGCGCCCGCCATGCCGTCGGCCCGCGACTTCCGCTGGTCCGGGGCGACATGCGCGCCCTGCCGTTTGCGCCGGCATCCTTCGACGTCGTGGCGAATCTGTTCACCAGCTTCGGCTACTTCACGGACGACGACGAGCACCGCCGGGTCCTCCGCGGTGTCGCCGAGGTGCTGGCGCCGGGCGGCGCGTTCGTGATCGACTACTTCAACGCCGGTCACGTGCGGGCGACGCTGGTGGCGCACGAGGAGCGTGAGGTCGGGCACCGCCGCGTCGCCATGGAGCGGCGCCTCTCGCCGGACGGGCGATTCGTGATCAAGGAGATCCGGATGATGGACGACGGACGGAGCTTCCTCGAACGGGTGCGACTCTTCGCCGCGGACGAGCTCGAGGACATGCTGCGCGACGCAGGCCTGGGTGTGCGGGACCGGTTCGGTGACTACGACGGCGGCGCCCCGGGAAACGGCAGCCCTCGCGCGATCCTGTTCGCGGAGCGTCCGTGAGCCTCCGCTTCGAGACGACGCCACTGGCGCCCTTGCCCCCGCTCCCGTTGGACCGCCTGCTCGAGGAGCGACCCCGGCCGGTGGACCCGCGCCTGCGCCCCGCGTTCGAGGCGCACGGTGTGGCGGCGGACGGCCTGGACGCGTTGTTCGCCGACGGGGCGCTGTGCGTCACGACCGGCCAGCAACCCGGCCTGCTTACCGGCCCGATGTTCACGCTGTTCAAGGCGGTGTCGGCCTGCGCGGTGGCGCGGGCCGTGGCCCACCGCCTCGGCCGGCCGGTGGTCCCGGTCTTCTGGGTCGCCGGCGACGACCACGATTTCCGCGAAGCGAATCACGTCCACGTCCTGGATCAGGACAACGAGTTGCGGGAGTTGCGCCTCCGCGACCGCGACCCGTCGGCCCCGCAACTGCCGCTCTACCGCGAGCCGCTCGGTGAGGAGATCGCGCATGTCCTTTCGGCGCTGCAGGAGGCGACACCCGACACCGAGTTCCGCCACGGCGTGCTGGAGTGGATCGGTCGCCACTACCGACCCGACGCCACATTCGCCGACGCGTGCGCCGGCGCCTTCGCCGAGCTGCTCGGGCCGGTGGGCCTCGTCGTGTTGCGCTCCACCCACCCCGCGGCCAAAGCGGCCATGGCGCCGCTCCTGACCCGCGCGTTGGAGGAGGCGCCGGCGCTCGACCGCGCCCTCGCCGACCGCGCGGCGACGCTGCGGTCGCAGGGAGCCGAGGCTCCGGTGCCGGTGGGCGAGGGCGCCACCACCGTCATGATCGAGGGGCGGCTGGGCCGCGACCGTCTCGTAGCGGACGGCGGGCGCTTCGTGACACGGCGGGCCGGCGAGAACTGGACGCTCGACGCGCTGCGCCGGGTGGCGGTCGAGGACCCCACCCGCCTCTCGCCCAACGTCCTGCTGCGCCCGGTGGTAGAAGCCGCGCTCCTGCCCACGCTGGCCTATGCGGCGGGTCCCAGCGAGCTCGAGTACCTGCCGCAGGCCGCGCCGCTGTACGAGGCCCTCGGCGTGACGGCGCAGGCGGCCGTTCCGCGCTGGTCCGCGCGCGTGCTCGAAACCCGGGTTTCGAAGGTGCTCGAGAAGTACCGCCTGACGCCGGAACGGTTGGCGGAGCCCCCCGGCGCGCTGGAGGCGGCGCTTGTCGAGGACGAGATGCCTCCCGCCGCCAGGGAGGCACTCTCCGCGCTGCGGCGCATGATCGGCATTGAGTACCAGCGGCTTCAAGATGCTGCCACCGCGGTCGATCCGACGCTCAAGAAATCCGTCGCCTCATCGCGCAACACCGCCCTCGCCACGCTGGCCGATGTCGAGAAGCGCATCGTCACACATCTCAAGAAGCAGAACGACATCGTCGTGCAGCAAATCGAGAAGGCGCGACGGCACCTGTTCCCGCTGGGCCAACCGCAGGAGCGCGTGCTGAGCCCGCTCCCGTTTCTGATCCGCTATGGCGGTGCGTTTCTCGACGACGCGCAGACCGCCGCGGGCGCGTGGGCCGGTGCCGCTCTTGATGCCCACTCGGGCGCCGCGTAGAATGCGCCCATGATCTGGGCGCTGGGACTCGTGGTCATGCTGGTGGCGCTTTCGATTCCGATCCTCGCCATCACCCGGTACGCACCGTCGCGCGGCGCGGTCCCGAAGCCGCACGCACCCCCGGACCGTGCGGTCTCGGACGACCTCGATCGCCGGATCGCGGCGCTCGAGGACGAGGTCGACGAGCTGAGCCGGGCCTACCGCGAGCTGCGGGAGGAGACCCAGTTCCTGCAGAGCCTCCTCGAGCAGCCCGACCAGCGCTCGTCGTTCACGCCCCCGAAACCGTAACCCATGCCACCGTCGCGAGGCCGCCTGGCGGCCTTGGTCGGCGCCGGCATCATGGTCACCCGCGTCCTCGGCTTCGTCCGGGAGCGCGTCTTCGCGCAGTATCTCGGCGATTCCGCTGCCGCCGGCGCGTTCCGCGCCGCGCTACGGATCCCCAACGTCATCCGCAATCTGCTGGGCGAGGGAACGCTCGCGGCGTCGTTCATCCCCGTGTACGCCGGGATGGTGGAACGAGGCGAGACCGACGACGCCCGCCGGTTGGCGGCGGTGATCGCATCGCTGCTCGTCCTCGTTACCGCGGCGGCAACCCTCCTGGGCATCGTCCTCGCGCCCGTCATCACGGACTTCGCCGCGCCGGGCTTCGAGGGCGACACTCGCACGCTCACCATCCGCCTGGTCGAGATCATGTTTCCCATGTCGGGCATCATGATCCTCTCGGGGTGGTGCCTCGGTATCCTGAACACCCACCGGCGGTTTTTTCTGTCGTACGCGGCACCGGCGGTATGGAACGTCGCGCAGATCGCCGTGCTCGTGGGCCTCGGCGCCGTGTTGGTCAACGGCTCGCGCCTGGTGGTCGCGCTCGCCTGGGGCGCCCTGGCGGGGAGCGTGCTGCAGGTGCTCGTCCAGCTTCCCACGACGCTGCGCCTGGCCGGCCGGATCCGCTGGAGCTTGCAGCGCGCCGCGCCCGGCGTGCGCCGCGTCATCCGCAATTGGCTGCCGGTCATGTTTGGGGCCGGCGTGTATCAGGTGTCGGGGCTCATCGAGAACCAGCTCGCGTCGCTGCTCGGTCCCGAAGCGGTGGCGATCCTGGGCTACGCACAGCTCGTGGCGCTGCTTCCGGTATCCCTTTTTGGCATCTCCGTGGCGGCGGTCGCCCTCCCGGAGCTGTCCCGCGACGCCGTCGGGGCCGGCACCGAGAAGCTGCGGCGCCACATTGCCGAGGGGGCGCGGCGCGTGGCGTTCTTCGTGCTTCCCTCTGCATTCGCCTTCGCCACCCTCGGCAACGAGATCATCGCGGCCCTGTTCCAGACCGGTGCGTTCGGCGCCGCCGAGACGGTGTTCGCCGGCGGCGTGCTGGCGGCGTACGCCGTGGGCGTCCCGGCACAGGCGTCGGTCAAGCTCCTCGCGTCGGGACACTACGCGCTGGGCGACACCAAGACGCCCGTCCGCATCGCGGCCGTCTCGGTCACGCTATCCGCGGCCCTGGCGCTGCTGCTCATGGGGCGGTTCGGCGCCCCCGGCATCGCGCTGGGGGCGTCGCTCGGCGCGTACGTCAATCTGTCGCTGAATTTCGGCCTGCTGTCCCGCCGGCTGGGCGGCATCCTGGGCCGGCCGGAGCACCGGGCGATCGGCGTGACCCTCGGGGCGGCCGCCCTCGCCGCCCTGACGGCGGCTCGCGCGGCGGCGCTGCTCGAGGGGGGTGGAACGTGGCTCACGGCGCTCGCCACGCTGGCGGCGTTCGGCGCGGTGTTCGGCGCGGTCACGTTCGCCGCGGGCCATCCCGACGCGCGGGGTCTGGCGCGCCGCCTCGTGGGCCGCGGGCAGGGCGCCGGGGGAGGGCCTGCCGGTACCCGTTAAAATGAGAGGATATGGCCAGCGGCATCCCGAACGGCATCGCCCGTAAGATCGAGTCGCTTCCCGACCGGCCGGGCGTCTACCTCTGGAAGGACGCCGAGGGCACGGTACTGTACGTCGGGAAGGCGAAACGCCTGCGGCAGCGGGTGCGCAGCTATTTCTCGCCGGATCACGGCTACAGCGTGATCAACCGGGCGCTGGTCGGGCTCGTCGCCGATCTGGAAACGCTGGTCGTGCCGTCCGAACCGCAAGCCCTCCTGCTCGAGAACAACCTGATCAAGGAATACCGGCCGCGGTTCAACGTCCGCCTGCGGGACGACAAGAGCTATCCGTCGATCGCCGTGACCCTGGGCGAGCCGTTTCCGCGGGTGCTCGTCGTGCGCCGGTTGAACCTGCCTCGGACCCGGTACTTCGGGCCGTACACCGACGTCGCCGTGCTGCGGCGCACGCTGCGGATCATCCGGCGGATCTTCACGGTGCGGTCATGCCACTACGACCTGCCGGTGCAGGCGCCCGACCGGCCGTGCCTCGACTATCACATCCACCGCTGCCAGGCGCCATGCGTCGGCTACCAGGATCAGTCCAATTACCGCGCCATGATCGATGACGTCGTGGCGTTCCTGGAGGGCCGCACGGTGGACGTCCGCGGCCGGCTGCGCCAGCGGATGGAGGAGGCCGCGCGCCGGATGGACTTCGAGCGCGCCGCAGACATTCGCGACGCGATCAAGTGGCTGGACCAAATCGAGCAGCCGCAGGCGGTGGAGTTCGTGGGGGGCGGCGATGCCGACGCCATGGGTTTGGCCCGGGACCGCGAGGATGCGGTCGGGGTGATCCTCCGGGTTCGCGACGGCAAGGTCGTGGCCCGCGAGCAGCGGTTTCTCGAAAACCTCGGCGAGGAGCCCGACGAGGCGATCCTGAGCGCGTTCATCGTCCGCCACTACCTGACCGCAGAGGCCCGGGCCCGGCGGGTGATCCTGGCGTTCCCACCCGAGGACCTCGAGCCGTTGCGGGATCTCACGCCGGACACCGAGTGGATCGTGCCGCAGCGCGGCCTCAAGCGCCGTCTCGCCGACCTCGCCGATCAGAACGCCCGTCATCTGCTCGAGAGCTTCAAGATCGAGTCCCTGGAGACCGCGGAGCGTGCCGAGGATCCGGTCTACGCCCTGGGCCGAGATCTAGGACTCACGAGCGTGCCGCGCAGCCTGGTTTGCATCGACATCTCCACCAGCCAGGGGCGGGACACCGTGGGCTCGCTCGTCTGGTTCGAGGCCGGGCGGCCGAAGAAGAGCGAGTATCGGAAGTACAAGATTCGGGGGGAGGGGCAGAGCGGCAGAGCGGCAGAGCAGCGGCACCACGGGGTGCGAGCTCCTGCCGCCGCTGCCGCCGCCGCTCCCGACGACTACGCCGCCATCTACGAGGTCGTGACCCGGTTTCTCCGGCGGCGGCGCGACGAGGCCAAGCCGTTGCCCGATCTGATGGTGATCGACGGCGGACGCGGGCAGCTCGGCGCGGCGCTCCGGGCCGCGCACGACCTCGGCGTCTCGGAGCTGCCCGTCGTGAGCCTCGCCAAGCGCGAGGAGGAGATCTACCAGCCCGGGCGAAGGGATCCGCTGCGCCTGCCCGGCCGCTCGCCGTCGCTGCGACTCCTCCAGCGCGCTCGCGACGAGGCGCATCGCTTCGCAGTGACCTTCAACCGGCAGCGGCGCAGCGCCCGCACGGTGACATCGGAGTTGCTGGAGATCCCGGGCATCGGCGAGCGCCGCCGCCGCATTCTGATCGAGAAGTTCGGGAGCCTGGCCGGCGTCCGGCTCGCCACGCGGGACGAGATCCAGGCTTTGCCGGGGTTTTCCGGCAAGCTCGCCGACCGCATCCTCGGTCATCTCGCCTCGTGAGCCCGCGCTGGTCGTTGGTCTGCTCCGCGTGCGACCGGGAGGAGACGCCGCCGGCGCGCCTGGCCACCTTGTGTGCCACGTGCGGCGCCCCCTGGCTCGTGCACCTCGCCGAGCTGCCGGAACCGACCGTGAAACGGGCGCTCGAGGCCCGCAGCTGGTCGCTGTGGCGCTATCGCGAGTGGTTGCCGATCGCGGGTTCCGAGGATCCGGTGAGCCTCGGCGAGGGGGGTACGCCGCTCCTGCCAGCCTCGCGCCTGGGCAGGGAGTTCGGCCTGCAGCACCTGTTGATCAAGGACGAGTCGCAGAACCCCACCGGCTCCTTCAAGGCGCGCGGAATGGCGGCGGCGGTCACACGCGCGCGGTACGACGGCGCCACCGCGCTCACCACGCCGACCGCCGGCAACGCCGGCGTCGCGCTCAGCGCCTACGGGCGGCGCGCCGGGATTCCGGTGACGGTGTTCGCGCCCCGGGGCACGCCGCCGCGCATTCTGGAGCAGATCCGCACGTTCGGCGCGGATCTCGAGGAGGTGGAAGGCCACATCGGCGATTGCGGCGTCCGGGCGCGTCATCACGCGGCCGAGCGCGGGGCGTTCGACGTCTCGACGCTGCGCGAGCCATATCGTATCGAGGGGAAGAAGACGATGGGGCTGGAGATCGCCGAGCAGCTCGGCTGGCGGTTTCCGGACGTCGTGGTGTATCCGGCCGGGGGCGGCACGGGGCTCATCGGCATGTGGCTGGCGTTCCGCGATCTGCTCCGCGCGGGCTGGGTGCAGGGGACGCCACCGCGGCTCTACGTCGTGCAATCGCGCGGATGCGCCCCGGTCGTGCGAGCGTTTCACTCCGGGTCGGACCACACGGATCCGTGGCCTGATCCGGACACCGCGGCCGTGGGACTCCGCGTGCCCTCCCCTTTGGGGGGGAAGCTCATGCTCCAGGCGCTCCGCGACACGGGCGGCGGGGCGGTGGCGGTGCCCGAGCCGGATATCGCCTGGGGGATGGAGCGCATGACGAGCGCCGAGGCCGTGGACGCGGGTCCCGAGGGCGGGGCGACCGTGGCGGCGCTCAAGGAGTTGGTGCACGCCGGCCGGGTGGAGCCGGGGCACACGGTGGTCCTGTTCAATACCGGTGCCGGGTGGCTTTATCGCGTTCCCTGACCGATATTTAGGACTCCAACCCTTCCGATGCGCATAGCGATTCTCGACCCCTTCGCGGGGATCAGCGGGGATATGACCCTGGGCGCTCTCCTCGCCGCGGGCGTCGAGCCGGCATGGCTGGAGGCGTTACCCTCCCGGCTCGGCTTCTCGGGGGTCGCCGTCCGCATCCGGCGGGTGGACCGGGCGGCGGTTCAGGCCACCAAAGTCGACTTCGACATCGGGGGGGTGGGGCAGGGGCATGGCCGGCACGTGGGCGAGTTGATGGACATCGTGCGCCACGCCCCCGTGTCCGAGGCCGTGCGCGGCCGGGCGCTTCGGGCCTTCCAACTGCTCGGCGAGGCCGAAGGCAAGGTGCACGGGACCCCGCCCGAGCGGGTGCACTTGCACGAGGTCGGCGCCGTGGATGCCGTGCTGGACATCGTCGGGGGCATCGAGGGCTTCGAGCGGCTGGGGGTGGAGCGGGTCTGTCACTTCCCGGTGGCGGTCGGAGAGGGGTGGGTGGAGGCGGCGCACGGGCAACTGCCCGTGCCGGCGCCGGCGACGCTGGAGCTACTGCGCGGCGTGGAGATCCGTCGCGGCGGGCCGGTGGTGGGGGAGGCCACCACGCCTACGGGGGCCGTCTTGGTGCGGGTCCTCTCCGATGGTGCGCCGCCCGATGGATGGCGTGCGCTGGCCACGGCCTGGGGCGCGGGGGAGCGGGATCCCGGGGGCTACCCCAATGCCTTGCGGCTGATCGTGGCGGAATCCGCGGCGGAGGCCGGCGTGGTCGAGGTCATCGCGACGGACATGGACGACCTCGCGCCGGAGTACGTGGAGCCATTGCGGGAGGCCGTGTTCGCGGCGGGCGCCGTGGAGTGCGTCGTCTGGCCTACCCAGGGCAAGAAAGGGCGAATGAGCCTGCGCCTCGAGGCGCTGGCGGCTCCCGCGGCCGCCGATCGCGTGATCCACGCGGTGTTTGCGCACAGCACCACTGCGGGCGTGCGGCGCTGGACCACGACGCGCGCCACCCTGGCGAGGCGAGAGGTAGTGGTGGAGCTTGCCTCGGCGGCCCGGGTACGAGTCAAAGTGTGGGACGGTCCCACCGGCGCGCGTCTCAAGCCGGAGTATGCCGACGTCGTCGCCGCCGCCGGTGCAACGAACCGCTCCGCGCTCGAGGTCGCGCGGGAGGCCGAGCGACTGGCGGAGGCGATCATCGGCAACGGCGTCGAGACGCCGTCTCAACCAAGGGAGTGAAAGGGCACATGAACAAGTTGATGGTCGCGGCCGGCGCGCTGTTCTGCGCGACGATCCCCGCCGCCCACGTCGCGGCGCAGGAGGGTGTCTACCTCCCGCCGCAGTGCGAGCTGAATACGGGGCACTTCCTCGTCAACAGCGGGGTCGTGTACATCAAGGGTGCCAGCGAAGAGACCTTCCCGGACCAGCGCCAACGCATGCTGACTGACGCCCAGCGAAACCTGGTCCAGGCCCTGGAGCGCGACCAGGCCGAGAACCCGGCGGTCTGGTATTTCCTCGGGCGCTACTACCACATGACCAACGATCCGCTGGGGGCGGACTCGGCGTTCGATCGCGCCGCGCGTCTCGCGCCGGCATGCGCCGACGACATCTCGTTCTACCGGCAGCGGATGTGGGTGCCGCTGGTCAATCAGGCGGTGGACTCGATCAACGCGGGCCAGCTCGACGCCGCCAAGCGACTCCTGCGCCAGGCGAATGTCATCTACGACGAGGACAACGTCGCGTTCTACTATCTGGGAAGCGTATTCGGCAGCGAGAATCAGATCGACAGTGCCGTACACTACTTCAGGAAGGTGATCGAGGTCGGCGCCAGGGACTCGACCCGCGAAGAGAACGTGGACAATGCCACGTTCAACCTCGCGTCGCTGTACACCTCGGCGGCGCAGTGGGACTCGGCGGTCGTGTGGTTCCGGCACTACCGGGAGCGCCACCCGGAGGACCCCCAGGCGCTGATCGGCCTCGCGACCGCCTACGCCGAAGCGGGTAACGATTCGCTGTCGGTGATCATGTACGACAGCGTCCTGGGCAATGCCGCCGAGATGAACGTGTACGACCTGCTGCAGGCCGGTCAGAAGTTGTTCATCGCCGGCCAGCTGGACGCGGCCGCCCGGGCCTTCGAGGCCGGGCTCGAGAAGAACCCCTACCACCGTGACGGACTGTACAACATCACGAACACCTACCTCGCGATTGCGCAGGACGGGGAGGTCGGGGAAGCGCGCCAGCAGGAGGCGGCGGCCAAGATGGAACAGGCCGCGCGGCGGCTCGTGGCGATCGAGCCGCACGGTCAGGAGGCTCTGCGCCTCCTGGCGGCAGCCTATCAGCTGGAGCGCAAGAGCGACTCGACGCTCGCCGTCCTCCAAGGCATCGAGGACATGCGCTTCGCGATCGAAGTGCAGTCCGCGCAACCCGGGGAGGACCGCTACGAGATCATCGGGGTCGTGAGCAACATGCGGAGCGCGCGCACCACTGTGCCGCCGATCACGTTCGAGTTTCTGGATGCCGAGGGGAACGTCATCACCTCGGAGCCGTTGACCGTCAATCCCCTCGCGCCGCACGACACGTCGACCTTCGAGATCATCGGGGAAGGGGAGGGGATCGCGGCCTGGCGGTACCGGGGCGAGCCGTCGGGGGCCACCGGCGGACCCTAAAGACCGTCCTCGGAGCGTTGACACGGCGGCATGGGAACGCCAGACTACCAGGCCGCTACCGCGGGCGTAATTCAGGGGTAGAATGCCAGCTTCCCAAGCTGGACGTCGCCGGTTCGAATCCGGTCGCCCGCTCTGAAGCGTCAGGCATTTGGGGCCGCCGTTCTGGGAGAGATCGGCGGCCCTTGTGTTTGCGTCGCCTCCGCGCCGTTGACGGCACCGATCCCGGACTCGGCATGCTCCACATCCCCTGGTTAGATTCGACGACGGCAACGTGACACTCACACCGATGGGGCCCCCTCCCGAACGACGATGACCCGCTGCCCCATGATGCGACCGGAGCCCGGTTCGTCGCCATGATCCGCGTCGCACGGGTGTATCCGGATTCGTTGGCCGCGGAGCTCGAGATCGCTCCAGGAAGCGAGCTGCTCGCCGTGAACGGGCGCACGCTGGAGGACTTCCTCGATTGGGAGTTTCTCACCGCGGAGGAGCGCTTCGGGCTGCTCGTGCGCCTGCCGGGAGGCGAGCTGGTGGAGTTCGACATCGAGCGCCCCGAGGGACTTCCGATGGGCGTGGAGCTGGAACCCCCCTCCATTCGCCGGTGCGCCAACCGCTGCGACTTCTGCTTCGTGGACGGGCTGCCCACGGGCCTGCGGGAAACGTTGTACGTGCGCGACGACGACTACCGCTTGTCGTTCCGCTATGGGAACTTCGCGACGCTCACCAATCTGAAACCGAAGGATGTGCACCGGATTCTGGAATACCGCCTCACCCCGCTCTACGTGTCGGTCCACGCCACGGATCCCGTGATCCGCCGGCGCGTGCTGCGCAACCCGCGGGCGACCGAGATCCTGCCGATGTTGCGGCTGCTCGCAGAAGGGGGGATCCGGTTCCACACGCAGGTGGTGCTCCAACCCGGCGTGAACGACGGGCCGGTGCTGGACCGCAGCCTCGATGACCTGTACGCGCTCGGAGACGCGGTGCTCTCCGTATCCGTGGTGCCGGTGGGGCTGACCGAGTTCAGCAAACATGACCGCGTGCGCGAGCCGACGGCGGCGGAGTGTGGAGGCGCCATCGCCACCGTGCGCCGCATCGCGGAGCGCGCCATGCGGGACCGTAACCGGCACTGGGTCTACGGCGCCGACGAGCTGTACCTGGTCGCCGGCGTCCCGCTGCCACCGGCTGAGGCGTACGACGACTTCGAGCAGGTCGAGAACGGCGTGGGGAGCGTGCGCTACCTCGAGCGCCGGATCCTCGACGCGGGTGCCGACCTGCCCGACCTGGCCGGGCGGCGCGTCGGGGTCGTCACCGGGTCGGCGATGGGGCGGCTGATGCCCGCCGTGCTGCAGCGGCTGGAGCAGCGGACCGGTGGGAGGTTCGAGACGATCATCGTCACGAACGATTTGTTCGGGCCGTCGGTCACGACCGCGGGCCTGCTCCCCGGCCGGTCCATCCAGCGCGCGCTCCACGATCGCCACGACCTCGGCCTGGCGCTGCTCCCGGCCGAAGCGGTGAACGACCGCGGCGTACTGCTCGACGATGTGCCGGCCGACGCCGTGTCGGCCGCCGCGCCGATGGAGATCCGCTTCTCGTACGACTTCGTCGACGCCCTGGCCGACCCCGTGCCGGTGTGACACGCGCCACCGTCGCTATCGTCGGGCGCCCCAACGTCGGCAAGTCGACCCTCTTCAACCGGATCATCGGTGGACGGCGGGCCATCGTCGACCTGCGGCCGGGTGTGACGCGCGACCGCCACTTCGCGGCGGCGGAGTGGAACGGGAAAGGCTTCTGGCTGGTGGACACGGGAGGCTGGACCACCGACCCGGCCGATCCCTTGGCGGACGCCATCCGGCGACAGGTGGACATCGCGATCGCGGACGCCGACCTCATCCTGTTCGTGGTGGATACCATCCAGGGCGTGCATCCGGCGGATCAAGAGATCGCGCAGCTCTTGCGACCGCACGGCGAACGCGTGCTGCTCGTGGCCAACAAGGCGGACGATCTCGCCGAGGACGTCTCGCACCTCGCCTTTCACGAGCTGGGCCTCGGCGACCCGCGCGCGGTGTCGGCCGCGACGGGGAAGGGGAGCGGCGACCTGCTCGATCTCGTCGCGGAACGCCTTCCGGATCGCGGACCGCCCACCGACGAGGATGCCATCCCGGTGGCGGTGGTGGGCCGGCCCAACGTGGGCAAGTCCAGTCTCGTCAACCGGCTGCTGGGTGTGGAGCGGCACGTGGTGGCGCCGGAGGCCGGGACCACGAGGGACGCCGTAGACTCCCCCTTGCGGTATGAGGGCAAAATCCTCAACTTCATTGATACAGCAGGGTTACGGCGTCGATCGAAAGTAGAAGATGAGATCGAGTTTTACTCGAACCTGCGGACCCAACGGGCTGTTGAGCGCGCCGATGTTTGTGTGTTGCTCGTGGACGCGTCCGAGGGCGTGCACGCCCAGGACCTGCGTATCGCGGCGGCGGTGTGGGAACGGGGAGCCGGTTTGATCATCGCCGTCAACAAGTGGGACCTGATCGAGGATAAGGACACGGGAACGGCGAAACGCGGTCAGGAGGACGTGGCGGACCGCGCGGCGTTCCTCGAAGCTGTGCCGTTCCTGTATGTCTCGGCGCTCACCGGGCAGCGCGTGCGGCAGGTGCTGGAGCGGATCATCGAGGTGGCGGCGGAGCGAGAGCGCCGCGTGCCAACCGCGGACGTGAACCGGGTGCTGCGGGCGCTGGCCGAGCGCAATCAGCCGCCGCAGCATCACGGGCAGGAGGTGAAGCTGTTGTATGGCTCGCAGGTGGGCACACGACCGCCCACGTTCGCCCTCGTGGTCAGTCGCCCGAAGGCGATCCCCGAGGCGTATCGCCGGTACCTGGAGCGGGGATTCCGGAGCGCGTGGGGGTTCCGGGGGAGCCCGCTTCGCATCCGGTTCCGGGCGCGGCGCTCCAACCGGTGACGCTCGCGCTCTGGCTGGTCGCCTCCTACGTGCTCGGGTCGCTTCCCACGAGCTACCTCGCCGCGAAGTACGGCGCCGGGATCGACCTTCGGGAGGTGGGCAGCAAGAGCCTGGGCGCCACCAACGTGTACCGGATCCTCGGATGGAGATATGCGATTCCTGTGGGCGTGATCGACATGGCGAAGGGCGCGATTCCGGTGTTGCTGTTTGCCCCGCGCGCCGGCACGGCGGCGTGGATTCCTCTGGCCACCGGGACCGCGGCCGTGTTGGGGCACGTGTTTTCGGCGTTCGTCCGCTTTCGGGGAGGGAAGGGTGTGGCCACCGCCGCCGGCGTGGTCGTGGCGCTCCAGCCCGCCGCCCTCGGCCTGGCGGCCATTGTGTGGGTCGGCGTCCTGCTCGCGACCCGCATCGTGTCCGTCGCGTCGATCGCCAGCGCGGTGGCGTTCCCGCTCACCGTCTGGATCGTGGATCGGGACAACGTCTGGGTGCTCGGAGCAGGATCGGCCCTCGCGCTGTTCATCGTCTTCACGCACCGCTCGAACCTCCGGCGCCTGCTGGACGGGACCGAGCACCGCTTCGGGCGACGGGGGAGCGCGTAGCGTGAAGATCGGGGTGGTGGGCGCCGGCAGCTGGGGCACTGCGCTGGCGGACCTGCTCGCCAGGGGCGGGCACGAGGTCCTGATCTGGGCGCGCGAACCCGAAGTCGTGGAGTCCATCAACACGATCCACCAAAACACCCTGTTCCTGCCGGACGCGCCGCTCGCCGAGAGCCTGCGTGCGGTTGGCGAGATCGGCGAGGCCGTTCGCGGCGCCGAGATCGTGGTGTCGGCGGCGCCCTCCCATGCTGTGCGCCGCGTGGCCGGTGACATCGCGGCCGCGCTCGACGGACCACGGCCGCCGATCGTCGTGTCGGTCTCGAAGGGACTCGAAGAGGAATCGCACAAGACCATGTCCGACGTTCTGGCGGAGACGATCCCGGGCACGCCGATCGTCGCCCTCTCGGGGCCGAGCTTCGCGGTGGAGGTCTATCAACGGCAGCCGACGGCCGTGGTGGTCGCGTCCCGAGACGCCGGCGCGGCGGAAACGGCCCAGGAGGCGTTCTCGACCTCGACCTTCCGCGTCTATACGAGCACCGACGTGCGCGGCGTGGAACTGGGGGGTGCGCTCAAGAACGTCATCGCGATCGCGGCGGGGCTGCTCGACGGGCTGGGACTCGGCAACAACTCCCGCGCGGCCTTGATCACGCGCGGTCTGGCGGAGATGACGCGCGTGGGCGAGGCCCTGGGAGCGTCGCCGACGACCTTCGCCGGGCTCGCCGGCATGGGGGACCTGATCCTGACGGCCACCGGGGCCCTGAGCCGCAACCGCTCGCTCGGCATCGAGCTGGCCAAGGGCCGCTCGCTCGACGCCATCCTGGCCGAGCGCCGCACGGTCGCGGAGGGGGTGCGCACGGCGAAAGCCGCGCTCGCCCTGGGGCGCGAGGTGGGCGTCGAGCTGCCGATCACGAGCGAGGTCGAGCAAATCCTGTTCGAGGGCAAGAGCCCCGAACAGGCCGTGCGGGACCTCATGGGCCGCGAGCCCAAGGCCGAGCACTGGCGATGACGACGTCGCGTCCGGTCCAGGAGTTCTTCTCCATCGGCGACGTGTGCCAGCTCACCGACCTGAAGCCGCACGTGCTGCGCTACTGGGAGAGCCAGTTCCGTTTCCTGAATCCCGCCAAGAACCGCTCCGGCAACCGCGTCTACCAGCGCCGCGAGATCGAGCTTATCATGCTCGTCAAACATCTCCTGTACACGGAGAAGTTCACCATCGAAGGCGCGCGGCGGCGGATCGAGGAATACCGCCGGAGCGGCACCCTGAAGACGGAGTCGCGCCACGCCCTGGAGCACGAAACGATCGACAACCTCGCCACCGAGCTGCAGCGCGTGCTGGAGATCCTGGACGGGAAGAAGCACGGTTGAACATCCTGTGCAGCAACGACGACGGCGTCCGGGCCCAGGGGTTGGGCGTGCTCGTGGATGCCTGCGTGGAGATCGGCCAGGTCACGGTGGTGGCGCCCGACCGGGAGCAGAGCGGCGCGAGCCATTCGCTCACCCTGCATCGGCCGCTCCGGACCACTCGCCTCCCCGACGGCGCCATCCAGGTCGACGGCACTCCCACCGACTGCGTGCTCCTCGCGCTGGGAGCTCTGCTCGACCGACGGCCGGACTTCGTGTTTTCCGGCATCAACCACGGACCGAACATGGGCGAAGACGTGCTCTATTCGGGCACGGTCGCGGCGGCGATGGAAGGACTGTCGCTCGGGATTCCCGGCATCGCCATCTCGTTCGCGGGCTCGAATATCGAGCTGCTCGACAGCCACCGACCCTGGATTGCGCGCCTCGTACGCAACATCGCGCGCGTCGATCGGTTCCCAGAGGAGACGCTGCTCAACGTGAACCTCCCGCCGCTCCCCGGCGACGAGATCCACGGCATCCGCATCACGACCTTGGGGAAGCGCGTCTACTCGGAATCGCTCGTGCAGACCAAGGATCCGTGGGGGAGGGAGGTGTTTTGGATCGGTGGCGGACACGCGTCGTGGTCCGGCGGCGATCAGTCCGACTTTCGGGCCGTTCGGGAAGGATTCATCTCGGTCACGCCGCTGCACGTCGACCTCACCAACTACGATCTGCTGGAGGACGCCCAGGCGTGGGCGCTGGGCGGGTAGGCACACGGCGCGGGCGGCCGCAGCATGGTCAACTGACGCGTAGTAGGCGGCGGTGGCTAAGCCGGTAGGCGACACGTACGGCGGGTATCGCGCGCGCCTGCTGGAACGGCTGCGCGAGAACCGCATCGAGGACCTGGCCGTGCTGCGCGCGTTCGGCGTGGTGCCGCGGCACCTCTTCGTCCCGGAGGCGCTGCGACACCGGGCCTACGACGACGCCGCACTGCCGATCGGAAGCGGCCAGACCATCTCACAACCCACCACGCAGGCCCGCTATTTGGAGGCACTGGCCTTGACGGGCCGCGAACGCGTGCTCGAGGTGGGAACCGGCTCCGGCTATCAGGCGGCGCTCCTGGCGCACCTGGCCGCGCACGTGGTCTCGGTGGAACGGGTCCCGGCGCTGGCGGCAGCGGCCCAGGCGGCCCTCGCGGCCGCCGGCGTGGCCGACGTCGCCGTCATGATCGGCGACGGCACGCTGGGATGGCGCCCCCTGGCGCCGTTCGACGCGATCCTGGTGGCGGCGGTGGCACCCGCCGTGCCGGCGCCGCTGCTCGAACAGCTCGCCGACGGAGGCCGGCTGATCATTCCGCTGCAGCAGGCGGGGGCCGGCGGCCAGGCGCTGGTGCGCATCGTGCGGCGGGGTGACGAAGTCGCGCAGGAGCGGCTCGGCGCGGTGCAGTTCGTCCCACTCATCGGACGCCACGGTTTCGGCGACGGGGGCGGCTGACCGGATGTTCGAGGCAACCATCCACTGGATCACGGAGACCGTCTTTCGCCTCGGTTACCCGGGCATCGTGCTCCTGATGGCGCTCGAGTCGTCGTTCATTCCGTTCCCCAGCGAAGTGGTCTTGCCACCCGCGGGCTTCCTGGCCGCCCAGGGCCGGATGAGCGCACCACTGGCGGCGCTGGCCGGCCTCACGGGAAGCCTCATCGGCGCGCTGTTCAACTACTATCTCGCGGCGCGCCTCGGCCGGCCGTTTCTGCACCGGTACCACAAATACCTGCTGATGAAGGAAGCCTCGCTCGACCGGGCGGAGGCGTTCTTCCGGCGACACGGGGAGATCAGCACGTTCGTCGCCCGCCTCATTCCGGTGATCCGGCAACTCATCTCGCTCCCGGCCGGTGTTGCCCGAATGCGCATGGATCGGTTCCTTCTGTACACTGCCGCCGGCGCAGGCATCTGGTGCGCAGTCCTGACCTCCATCGGCTGGTACGTGGGACGCAATGCCGGGTTGATCACGACGCTCGACCAAGAGGTTCAGCGCTACAGCAAGGCCGTCCTCCTCGTTCTGCTTCCGCTCCTCGCGGCCCTCGTGGCGTTCTACGTGCTGCGATACCGGAAGCGGCGGGGCGCGGAGAAGATGGAGGAGCCCAGCCGGTCATGACCCAGGCCCGTTGGGTGATCGGGGGACAGGTGCAGGGGGTTGGCTTCCGATGGTTCACCCTCAGGCGGGCCCTGGACCTCGGACTCACAGGCTGGGTCAGGAACCTGCCGGACGGCCGCGTGGAGGTGGTCGCCAGCGGCGAGGGGGCACAGGTTGAGGCTTTGGAACGGGCGCTTCGGCGCGGCCCAATCTCGGCGCGTGTGGAAACTGTGGAAAGGGGTAGTTTTCCACATGATGCGGAAATCGATAAACCATTCACTATCAAGTGATTAAGGAGTATCACCTCGTGTCATCCGTCACGCTCGACCATTTCTACAACTCGGTACGTGACATCCCGGACTTTCCGACGCCGGGGATTCTCTTCCGCGATATCACACCGCTGCTGCTAGATCCCGACCTGTTCCGGCAGGCGGTAGAGCACATGGCCACGCCGTTGCGCGCCCAGCGGGTGGACAAGATCCTGGCGGTCGAGTCCCGGGGGTTCATCCTGGGGGCACCGATCGCCCTCACGCTGGCTGCCGGCCTCGTACCCGCGCGCAAGGTGGGCAAACTCCCCTGGAAGACCCGGCGGCTGGAGTATCAGCTCGAGTACGGAACGGATGCCATCGAGGTGCACCTGGATGCCCTTCACGAAGGCGATCGGGTGGCGATCGTGGACGATCTCATCGCGACCGGTGGGACCGCGGAGGCGGCGGTCAAGGCGGTACAAGCGGCAGGCGCCACGCTGGTCGGGCTCTCCGTGCTGATCGAGCTCACGGAGTTGGAGGGCAGGGCACGCCTACCAAGCAACATGGGGTACTGGAAGGTTCTTGCCTACCCGCATTCCGCTTGAGCCCGCCCTGGCGGCTGCGGCCACTTTGGCCGACCTCGTGCATGGGTTAGCTTTCGCGTTCTGCTGCCCCTGTAGCTCAGTTGGATAGAGCAGCGGTTTCCTAAACCGTTGGCCGGGTGTTCGAGTCACCCCAGGGGCATTGAGCCCATTGACGAGCCACGGTGGATGGACAGCTAAACTCATAAGAGAAAGTAGGTTAGGTGGCCACACAGCAACCGGCCTCCAACGGCGATCTCGTCCACAAGATCCTCGGGTGGATCCAGGAAAACCGGCGTATCATGATCGGCGCCGCCGCGGTCGCTGCAGTGCTGGCCGGCGGCGTGTGGTTCGCGATCTCGGCACAACAGCGCCGCGAGGCGTTTGCCGCGCGTTCGCTAGCCACCGCGAGAGCGGCCGCGCAAGCCGGCAACCTGCCGCTCGCGGCCAGCGATCTCGCCAGGCTGATCGACTCCTACGGAGGGACGACGGCGGCTGACGAAGCCACGATTCTCCTGGCGCAGGTCCGCCTGTTGCAGGAGCAGCCGGAGCAGGCGGTTGCCGTCCTCGAACGGGCGTTGGAGCGCGGGTTGGATGACCAGTTCCACGCGGCCGCCCTTGGACTCCTGGGCGGTGCGCTCGAGGACCTGGACCGGATGTCCGAGGCCGCCCAGGCCTACGAGCGGGCCGCGCAGGCCTCTTGGTACGACTTCCTCGCGGCGCAGTACCTCATCGACGCCGGCAGGGCCCACTGGTCCGCGGGAGACACCGCATCTGCCGTCGCGGCATACGAGCGGATCGTGAGCGACTTCCCGGACTCACCATCGGCGCTCGAGGCCAAGGTCAGGCTTGGAGAACTGACAAACACCGGAATTATGTCGGTGGGTTAGCGTGTTTTTCAGCGCCATTTTCGCCCACTGGGGCCCTTTGACAACTTCGTATAAGAAATGTTATGTTAAGTTGTCGTGTGGATGTATGTTGATTGGTCTCCGGCCACCCCCATAACTCCCTTTTGGATAGTGTGTTACGAACTTCGGTGCGCGTTCGGGAAGCACGCAGGTTTTTCGTAGAAGATTGACTTGGACCGGTTGCGCCAGCTGACTGACAGTAACGTGACATGACGCCAGTTGTGGAAAAACCGTCCGTCGTCTAGGCAGGCTCCCTCCCAAACTTCACGCGCCCAGCACGGCTCGGAAGACCAGGCGCCCCTCCCCCGACAAGCGCGGTGCCGAGATCCGCCGCCCGTTGCCCGCATCCCCGGCGACCCCGAGGACGCTGCCCGACGCCGTTCGCACCTCCCACGGCAGGCGAATCACCCCATCCACCGCTAGAGCGGCGGCCGTCGCGACGGCGCCGGTGCCGCACGCCAGGGTCTCGCCTTCCACCCCCCGCTCGAAGGTCCGGATGGACCATCCATCCTGCCCCTCCGCCGATACGAAGTTCACGTTGGCACCGGCCTCGCCCACGACGGGGTGAGACCGCAGCTGCCGGCCGCGCTCTAGGACGGGCGCCTTCCGAACGTCGTCGACCAGGACCACGAGGTGCGGCACCCCCACGACCGTCGCGTGCACCGAGCGCTCCCCGTCCACGAGAGGGATGTCCGGCACGTGTACCGGCTGCGTCGACGGCAACGTCAGCTCGGCACGCTCGCCCGGACCCTCCAGGCAGCGCGCTTCCACGGCACCCATATCCGTCTCCAGGACCATGGCGTGCGCCGGGGCCATTCCCAGCCAGGCGGCCAGCCGCGTCGCGCAGAGGGCGCCGTTCCCACACATCTCGGCGCGCCGCCCGTCGTTGTTGAAAAAATGGAAGCGCACCGCGCCCGCGCGGGATCCGGGCTCCAGCACGATCAGACCGTCCGCCCCCACACCCGTCCCTCGCGCGCAGAGCGCCCGAATCAGGTCCGCGGACAGCGCGGACGCGGGCACCGTCCGACCGTCCACGAATACGAAGTCGTTACCCGACCCCGTCATCTTGTGAATGACCAGTCCCCTCAAGAGCCGCTCCTCCCGATTCCGTCAGAGGGTGGGTTGCCCTGGTAGAAATGTCGCGTGTGGAGGACCGGCACCGCCAGTGGGCGCCGTGCTGTGGTGCCGTTCTGTCACTAGCCCCGACCGTGAGCGGGATCACGGACCAACCACCCACGAACACCCAACTCTACCGCAATGGGCGGGCCGCCGTTGCGGGTACCCAGTACCCGCCACCCCCGTCCTCTCACTCTGAACTACCGCGTGGGCATTGCCCATGGCGACGGAGGTCTCTATATGCGGGACATCAATCGACGCCGCATCGCGGCATGCTGCTTCGCCCTGGCGCTCGCGCTCCCGGGCTGCAACGACGACGATGACGGCACGGCCCCGGGCCAGCAAGGGTTCGCGGGGGCGATCGTGACCGACGACCCCACGTCGACCTCACCCTCGGCGAGCGGTCCACTGTTCGGCGCCTCCGGGACGTCCGGTGCCGCCCTGTATTCCGGCTCGATCTCCGGCGACGTCGCCGTTGCGATCTCCGCCAACGGCACCACCTGGATCGAGCTCGGACCGCCGGAGGCGGTGTCGCTCGCGGCCCAGGCAGCCAGTACCATCGCGATCCACACCGACGCGGCGGTGCCGGCCGGGACTTACAATCGCGTCCGCCTCCGGCTCCAGGACGCCAGCGTGGAGGTGCTGGCGGGGAGCTCGATCGGCGGGATCACGATCGTGACCGACGTCGCGGTGTTGGTGGGTGGCGGGGGCGACGTCGAGATCATCATGACCGTGCCGGACTTCGAGGTGTCCGCCGACGCCACCGTGCGGACCGAAGTGTTCCTCGACCTCAATTCGGAGCTGTGGATCACCGAGGACGCCGTCCAGACCGGCACGGCGTCGGAAGGCGACATCGAAGCGGCGATCGAGGGCGACGTCCGCGCGGTGGCGCGGTCGCAGTAGCACCGCGGCGCGGGGCGCGACGGGGCCCTACACCCGTGCACGCGCCCCGCGCCCGCTCCGTCACAGCCGGCCGAACAGCGCCTGGAAGCGGAGGCGCCAGACCATCCAGATCGCCTCCCGAACGATGACGCCGGACATCTTGCTCGTGCCATCGGTTCGATCGGTGAACACGATAGGGATCTCGGTGATGCGAAAGCCCTGCCGGGCGGCGCGAAAGCTCATCTCGATCTGAAACGCGTATCCGTTGGAGCGCACCTTCTCCAGTTCGATCGCCTCCAGCACCCGTCGCCGGAAGCACTTGTAACCGCCGGTGGCGTCGAACAGCTTCAACCCGGTCACCACTCGGGCGTAGATGTTCGCCCCATAGCTCAGCAGCAGCCTCGTCATCGGCCAGTTCACCACGGTGACGCGGCCGTGCAGGTACCGCGAGCCGAGGACGAGGTCCGCATTTGCCGCCGCGGCAATGAACTCCGGAATCCGCTTCGGCTCATGCGAGAAGTCGGCGTCCATCTCGAAGATGAACTCGTAGTCGCGCTCGAGAGCCCAGCGAAACGCGGCGATGTACGCCGTGCCCAACCCCAGCTTCCCCTCCCGGTGCATGACGTGGACGCGGGGATTCTCGGCGGCCAGGCGGTCGGCCAGGTCGCCGGTGCCGTCGGGCGACTGGTCGTCCACGATCAGGACATCGAGCGCGTCCCGCTGCTCCAGCACCTCCGGTACGATGTGCGGCAGGTTCGCGATCTCGTTGAACGTCGGGATGATGACCAGCGCCCGGTCAGTCACGGCGCCGCCTCCGGAGCGCGGGCGGAACCACCAGGCCAATCACCGTGACCACGATGCCGATCCAGGTGAGCAGCTTCCCGCGGCGGTAGTCGTCGCTCACGAAGCGGAGCTCCACTTCGGTGGCCCCCTCCGGTACGGGTACCGTGATGAGCGAGACATTGCCCCGCAGCACGTCGGTCTCCACGCCGTCCACGGTCGCGCGCCAATCGGGATACCAGTTCTCGCTCACGAGCAGGTAGCCGTCCCGCGGCGCCCGCGGCGTCAATCGCATCCGCATCGCACCCGGCTCCCAGTGATCGAATGCCACGGCCACGCCGGTGGCCGGCGGGAGGGTGTCGACCGGTGCGGGCTGGTGGGCGTCGTCGGGCGGCAGCAGCAGCAGCCGGTCGAGCGCCACCTGCCCCCGCGCGAGCGCCTCCGCGGCCGGCTCGTCCTCGATGGTCACCGCCGCAGGCACGAGGCGCGCGTACGGCGCGCGCTCGGCGCGGCGGAAGAGGTCGGCCGCGGTGCCGGAAGCCGTGGGCTCCCCGGTCAGCACACGCGTGAACCGCGGGATCGAGTCCAGGCCGGTCATACCCGAGGGCAGCACGATGAAGTCCACGGCGTAGAGGTCCCAGATCGCCGGGCTCAGGGCGTTGGGCCAGGCGAACTGCCCCCCCAGGAGCTCGTTGAAGCGGTGGATCTCGACGCCGTGGTGTCCCAGCAGCTGCGGAATGCCGAGCGACATAAGGGCCGCTCCGTCGTACACGGCGGGGGCGCCACTGGCCGGCGGAAGATCGTGCAGCACGCGCAACGGCGCCCCCGCCTCGAGCACTCGCTCGGTCACGCCGTCGGGCTGGTGGAGCTGATCATAGTCGTTTGTATAGCGCCAGAAGGGCCTGGCGTTCCACCACAGGTCGGCGCTCACGGTCGCCAGCAAGAGGAGTCCGGCGGCGGCGGGCTTCAGCCGGCCGCGCCCCCACGCCCAGCCGATCAGGCCGGTCGCGGCGAGCGCGCCGCCGCCGCTCACCACGCCGAGGCGGATCGCTCCCTGCGCCGCACGGGCCGCCTGGGCCGCGGGCCGTCCGGTAGCCATCTCGAGGCTCTGGGCCATCGAGTCGGCCACCGCACCGACCACGCCGACGAGCCCGAGGAACGCGACGACGCCGCCCACCGCCATCCACCAGGTGGGCCACCCCTTCGCGTCGCGGCGCTCGAGTCGCTCGACCCCGAACGCGGCGAAGATCGCGACGACGAGGCATACGATGTACAGTGCCATCCCGGACGCGCGTACCTGCTTCATGTACGGCATTACCGCATACCACAGCCGGTAGAACGGCGTCGACCCGCCCAAAGCCACCAGCAGGAACAGGACCGCGATGCCGCCGAGCCACAGGATCAGTCGGCGGCGCTCGCGGGTGGCGGCGCCGAGGGCGGCGAGCCCCAGTGCCGGAAGCCCGAGGTACTCGGAGTGGAGCTTGATCCCGTTTGGCCCCCAGTAGGTGCCCTCTCCGGTTGATCCCGCAAAACGGGAGAGGAACAGCTCGGGCACGTGCGCCCACGGGATCGCGTAGGACGTGGCCCTCGCGTATCCGCCGATTGTCTCGGCGCGTGGCGAAAACGGCAGGTACGCGAAGAACGGCAGCAGCTGGATCATTCCGATCCCAAGCCCGACCACGACGGCGGCCAGGGCGGCGGCCAGCTTGAGCGTGGCCGCCTTGCGTGGCGGCCGATCGGCGTCGCCGAACGCGAGGTAGAGGGCAAAGATGCCCGACGCCACCAGCATGTAGTACAGCATCTGGTGCTGCGGGCTGACGACGCCGAGCCCCACCGCCAGCGCCAGGATCGCGAAGCCCTCGTAGCGGTGCTTCCGGAAGCCCAGCAGCAGCCCGATGAGCGCCACGGGCAGCAGCGTGGTCACGAACAGCTTGCCGTCGTGTCCCGGGCTCACGTAGCTGCCGATCACGCCGGACAACTGATAGACGAGGCCGCCCGCGACCGATCCCGTCCAGGACACCGCGAGCATCCGGAGCAACACGTAGACGAGGACGCCCGCCAGCACGTAGTGGACGGCGAAGCCGAGGTTCATGGCGAGCGTGGTTGGCAGGACGAGCCGCAGCCATGCGGTCGGATAGAAGATGTCGCCGTGCATGGCCCCGACGAACGGGAGGCCGCCGAAGATCTCGGGATTCCACAGCGGGACATGCCCCAGCGCCTTCCACTGCTCCGCGCCCCAGTGGCGAAACGCCCACCCGGTCATGTATTGGTCGCTCAACGGCCCGCCCAGGAACGCGCCCGTCCACATGGGCGCCGTGAGGATCAGGATCCAGAGCGAGAGCGGGGCGATGGCCGTCGCCAGGGGCCACCGGGGCTCGTAGCGCGCTTCGGACGTCAAACGGCATCCTCCTTCAGCGGACCGAGGGATCGAGCGAGCCACATGGTCCCCAGCGCCGCCCCCACCTCCGTGGCGGTGAGCAGGAGCCGCGAGCCCAGCGTGAGCGCCAACGCGGCACCGCTCCCCATGGTGGGCGCGAGGAGCCCCACGAACACCAGCTCCCGCACCCCCACGCCGCCGGGGGCGAAGAGGGCCAGCAGCCCCACGAGGTATCCGGCCGCGAACACGCCCACCGCGGTCCGGAGCCCCGGCCACGGCCCGGGCAGCAGGCCGCGGGCAAGCAACCAGAACGCGAGACCGTAGGCGCACCACGACGCGAGGGTGATCACTGCGGCGGCGACGGCGGTGGCCGGCGACAACGCGCGGAGGCCGCTCTGCGGCGCGATCACGGCCGCCACCGACCGCGTCATCCGATCCCACGTGAGCAGGCCGACCGCTGCCATGGCGACCAGCAACGCGGCCACGCCCTGCCCCAACGATAGCGCTCCAGGCAGGGCGAGCGCCGCCACGGCGGTCCCGGTGCCCACCGCGAGCGCCTGCATGGCCACGGCGGATCCGGCGGCCGACCAGCCGCTCACGCCGGCGCGCCGCGCAAGCACGGCGAGCCCGGCGATGCTCCAGATCTTTCCCGGGACATAGCGGCCCAGGTTGGACACGCACCAAATCTTCGCGGCCGCGCCGAAGGGGAGCCGCTCGCCCCATCCTGCGAGGACGCGCCGCCATGCCTCGATGAGCAGAGCGTAGGTCAGGAGTACACACGCCGCGGCCAGCGCGACGAACAGGGGATCCACCCGGAGGTCGATCTCCAGCGCGCGAAACGCGTCCCAGTTCCGCGCCACCGCCCGCCACACGAACACGGCGAGCAGGAGAGCGAGCACGCCCTGCCCCACCCACAGCCACCACGCGCGCCGGGTCACGGCGCGCCGCGCCGCACGGCGGCCGCATAGATCGCGTCGAACGTCTGCGCCGCGGACTCGGGAGACAGTCGCCCGCGCAGCGTTTCACCCACGTCGGCCGCGCTCGTCCGGGCGTGCGCGTCCCCCAGCACGTCTTCGATGGCGCGCGCGATCGCGTCGGGGGCCGGCAGCACGAGGCGCCCGCCGCCGGACGCGGGCACCACGTCGGTCACCCCACCCCCGTCCTCCGTGGCGACGACGGGGATGCCGAGCATCAGCGCTTCGGCCGGCGCCAGTCCGAACCCCTCGTGCCGCGCCGCGAACGCGAACACGTCGGCATCGTCCATCGCCTGGGCGAGACGCCCCGGCGGCACCTCGCCGAGGAATTGCACGTCGCCCCCGATCCCCAGGGTGTCCGCCAGTCGGCCGAGCGGCTCGCGTTCGGGGCCATCACCGATGATGGTCACAGGCATCCTCCGGCCGCGCCGCGCGAGGGTCGCGGCGGCCTCGAGGATCAGCCCGATCCGCTTTTGCTCGGTGAGCCGGCCCACGGTCACGATGCCCCCACCCCCTGCGCTGCGGGATATGAGCCCGGCCGTATCGGCCGGCATGGGTTGAATCGTAATGCGTCCGAGATCGAGGCCGGCGGCGAGCGCGGCGCGGCCGGCGAGATAGGTGGAAACCGCCGTCACGGCGGCGGCGCCCCGCAGGACGGGCCGGCCGAGCGCCCGCGCGCCCGCCGACCGCTCGAGGACCCGCACGTCGGTGCCGTGGAGCGTGATCACGTACGGGCCGGCGGCCGCGAGGCGTGCCGCCACGCCACCGGGCACCCACCAGTGCGCGTGCACCACCGCCGGTCCGCCCCCGTCGGCGGCGCGCCCGGCGTGCCTCGCGAGGGCCCAGACCAGCCGGCCGAACGCCAGCGCGCCGCCGATCGAGCGGACACCCCGCTCCATGGTGCCGCGATACGCGAGCGTCTCCCTGCCCGGCGTCCCGTAGCGCACGCGGTGCACCGTGACGCCGTGACGTCGCTCGTCCCCACCCCTGCCCTCGTCGGACGGCGCCACCACGGTCACCGCGTGGCCGCGCGCGGCCACCGCCGCCGCAAACCGCTCGATGAACGCCCCGGCGACGTCGCCGTCCCAGCGGGGATAGGCGTGGGTGATCATCACGACGTGCACGGAGCGACCGGCGGGCTACTCGCGGCGGCGCCGCAGGACGGCGGCGAGGCGATCGACCGAGCGACCGAGCGTGCGGATCTCCTCGCGGGCACCGGCGAGCATCTCGCCCACGAAGCCGAATCCGAACAGCGCGATGCCGGAGATGACCAGGACCATGACGAGGTCCAGCAGCGGCCGAAACCCGATGCCGTACCCGAAGCGCAGCACCAGGGCCGCGATCCCGACCAGGAAGCCGAGCGCGAAGAGCACGCCGCCCGAGAGCCCGAAGAACAGCAGGGGCTTGCGGCCGAAGCGCAGCTGAAACCAGACCGAGAGGAGATCCACGATGCCGACGGGGATCCGGCCCAACCCGAACTTCGACTGCCCGGCCCGGCGCGGGTGGAGCGTCACGGGCCGCTCCGTCACCCGGAACCCTTCGGCGGCGGCGATCACCACGATGAAGCGGTGCCAATCCGGTCGCGCCGGTACCGCATCCATGACCTCGCGCCGGTACGCCTTCACGGCGTTCAGGTCGGTCACGCGCACGCCGAACAGCCAGCGGCACAGCCGATTGTACAGACCGGACACGAACGCCCTCTCGTAGCGGCCCTGTTTCGTGCCCGTCACCATGTCCGCACGCCCTTCCCGGATGGGCGCGACGAGGTCCGGGATTTCGGCCGGGAGGAACTGCAGATCGGTGGGATAGAACACGAGGATGCGGCCGCGAGCAACCTCTGCGCCCGATTTGAGCGCGTCCGCGATGCCGCGGCGCGAGCGGTGGGTGACGACCTGCAGGAAGGAATGCTCCCGCTGCAGCCGGACCAGCAGGTCGGCCGTGCCGTCCTCGCTGCCGTCGTTCACCACCACCACCTCGCACCCGTACGGCACCGGCTCGAGCGCCTCGGCACAGAGCCGGACGAACTCGGCGAGGTTGTCCTCCTCGTCCTTGGCGGGGGCGAGGACGCTCACCTCCACGTCGCCGCCCCCAACCGCCAGCGTCATACGCGCTTGCGCATGCGGGCGGGGAGGATGCCGAGCTGGTCGCGGTACTTGGCGACGGTGCGGCGGGCGATCTGCACGCCTCGCTCCTTTAGGGCCTTGACGATCGCGGAGTCGGTGAGCGGCGAGCCCGGATTCTCGTCGGAGACCAGTTTCTGGATCTGCGCCTTCACGGCTCGGGAGCTGGCGTCCTCGCCCGTCGTGGTACCGAGGCTGCTCGAGAAGAAGAACTTGAGGGGATACACGCCGCGGGGGGTTTGGACGTACTTCTGGTTGGTGACCCGGCTGACCGTGGACTCGTGCATGTCGATTACGTCAGCCACTTCCCGCAAGGTGAGCGGCTTCAAGTGCTCGATACCCTTCTCGAAGAAGTCACGCTGGCGGTCCACGATGAAGTTCATGACCTTGAGCATCGTCTGCCGGCGCTGCTCGATGGCCTGGATGAGCCAGGTGGCGCTGTTCAGCTTCTCGGTGATGAACTCGCGGTTCTCGCCTTGGAACTTCTTGCGGTCGCCGGCGATCTCCTGGTAGATCTTGCTGATCCGGAGGCGCGGCATCCAGGAATCGTTCAGGAATACCCGGTATTCGGCGTCGATCTTTTCGACGACCAGATCCGGCACCACGTAGGTATCCGACGCGCTCTGAAACCGCAGGCCGGGCTTGGGGTCGAGCTTGGCGAGCTCGTCGGCGGCGTCCTGAACGGCGCGCGGCTCCAGGCCGAAGCGCTTGGCCAACTCGCTCCACCGGTGCGCGATCAAGTCGTCGAAGGCGTCCTTGACCAGCCTGTAGGTCAGCGTTTCCTGCTGGTCGGCGTCCTCCAGCTGGAGCAGCAGGCATTCGCGGAGGTCCCGCGCCGCGATGCCCGCGGGGTCGAGGCGCTGCACGATCCGGAGCAGCTCCTCCGCCTCTTCCACCGTGAACGGCTCCACGCGCGGGCGGCCGTCGGTGTCCTCGTCCACTTCCGCCTGGCGCTCCGCCAGCAGCGTGTTGGCGCCCTCCACGATCTCCTCGAGGGTCGCCTGGAGGTAACCGTCCTCGCCGATGTTGCCGATGAACTCCTCGGACAGAAAGAGCTGTCGCGGGGTGAGGTCGATGAGCTGCAGCTGATCCCGCAAATGGTCGGTGAGGTCGCGGCTCTGGACGGAGACGGGCTCGTAGTATTCGCGCTCTTCGTATCCACCCCGCGCACCGCCCACCCGGAAGCCGTCGAGGATGATCTCCTCCCAGTTCATCTCGTCGTCCTGGGACTCGGCTTCCTTGGGCTTCTCCGCCTCCTTCTGCTCGGCGGGCGGCGTTTCTTCGGAATCCGGCTCGGTCATCTCGAGGAACGGGTTGGTCTCCAGCTCCTCCTTGAGATGTTGCTGCAGGTCGAGCACGGGCATGTAGAGGAGGTCCATCGCCTGATAGAGGCGAGGATTCATCCTCAGCTCCTGACGGAGCACCGCGCTCTGTTGCAGCGATGTCTTCATGTCAACGCACCCAAGCGCTCCCGCAACCGCGACGTCAAGGTAGGTCCCAGGTAAAGGTCGGCTACGCGGTCGTCGAACACCAGATCCCGCACCGTACCCGATACCTGCACCCGGCCCTCGAACATGATGTAGGCACGGTCCACGATATCCAAGGTCTGCTCGACGTTGTGGTCGGTCACGAGGAGCCCGATGCCGCGCCGCCGTAGGCCCGCCACGATCGTCTGGATGTCGTGCACCGCTATGGGGTCCACGCCCGCGAACGGCTCGTCCAACAGCATGAACTTGGGCTCGGTGGCCAGGGCCCGCGTGATCTCGAGCCGGCGGCGCTCACCGCCGGAGAGCTTGTAGGCCTTCGTGCCCCGGAGGTGCTTGATCGACAGTTCGTCGAGCAGGATCTCGAGCCGCTGCTTCCGGCGCCGGTCCGACAGGTGCATCGTCTCGAGGATGGCCAGGACGTTCTGCTCGACGGTCAGCTTGCGGAACACCGACGGCTCCTGCGCCAGATAGCCAATGCCCCGCCGCGCCCGCTCGTACATCGGCAGCGTGGAGATGTCCTCTTGGTCGAGGAAGATCCGCCCCTCGTCCGGGCGCACGAGGCCAACCATCATGTAGAAGCTCGTGGTCTTCCCCGCCCCGTTGGGACCGAGCAGCCCCACAATCTCACCCTGCCGCACCTCCAGATCGACCCGGTCCACCACCCGCCTGCGACGATAGACCTTCGTCAGATGGGTGGCACGCAACACCCTGGCGGCCTCGCCACGCCGGGTGCGCACCACCGGGGCCTCGCTCAGGTGTACCGCCTCGAGCGCCAGCTCGAGGAGTTGCCGGCGGGCGCCCTCCCGCGCCGCGCCGATCTCCGCCCACAGGTCGGGCGCCAGCCGCACGCGATCGTCCGCCTCCAGCTCCACGCCGGCCTTGGTCCGGTATCCGCCCAACGCGTCGCCCTCCGGGGCGCCCGGCAACGGAGCCAGCAGCCCCTCGCCAACCATTCGCGGGATCACCGAGGAGCCCAGATGCCGCCGCACCTCGTCGACGGACAGCGTGCCCCGCTGGAGCGTCGCGTCGCCCCATTGCCGGCGCTGCAGCTCCAGGTACTCCTCACGGTACGCGACCGCCAGCTCCTCGAACGTGCAGCCCCCGTCCTCGCCGGCCACGCGCAGGAACGCAGACATCGCCAGCGGCACCGAGGGGTCGCGTCCGCCGATGGTAGCCCGGAGGCGCTCGATCACCTTGGCTCCGGCCCCTCCGGCGGCTGCTCCGGCGGCTGCTCCGCCACCGGGATCGGCTCGAGGTAGAGACCGTCCGCGCCCCCAACGACGTCAACGCGCTCCAACTCACCGAGGACATCGAACCGGGCCCTGATCCGCTCTCCGCGCGAGTAACTGCGGGCCGGCGGCACACCGGGACGATCGGCGTCGTACACCAGGTACAGCGCGCGCGCGTTCAACCGGGCTTCGAGGTAGATCAGCACGCGCTGGCCCGACTCCGTCGAATCGAAGCGTGCCACGAGCGTGTCGCCGGCCATCCAGTCGCGCTCGCCGGACAGCGAATCGAGCGCAGCGGCCCGCGCGTCGCCGAATCCCCGTACTTCCTGCAATCGCTGGTCGGGCGCGTCGATCCACAGCGAGTCGGCGGTGATCGTATGCACGTCCGATTCGGCCTCTGGTCGGGCCGAATCACCCCACGCCGATCCCGATTGGATGAGCTGCTCCTCGAGGTGGAACTCGATGGTGTCGCCCGCCAGGCGCCAATCGGCGCTGGTCGCGACCGCTTCGTGCTGCGCCTGGACCCACGTCACCTCGCCCCGTTCCAGCACGAACACGACCCGCCGGCCCTGGATGCGGTAATCGGCCGAATCACGCCCGGCCGCTTCCGCCCGCCCGATGAGCGCCCCGTGGCCGCGGTCCAGGTCCAGCGCGGCGCTGTCGCCCTTGGCGTCGATCGAGCTGCGCGTGATCGTCACGTTCCCGCCCGCCCACGACTGCGAGCTGCCGACCAGCCGCACCCGTTCCGCGCGGATCACGTACGGCTCGCCGCTCGCATCGCGGCCCGACAGGTATTCGACCGTGGGCCGCTGGGTGGCGTACAGCTCCGCGGTGTCCCGCACGCCGATGGCGGCGCGCAGATACGTCAATCTGGGTCCCGTGAGCACCGACCCGGTGACCCGATTCACGAGCCGCACGTTGCCGAAGGCCTCGACACGCTCCTCGCCGGGATGGTAGCTCACCCGCTGCGCGTCGAGCGCGATAGTCGGATCGCGGAACTGCACTTCACCGAAACAGCCCGGGCACCGCAGCGCGGAGAAATCCAAGCGGTTCTGGTTGGCATACCACGCCACGCTGTCGGAATCCATCGTCGTAGGGTTGTTCACGCAGCGGGCCCGCACCCGGCCACTGAAGAAGTCCCGCACGTCTCCAGCGGTCTCCACGTGGCGAGCGTTGTCGGCATGGACCAGCTCCGGACGGCACGTGCGGACCTGTACTGCGTCCACCCGCCCAACCGTGGCGCCCACCAGGGTGGCCGCCGCCAGCAGCCGCGTCAGGGGACGCACGTTACGGCGTCAACTCCTGCCGGACGGTGCCGCGCCGGGCACCGGTGGCTTGGACGTCCGTGAACTCCGGATCCGCCACGAAACCGTCTCCCTCCAGATGGCGGTCCGGCGCGTCGAACACGAACGCTTCCGGACCGGTGATCTCGTGCCGCGCGCGGTTGTAGTTCAGGATCTCGGTGCGTAGCCGGCGCTCGTCGGGCGTCACGGCCACCACGTTGCCTCGCGCCTCCATGTCGCCCGTCCGCCAGTGGTAGGTGCCCTCGGTGGACGTGAGCGTCGTGGTACGCTGTCCCTGGGGCGACAGGAACTCGATCCGCACGCCTTGCAGCTCGGCGCTTTGCGTGTTCTCGAAGAAGTAGGCGGTGTCCGCCTGCACGAGGACGCGCAGCACCCCGTCCACCGTCAGGCGGGACTCGAGCCCGAAGAGGATCTGGTCCGCCGAATCCGAACCCGTGACGGTCGTGGGTGGTCCGCCGTCGGGCCGGCAGGCCAACAGGGCGGCCACGAGGGCCATCGCGGAACGCGCGCGGGCCGTCACGCTCATCCCCCGGCCCACGCCGCGGGCGCTTTCGCGCGCCCGGCGTGCCACACCTCGACCGCCCGCTCGACCAGCTCGACCAACCCGGCGAGCGGCCACATGCTGGCGCCGTCGGACGGGGCCGAGGCGGGCGTGGGGTGCGTCTCCAGGAAGAACCCGTCCGCGCCGGCCGCGGCCGCGGCAGCGAGCAGCGCCGGGACGTGCTCGCGCGATCCGCCGGAAGAGCCGTCCGGCCCGCGCCCCGGCTGCTGGACGGAGTGGGTGGCGTCGAACAGCACGACCGCGGACGTGGCCCGCCGGAGCCGCGCGAAGCTCCGCATGTCCACCACCAGGTCGCCGTACCCGAACGCGGTCCCGCGCTCGGTGACGGCGACGTCCACGCCGCCGGCGGTCCTGACCTTTTCCACGGCACCAAGCATGTCCTCCGGCGCCATCCACTGCCCTTTCTTGAGATTCACCGGCCGGCCGCTCGCTCCGGCGGCGACCAGGAGATCGGTCTGGCGGCAGAGAAACGCCGGCACCTGAAGCGCATCGACCACCCGTGCCACCGGCGCCACCTGCCCGGCCTCGTGCACGTCGGTCAGCACCGGCAGACCCGAGTGCTCGCGCACGCGTGCCAGCTGCTCCAGGCCGCGGCCGAGTCCTGGGCCCCGCGCCGCGCCCGGCGCGCTGCGATTCGCCTTGTCGAAGCTCGCCTTGAACACGACGCGAAGGCCGAGCTTCGTCGAGAGCTCGGCCAGGACATCGGCGACCGCGAGATTCACCTCGTCCCCCTCCAGGACGCACGGCCCTGTCACCAGGACCGGCGCCGGCGACCAGAATGGCGTCATGTCACGCGTGCACCCCAACCGCCTCGCGCCGCGCCGGCTCCCTGCGGCGCCGATGGTCGAGGGCCGCCTTCACGAATGCGGCGAACAGGGGATGCGGCCGCATCGGGCGCGACTGCAGCTCCGGATGGAACTGGCACCCGATGAACCATGGATGGTCCGCCAACTCGATCAATTCCACCAGGGAGCCGTCCGGAGAGAGCCCCGTGCAACGCAGGCCGTATTCCCCCAGGACGTCACGGTAGGCGTTGTTGACCTCGTAGCGGTGGCGGTGCCGCTCGGAGACCTCGTCGGTGCCGTAGATCTGCGCGGCGCGAGAGCCCGGCTTCAGCTTGCACGGGTAGGCCCCGAGACGCATCGTGCCGCCCATCTCATGGACCTCGCGCTGCGACTCCATCAACGCGATGACCGGATGCTCGCACTCGGCCTCGAATTCGCTCGAGTTGGTTGGGCCGAGCTTGCAGACGTTGCGGGCGAACTCGATGATCGCCACCTGAAGCCCGAGGCAGATTCCGAAGAACGGCAACCCGTGCTCGCGCGACCACTGCACGGCGTCCGCCATCCCTTCCACCCCGCGCTCGCCGAAGCCGCCCGGCACGAGCAGGCCGTCGAACCCCTCCAGGAGCCGCCCCGCGGCCTCTTGATCCGCAAACCGCTCGCTCGCCACCCACTCCAGGTCCACCCCGACGTCGTTCGCGATCCCGCCGTGAATGAGCGCTTCCCGGATCGACGTGTACGAGTCGGTCAGCTCCGTGTATTTCCCGACGATCGCGATGCGCACGCGTTCGGCGGGCTCCACGATGTGCTTGACCATGGCCGCCCAGGGCCGGAGGTCCGGGTCCTTGACGTCGAGCCCCAGACGTTCGCACACCTGCTTGTCGAGTCCCTGCTTGTTGAAGAGCAACGGTACCTGGTAGATGGTGGGGACGTCGCGGCTCTCGATCACCGACGCCGGATCGACGTTGCAGAACAGCGCGATCTTCCGCTTGATCGCTTCGCTCAGCGGCCGATCCGAGCGGCAGATCAGGATGTCGGGCTGGATCCCGATCTCCATGAGCTCGCGCACCGAGTGCTGGGTGGGCTTCGTCTTCAGCTCGCCAGACGCGCGGATATACGGTACGAGCGTCAAATGCACGAACAGCGCGTTGTCCCGCCCAACCTCCTGACGGAATTGCCGGATCGCCTCGAGGAAGGGGAGCGATTCGATATCGCCGACGGTGCCGCCGATCTCCGTGATCACCACGTCGTGCTCCGGCGCCGGGCGGCGAATCGCGGCCTTGATCTCGTCGGTGATATGGGGAATCACCTGGACCGTGCCACCGAGATACTCGCCGCGGCGTTCCTTCGTGATGACCGACAGGTAGATCCGGCCGGTGGTGACGTTGTTGACCTGCGAGAGGGAGTGATCGATGAACCGCTCGTAATGACCGAGATCGAGATCCGTCTCGGCGCCGTCGTCGGTCACGTACACCTCGCCGTGCTGATACGGCGACATGGTGCCGGGATCCACGTTCAGGTACGGATCGAATTTCTGAATCGTGACCCGCAGGCCCCGCTCCACCAGCAGGCGCCCCAGAGAAGCGGCCGCGATGCCCTTCCCCAACGACGACACCACGCCACCCGTGACGAATACGTACTTCGTGCTCATGCCGTCCCCCCGTGCGGAGCCGCCAAGGCCGCCTCGGCCCGGGCGAGGTCGTCTTCCGTATCGATGCTCATGAACCCCCCGTCGATCACCCTGCCGACCCCGATCGCGACCCCGTGGGTGAGCGGCCGGAGCTGCTCCAGTCCCTCCGATTGCTCCTCGGGCACCGGCGGCAAGCGCACCCACCGCGCCAGGGCCTGTGGCGTATATGCATAGATCCCAATGTGCTCCAAGACCCGGACATCGCATTCCCACGCCACCGAGGCAGGCAGGCGACGCGCGAAGCGGAGCGCCCGTCCGCTCCCGTCCACCACCACCTTCACGCGGTGTGGATCGAGGGCCTCACGGGCGCCCAGCGCGCACCCCACCGTCCCCACGGGGTCTCCCGACGCAACCCGTGCCACCGCCGCAGCGACGAGGCGGGGCGACACCCCCACCAGATCCCCCTGCACGTTCACCACCACGTCCGCGCCCGCGAACTCCGGCCGCGCCGCCACCTCCGCAACCCGTTCGGTCCCGGACGCATGGCGCGGATCGGTGAGCACGCCGCGAGCCCCCAACGGCTGGGCGGCCCGGAGCACGCGTGCGTCGTCCGAGGCCACGACCACCGTGGCGGCAGAATCGAGTTGGAGCGCGGCGCGGCACACGACACGGATGAGAGGCTCACCAGCCAGCCGCCGAAGCGGCTTCCCGGGGAGGCGCGACGAGGCGATGCGGGCCGGGACAACGATCAGGAGGTGCACGGCGGAAGTTAAGCAAGTCCCGGCGCCCTGTCAAAAGTCGTGCCGGACCGCCCAGTTGGGGTTGCGCTGATCGTAAGCAATTGTGGCATAATAGGTTATGGAACGCGATGCAGACCTGAGATTGCAGATCGCAGATTGGACGAGTCGCCGCAATCTCAATCGGCATCCGGCCAGTCTTCACTCGCCCAATCTGCAGCCTCAAATCTGCAATCGCATTACCCGCTCGCCCGCTCGAGGAAGTTCTTCACCAGCCGCTTCCCCACCTCGGTCCCGATCGACTCCGGATGGAATTGCACGCCCCACGCGGACGCCGAGCGATGCGTCAGCCCCATGATCTCGGGTGCGAACCCGTCGTCGGCGGTCCGCGCCGTCACCTCCAGTTCGGCCGGCACGGTCGTCTCGTCGACGATGAGCGAGTGGTAACGCATGGCGGTGAACGGCGACGGCAGGCCGCGGAACACGCCGCGCCCGTCGTGCGCCACGCGCGAGGTCTTGCCGTGCATGAGCCGTGGGGCGCGGACGACCCGCCCGCCGAACGCCTCGGCGAGCGCCTGGTGGCCCAGACAGACGCCGAGCAGCGGCACGCGGCCGGCGAGTGCCTGGATCAGCGGCACGCTGATTCCGGCGTCGGCTGGCACGCCCGGCCCCGGTGAGATCAGGACGGCGTGCGGCGCGAGGGCCTCGACCTCGGCGATCGCGATCTCGTCGTTCCGGCGCACCAGCGGCTCCGCACCCAGCTCGCCCAGGTATTGGACGAGGTTGTAGGTGAAGGAGTCGTAGTTGTCGAGGACGAAGACCCGCATGTGCGTCACGCGCGCGGATGATACGCCTGGTGGACCTTGCGGAGGTACTCGCGGTCCACGTGCGTGTAGATCTGGGTCGTGGAGAGATCGGCGTGGCCGAGCATCTCTTGCACGGCCCGGAGATCGGCGCCGCCCTCGAGCAGATGGGTGGCGAAGGTGTGCCGGAGCGTGTGGGGGGTGACGCGCTTGTCGATACCGGCTCGGTCCGCGCAGCGCCTCACGATCCCCCACGCGCCGACGCGGCTCAGCGGACGGCCTCGGGCGTTGAGAAAAAACCGCCCGTCCGCGAGCCCCTGGTCCAGGTTCGGCCGGACTTCACGCCCGTAGACCGCGGCCGCGCCGAGGGCGCGCCGCCCAATCGGCACCAACCGCTCCTTGCCCCCCTTGCCGAATACCCTGACCAGCGCTTCGTCGAACAGCAACTCGGTGGTCCGCAATCCCACGAGCTCGGATACCCGCGCGCCCGTGCCGTACGCCATCTCGAGGAGCGCGCGGTCCCGCCACGCCAGCGGCTCATCGGGATTTGGCGCCGCGAGCAGCGCCTCTACCTCGGCCGTTGTGAGCACGGCGGGCAAAGTGTGCCACGCCTTCGGCGTCTCCAGCCGTTCCGTGGGATCCCGGGCAATGCGCCGCTCGTCGCCGAGGAACGCGAAGTACGTCCTGGCGGAGGAGATCTGGCGCCGGATGCTGGTCGTGGCCAGTCCCAGGTCCTTCAGGTGATAGACGAACTCGCGCAGCATCCGGGGCGTGACGTCGTCGGGCCCCTTGGCGCCGCGCGCCCGCGCGTACCCTGCCAGCCGCCGCAGGTCGCGCAGGTAGCTCTCGACCGTATTAGGGCTCCGCCCCGACTCGGCGCGTAGGAAGTCCTCGAAGCCTTCGATCCAGAAGGCCCGTTCGACGTCGGCAATGACCGCTCGCACCATCTCGCTCGACCGTTCGCTCAGCGTCCCGACGGACCACAACGCTCCCGCATCGCACGACGGCGCCGGCGCCGCCACATCCACCCCGTCACGCCCAGCGCCGCCGCCAGGGCGCCCGCCGCAATCAGAGCCACGCGGTTGGCGCCCGCCACCAAACGTACGACGTCGTTCACCCTCCGGGCCACCAGGACCACCGCGAGCGTGAGGGCACCGTACCAGATGCCCGACGCGATCCCGGCGGGGATCAGCGTGCGGGCCGCGCCGAGCTTTGCGATCCCAGCGAACGGCGGTACGACGGCCCGCACCCCGGGCACGAACCGGCTCAGGAAGATCCCCCAGGTCCCGTGGCGGCGATACAGTTCCTCCAGGCGGATCAGTGCGGCGGGGTTCAGGAGGCGACGGCCAATGCGCCCTTCGAAGAACCGGCGACCCAGCGTGCGCGCGGCCACGTACACTGCGGCGGCGCCCAACAGGTTGGCCGTCCACGTGATGCCGAAGATGATGCCCGCCGAGACGGTGCCGCCGTGGGAGAGAAACGCGCCCAGCGCGACCGCCGTGTCGGCCGGGACGGGGGGGAAGACATTCTCGACCGCGGCGAGGATGCCGATGAGCACGTACACGGCGCTGGCGGGAAGGTGGAGGATCTCCTGGAGCAGGCGATCGATCAGCTATGCCTCCATGATCGCCGCGACCGCGAACACCTGGAGGCCGCGCCCGGCGCCCACGGCGTCCATGCCCTCGTTGGTCTTCGCCTTGATCGACACCGCGCCGATCGGCACGCCCAGCACAGCGGCCAGCCGCTCGCGCATCCGGTCGACGTACGGCGCGAGCTTCGGGCGCTCGGTGATCACCGTAACGTCCACGTTGCCCACGGCGAGACGCGCCGCCCAAAGGCGTCCGCGGACTTCTTCGAGCAGCGCGAGGGAGTCCGCATTGCGCCACCGCGGGTCCGTGTCGGGAAACAGCCGGCCGATGTCCCCCATCGCGGCCGCCCCCAACAGCGCGTCGATGACGGCGTGGGCCACCGCGTCGCCGTCGGAGTGTCCCACCAGGCCGCTGTCGTGCGGGATTTCCACGCCGCCGAGCACGAGCGGGCGCTCCGCTCCGAAGGAATGCGCGTCGTAGCCGATGCCGAAGCGCGCCGGCACCTACCTGCCCACCGCATTGCCGCCGTACCGCCCTTCCCGCACGTGCGCCAATCGGCCGGCGGCTTCGTGGAGCATGTCGAGGGTCTTGCAGAACGCGAAGCGCACGAGGGTCTGTCCCGCGGCGCGACCGCTGTAGAAGCTCGAGCCCGGCACCGGCGCCACCCCGACCTCGCGCGTTAGCCACTCGGCGAAAGCGACGTCCTCGAGATCGCTCAGCGCCGAGAAATCCGCCATCACGTAGTACGCTCCCTGCGGCGGCTCGCACCGGAACCCGGCCGCGCGGAGTCCCGCGCACAGGATGTCGCGGCGCCCGCGGTAGTCCCGCGCGAGCCCGTCGTAATAGTCTCGTTCCAGGCGTTCGAGCGCCGCGGCGACGCCCTCCTGCATGGGGGCGGGCGATCCCACCGTGAGGAAATCGTGCACCTTGCGGATCGCGTCCGTCACGGCGGGTGGCGCCACGATGGTCCCCACGCGCCAACCCGTGACGCTGAACGTCTTGGACGCGCCGCTGACGGTGATCGTCCGCTCGTGCATGCCCGGGAGCGTGGCGATGGGCACGTGTTCGCCGTGGTAGTAGATGTGCTCGTAGATCTCGTCGGTCACCGCGTAGGCATCGTGGCGGCGGCACAGCGCCGCGATCCCCTCCAGCTCCGTCCGGTCCAGCACGCGCCCGGTGGGGTTGTTCGGCGTGTTCACGATGATCGCTCGGGTGCGGGCCGAGCATGCCGCGGCCAGCCGGTCGAGGTCGAGCGGGCCGGTCACCGGCATCGGGACGTACACCGGCCTCGCGTCGCACAGGACGGCATCCGGCCCGTAGTTCTCGTAGAACGGTTCGAAGACGACTACCTCGTCGCCCGGATCCACGATGGCCAGCAACGCGGACGCCATCGCCTCCGTAGCGCCGCACGTCACCGTGAGCTCGGTTTCGGCATCCACCTCCATGCCGTACCACTCCCGGTACTTGCGCGCGAGCGCGTCGCGCAGGCGCTTGGCGCCCCACGTGATGGCGTACTGATTGATGTCGGCGCGGATCGCCTCGATGGCGGCTTCCTTCAGCACGTCCGGCGCCGCAAAGTTGGGGAATCCCTGCGCGAGGTTGATGGCCCCGTGCCTGGCGGCGAGCCGCGTCATGCCGCGGATCACGGACTCGGTGAACCCGTGGGTCCGGCGGGCGGTGTGCACCGTCCTCAGGCTCCGAGAATCCGCAGCGCCAGCAGCGCCGCGTTCGTCGCGTTCCCGATCCCCACGGTGGCCACGGGACACCCGGGCGGCAGCTGCGCGATCGCGTAGAGCGCGTCGACCCCGCGGAGCGGGCCCACGTCGAGCGGCAGTCCGACCACCGGGAGGTCGGTCAGCGCCGCCACCGTCCCGGGCAGCGCGGCCGACAGACCCGCCGCGGCGATGATCACGCGAAACCCCCGCGCCTTGGCCCCGCGAGCGAGCGCGGCGGTCTCGTCCGGGTTGCGGTGGGCTGACGACACCACGAACTCGTAGCGCACGCCCTCGCCGTCGAGCAGCTGCAGGGCGGGCGCCACCCGCTCGCGGTCGCTCTCGGCGCCGACGACGACGAGGACCGGCGTGGCCGCGGCCACCTAGGCGGCCGCCTCTTCCCGGATGATGGAATAGTCCTGACGCCGCCGCGCTGGGGTGAACCCGGCATCCCGGATGTGCCGCACGATCTCCTCGAGCGTGGCGCGGTGCGTGGTGCCGGCGGCGGAGACCACGTTCTCCTCGATCATCAGCGATCCGAAGTCGTTACAGCCGAAGCGGAGCGCCACCTGTCCCACCTTGAGCCCCATCGTGACCCACGACGCCTGCAGGTTGGGCACGTTGCCAAGGATCACCCGGGAAATGGCCACCGTCCGCAGGTGCGTCACGGCGTCCGTCTTGGGCGTACCCTCCATCTCGGTGTGCTCCGGCTGCAGCGGCCACGTGATGAACGCGGTGAACCCTCCCGTCCGCGCTTGCACGTCCCGCACCCGGATCAAGTGCTCGATGCGATCGGCCGGCGTCTCGCCGAGGCCGTACATCATGGTCACCGAGGTCTTCATCCCAAAGCCGTGCGCGATCTCCATGATCTCGAGCCAGCGGTCGGCCCCGGCCTTCTTGCGTGCAACGCGATCTCGCACGTCCTGGACCAGGATCTCGCCGCCGCCGCCGGGGATCGAGTCGAGGCCGGCGCCCCGCAATTCGCGGATCACTTTGGCGGCGTCCATCCGGAACCTCGAGGCGAAGAAGTCGATTTCGGACGGCGAGAAGCCGTGGATGTGGATTGGGTGATGGGCCTTTACGTACCGCAGCAGGTCGAGGTACCACTCGAACGGGATATAGGGGTTGTGGCCGCCCTGGATCAGGATCTGCACCGCCCCCAGCTCCTTCGCCTCGTCGATCTTTTGGCCGATCTCCTCGAACGACAAGACGTACCCGTCGTCGTGCTTCGGCCGCCGGTAGAACGCGCAAAACTTGCAGTCCGCAACACACACGTTCGTGTAGTTGATGTTCCGGTCCACGATGTACGTCACGACCCCATCCGGATGCCGCTCGCGCCGCACCGCGTCCGCCAGCGCGCCCAACTCCAGGAGTGGCGCACGCTCGTACAGCGACAGGTATTCGCGGAATTCGGGAGAGTTACGGTCGATGGGCATAAGGCGTATTTCGCGTATGGCGTATGGCAAGGCACGGGCACGGCGCCCACCCTTCCCCACCCCTCACCCCTCACTCCTCACTCGCTTCACCCCCCTTTGGCGACCCGGGGCCGCCGTGACCGCGCCGCACCTCCGCGCGCTCCGGGAGCCCCACCCACTCCGCCCCGATATCCCGATCGGTGCGATCAGCACTGCTCACTGCTCACTTTCTCACTTCTCACCGCAGTTTAGGCGACGGAGAGAAAGGAAAGCTCCCCGTTTCGCACCACTCCCCTCGCCGCCAGGCGCCGGAAGAAGCCGGTCAACCCTTCCAGGTGGCGGTAGGAGAGCGCGTAGTCGAGGCCGTCCAGGTACTCCGCGCACGCGTCCACGGCGATGCCGGTCCGCGCCGCCGCTTCGCGCGCCAGTTCGTCCAGGTGGCGTAGGCCCCAATCCCGGGATGCGCAGAGCCTGTCGTGCACCGCACGTGCGGCAGCAGCGTTCGCATCGCGGCGGGCGGCCCACACGGCGAACACGAACGGCAGGCCGGTCCAGGCTTTCCAGACTTCACCGAGATCGTAGCGGTACGGGTAGATGCCCCGCGCCGCCAGCACCAGGGCGGCATCGCCGATGACCAGGACGCCGTCGTGAGGCAGCGCGGCCAGGCCGTCGATGTCGGCCGCTTCCGCCCGTGCCTCGACGAACTTGGGGCGGACGTCCCAGACGTCCCTGCACAAGAGCTGCAGCAGCTGGACCGACGTCCGGGACGACTCCGAGAGCAGCACCGTGGCGCCCCCCAGCGCCTCGGCCGGTCGCCGGGCGAACAGCGCGACGCTACGCACCGGCCCGTCACACGATACGGCGAGGTTCGGGAGCAGGTGATACGCCCCCGCGTTGCGGGCGTACTCCACGGCCGACACCACCGAGACCTGGAGGGCCCCGGCGGCCAGCAGCCCGTTCAGCTCCGACGGCGTTCCGGTCACCAGCTCGGCATCGAGTGCGACGATCCCGCGGTCGATTGCCCCGTACACCGGGTAGCAGTTGACGTAGCCGATCCGGCCGACGCGCATCATGCCCGTCCGGTGCCCACGAGCTGAGTGAGCGTCGCGTCGCCCGGCGACCAACCGGATCCGTTGGGATCCGGCGCGAAGATCGGGTCGTCCGGGGCGAACGTCCGCACGGGCTCGTAGAGCGAGTTCCGCTCCACGGGCTCGCGACCCGCGTCCCGAATGAGTCGCACGATCTCGGCATACGACAGCATCATCGGGGTGCGCGCGCCCGCGTCGTGGTACACCCGTTCGTAGACGACCGTCCCCTCGACGTCGTCGCACCCGTAGTGCAAGGCGATCTGCGAGATGAACGGCGTCACCATCGGCCAGTGCGTCTTGACGTGCGGGATGTTGTCCAGGAACAGCCGTCCCACGGCGATGCTCTTGAGGTCGTCGAACCCCGTCGTCGCCGTGCCCACACGTTTCAACTCCTCGCCGAGCTCGTTGTGATCCGGGTGGTACGCGAGCGGAATGTACGTATGGAACCCGCCGGTGTCGTCCTGCAGGTCCCGGAGCATGGTGAGATGCTCGACACGGTCCTCGAGCGTCTCCACATGCCCGTAGAGCATGGTGCAATTCGTGCCCAGTCCGAGTCCGTGCGCCTCCCGGTGCACGCGGAGCCAGTCCTCCGCGATCAGCTTGCGGTCCGCGATCGTCGCCCGCACCGCCGTCCCGAACACCTCGGCGCCGCCCCCCGGCAGCGTGTCGAGTCCGGCCTGCTGCAACGCCCGCAGCACCTCGAGGGTCGACGAGCGCTCGACGCGCGCGAGGTGCGCGATCTCCACCGCCGTGAGCGCCTTGATGTGCACCTGCGGATGCCGCTCCTTGAGTCCACGGATCAGATCCGTGTAATACGCGAGCCGCAGTTTTGGGTGTAGCCCACCCACGATGTGGAACTCGCGCGTTGGGTTCTGCCGCGCCCCTTCGGCTTCGGCGAAGACCTCGTCGAGGGTCCGGGTGTACGCCCCTTCCTCCTTGGGCATCCGCGCGAACGAACAGAAGACGCAAGTCTTCCGCAGCACGCACACATTGGTCGGGTTGATGTGTTGATTCGCCGAGAAGAACACGCGGAGGCCGTTGCGCCGCCGATTGGCCGCATCCGCGAGCGCGCCGATCCCCAGGAGGTCGTCGCTGCGATACACCAGGAGAGCGTCATCGGCGGTGAGGCGTTCGCCGGCGTCCACCTTGCGCGCGACCGCCGCGAGCCGCGGATCCGTCACCACGCCGGGCGCCGTCACGTCTCGTACCGGCGAACCGCGAGAGTCACGTTATGGCCCCCGAAGCCGAACGAGTTCGACAAGGCAACGCGCACCTGATGCTTGACGGCGGTGTTCGGCGCCACGTTCAAGTCGCACTCCGGATCCTGGTTGTCGACGTTGATGGTGGGCGGGACCACTCCGTCTCGGATCGCCAGGACGCAGACCGTGAACTCAAGGCCGCCCGCCGCGCCGAGGAGATGCCCCGTCATGGATTTCGTCGAGCTCACGAACAGCCGGTTCGCGTCGTCGCCGAAGACCTCTTTGAGCGCCCGGATTTCGGCCACGTCGCCGTGCGGCGTCGAGGTGCCGTGCGGATTGACGTAGTCCACGTCCTTCGTCTCCAACCGGGCGTCGCGGAGGCACTCCCGGATGGCGAGTTTCGCCCCCGCGCCGCCCGGCGCCGGCTGGGTCATGTGATGCGCGTCGGCGCTCATGCCGTAGCCGATCACCTCGGCGTAGATCGTCGCCCCCCGATCGAGCGCATGCTCGAGTGCTTCGAGAATCACCACCCCCGAGCCGTCACCCATCACGAAGCCGTTGCGGTCCCGATCGAACGGGCGGGACGCCTTCTCCGGCTCGTCGTTGCGCATCGACAGCGCCTTCATGTTGGAGAATCCCGCGATCGCTAACGGCGTGATCGCCGCTTCGGCGCCGCCCGTGACCATCACGTCGGCGGTCCCGGCCTGAATCAGGCGGAACGACTCCCCGATGGCGTGGGCGGACGACGCGCAGGCCGACACCGTGCAATAGTTGGGCCCCCGCGCTTGCAGGCGGATCGACACGAGCCCCGACGCCATGTCCGGAATAAACATGGGGACGAAGAACGGGGAAACCCGGCCCGGCCCCTTCTCGAGGTACAACTTGCACTGCTCCTCGAACGTCCAGATGCCGCCGATGCCGCTGCCAATGATGACGCCGGTGCGCTCCTGGGGGATCCGGCCGCCGCCCAATCCGGCGTCCTGCACCGCGTCGTGCGCGGCGGCGATGCCGTACTGGCAAAAGAGGTCGCATCGCTTCGCTTCCTTCCGATCCATATACGCCAGCGGATCGAAACCCTTCACTTCGCACGCGAAGCGCACATCCAGGGCCGCCGGATCGAACCGTTCAATCGGCGCGGCGCCGGATTCTCCCGCCTTCAGCCCTTCCCAGGCGTCCGCAACGGTGTTGCCCACAGGCGTAATGAGGCCGAGCCCCGTGACGACGACGCGGCGTCGCAAGGCGTTACTTCCCTCCCACCTTTTCGTGGAGGTACTTCATCGCGTCACCGACCGTGCGCAACTTTTCGGCTTCCTCGTCGGGGATGTCGATGTCGAATTCTTTCTCGAAGGCCATGACGAGCTCGACCGTATCGAGACTGTCGGCGCCCAGGTCCTCCATGAAGCTCGCGCCGTCGGAGAGCTTGTCGCGCTCGACGCCCAGCTCCTCGACGATGATGTCCCGGACCTTCTCTTCCAGCTCGCGCATGTCGGCCATAGTGGTTCCCCTGTCTCGAACAGGTGTAAGGAGGTACGGCAACTCGGAGTTCTGCTTCGCCAGCTGCGATGCGCCCGCCGCGCGGGTGCTAGGTGACCATCCCGCCGTCGACGACGAGCACCTGGCCCGTAATGTAGTTTGCCAGGTCGGACGCGAGAAAGAGCACGGCGCTCGCAACCTCGCCCGGGTTGCCGAAGCGCCCCAGCGCAATCTGCTGGAGCATCAACTGCTTCGCGTCCTCCGGCAGCTCCCGCGTCATGTCCGTATCGATGAATCCCGGCGCCACCGCGTTCACCAGCACGTTCCGCGAGCCCAGTTCTTTCGCGACCGACTTGGTCAGCCCGATCAACCCCGCCTTCGACGCCGAGTAGTTGGCCTGGCCGCGATTCCCCGTAAGCCCTACGACGCTGGTGATGTTGATGATCCGGCCCCAGCGGCGCTTCATCATCCCGCGACAGACCAGCTTCATGAGCAGGAACGCGCCCTTCAGGTTCACGTCCAGCACCGCGTCCCAATCGCTCTCGCTCATCCGCACGAGGACGCCGTCGCGCGTGACGCCGGCGTTGTTCACGAGGATGTCGATGGGCCCCATTTCGCGCTCGACGGTGGCCACCGCCTCCTCGACCTGTGCCGGGTCGCTCACGTCGGCCGGGACGGCGATGGCCTGGCCGTCACCCTCGAGCTGCGTCACCGCCGCGCGGGCGCGCGCCGTGTCACGGGCGACGATCGCCACCCGCGCGCCTTGCGAGTAGAGCCGGCCGGCCACCGCGAGGCCGATCCCCCGCGAGCCGCCCGTCACGACCGCTACCCGGTCGCGGAGATCGATCATCCGTGTCGCTCCATAAAGGCCGTCACCTGTTCCGCGGTGCCGAGGGTCTCGGCGGCCCGCTGCGGGACGATCCGTTTCAGCAGCCCGGCGAGCACCGCCCCGGGACCGATCTCCAGAAACGTGGTCCGGGCGCCGGCCCGTTCGGCAGCCAGCCGCATCGACGCCACCCATCGCACCGGCGCGGTAAGCTGCGCGCCGAGCAGCCGACGCGCGTCGGCCGCGGTCGTGACGGCTTGGGCGGTGGCGTTGGCCACGATCGCGAAGGCGGGTTCGCGCACGGTCACGCGCGCGAGCTCCCCCTTCAGACCCGCTTCCGCCGGCTCCATCAGCGGCGAGTGAAACGCGCCGCTCACCTTCAGTGCCAACACCCGTTTGGCGCCGATTTTCTTCAATTGCTCGCCAGCGCGCGCGACCGCCTCCGGATCGCCGGAGATCACGGTCTGGTCCGGCGCGTTGAAGTTGGCGGCCACGACCACGCGGCCGTCGCCGCTCTGCGCGTGGCAAACCTCGGCGATCCGCTCGGCGTCGAGTCCGACGACGGCGGCCATGGTCCCGGGCCGTCCGCGCCCCGCCTCCAGCATCAGCTGGCCGCGGCGCCGCACCAGGCGCGCCGCATCGGCCAGTGTGAGAGCGCCGGCCGCCACGTACGCGCTATACTCGCCGAGCGAGTGGCCAGCGCCCAGCTCCGGCGCCAGCGCGCCGGCGATCACGGCGTGCACCGCGACGGCATGCGCGAGGATCGCCGGCTGGGCGTTGTGGGTGAGCGTGAGCTCGTCCTCGGGACCCTCCCACATGATCCGCGACAGCGGCACGCCGAGCGCGTCGTCAACCGCCGCAAAGACGTCGCGCGCCGCCGGGAATCGCTCCGCGAGATCCTTGCCCATCCCCACGCGCTGCGCCCCCTGCCCGGGACACAGCAGCACGGCCGTTACCACCGAATCACGACGCTCGCCCAGGTGAACCCACCGCCGAACGCGACCAGCAGCACGAGACTGCCCGGCCGGATGCGCCCGTCGCGCACGCATTCGTCGAGGGCGATCGGGATCGACGCCGCCGACGTGTTGCCGTACCGGTCGACGTTCACGTACACCTTCTCCATCGGGATCCCGGCGTGTTTCGCCGTGGCCTCGATGATCCGGATGTTGGCCTGGTGCGGAATGAGCACGTCGACGTCCTCGCCCGAGACGCCCGCCCGTTCGAGGGCGCGGTCGCAGGCGTCCGCCATGGAGCGGACCGCGGACTTGAAGACCTCCCGCCCCGCCATCTTGACGTAGTAGCCGCGCTCGGCGAGGAGCCGCTCGTCGGGGGGGTGCGAGCCGCCGCCGCCGGGCCGGTACAGGAGGTCGCCGAGGCGGCCGTCGGACTTCATGTAGGTCGACAGGATGCCCCGGGTTCCGTCGCCGGCGGGGCGCACCACGGCCGCTCCCGCGCCGTCGCCGAAGAGCACGGCAGTGGCCCGGTCGGTGTAATCGACGATCGTGGACATCCGCTCGGCACCCAGGACGAGCACGTGGCGCGCCGTGTCGCTGTGGATCAGGCCCTCCGCCACGCTTAGCCCATAGAGGAACCCGCTGCACGCCGCACCGATATCGAAGGCGGCCGCATTGGTGGCGCCGAGAATCGCCTGGACATCGCAGGCGTTGGAGGGCAACAGCCGGTCGGGGGTGGCGGTGGCAAGGATGACAGCGTCGAGATCGGTGGGTTCCAGACCCGCCTGCTCAAGCGCGCACCGCGCGCCGTGGGCCGACATGAACGCCACCGTCTCGTGCGGCTCGGCGATGCGGCGCTCCCGGATCCCCGTCCGCTCGCGGATCCACTCGTCAGAGGTGTCGAACATGCGCTCGAAATCCGCGTTGGTCAGCACCTTGGACGGCGTGTAACGGCCGGTACCCGCAAGCTCCGCGATGGGACGCTTCATGCCGCTGCTCCGTCGCTCGCGAACTCGGCGCCGATATGCTGGCTCAGGCCGCTTTCCACGGCCTGGAGCGCGACGCGGATCGCGTTCTTGATCGCGGGAGCCGGCGAGCCCCCGTGACAGATGATGGAGACCCCCCGGACGCCCAGCAGCGGGGCCCCGCCGTACTCCGCGTAGTCCAGGACCTTGAACACGCGCTGCAGCGCTGCGCTTTCGAGCACATCACGATCCAATTCCCGCACGAGAAAGTCACGGAAGACGTCGGCGACGGACTCGTAGAACTTCAATACGACGTTCCCGACGAAACCGTCACACACGACAACATCGCACGCCCCGCGCAGGATGTCGCGGCCTTCGACGTTGCCCGCAAAATGGAGACCGGGATCCTCCTGCAGCAGCGTGAACGCCTCACGCACCGCCTCGTTGCCCTTCTCCACCTCTTCGCCGATGTTGAGCAGGCCCACCGCCGGGCGCTTCCGCTTGAGAACGTCGCGGGCGTACACCGAGCCGATGTGCGCAAAGCCGCGGAGCTCGCGCGGCGAACAGTCGACGTTGGCGCCGCTGTCGAGCACCAGCACGGGCTTGGCGCCCGTGGGAAACAACGTGGCGATGGCCGGCCGATCGACGCCCGGGTGCAAGCCGAGCAAGATGATGCTCGCCGCCATGATGGCCCCGGTGTTGCCGGCAGAGATGAAGGCGTCCGCCTCACCCCGTTGGTGCAGCTCGAGACCGACGCTGATCGACGACCGCGGCTTCGCACGAACGGCCGCGAGGGGCTTCTCTCCCATCTCCACGACCTCGGGCGCGTCCACGACGACGAGCCGATCGCGCGGCACCCCCTGCCGGCTCAACTCCCGCTCGACCTCGGCGGCGCGACCCACGAGCAGCAACTCGGTGGATGCCGGCAACTCGCCCAACGCCTGGGCCGCACCGGTAATCGGCACCTCGGGAGCGGCGTCCCCGCCCATGACGTCGAGCGCGATCCGCGGCACGCCTCAGACTTCCTCGACCTCGATCCGCTGCTCGCCTCCGTAGTAGCCGCAACTGGCACACACCCGATGCGGTCGCTTGGCGTCTCCGCACCGCGGACACGCCTGGACCGCGATCGCCGGCGCCTTGTAATGCGTGCGGCGCTTCCGCTTCCGGCTCTTCGAGGTTCTACGCTTGGGAACGGCCATAGTGGTAAAACTCTACCTTTCGTCGTTGGGCAGCACCCCGCGCAAGGCATCGAGCGCCGCCCACCGCGGGTCGGGCTCGGGCCGGCAGCTGCACGTGCCCGTGTTCAAGTCCGTGCCGCAGCCGGCGCAAATCCCCCGGCATCCTTCGCGACACTCCACGTACCGCGGAACCGCGAGGATCAGCTCCTCCCGCACCGCCTGACCGAGGTCGATCTCGGCGGCATGCGTCGGCAACGGGTACGCCGCCGGGTCGTCGGTCCCGACGTCCTCGGTGAACAATGCCTGCACCCACACCCGCAGCGGCTGCTGCACCGGCGTCAAGCAGCGGCGGCAATTCCCCGCCACCCACGTGGCCAGCTCCGCGTCCCAGAAATACCGCCCCGCACCCGACGCCATCAACCGCCCGCGCACCTCGACGGGACGATCCAACGCGCACTCGAGATCCGCGAGCACCGGATCGTCGGTCGGAATATCCACGACAGTCTCGATGGGGCCGCGGGACAACGCCCCGAGATCGATGAGCATCATAAGGCCTAAAGCTAACGGCTACAGCAACTTGCGTCAACGCGCACCGGTCTGCCACAACCGGTGCAGCTCTGCCTCGGTAAAGAAGAACCGGGCCTCCCGGAACGCATTCGCCTCCGAGTCGGACGCGTGGATCGCGTTGCGCTCCTTAGACTCGGCAAACAGCCGACGCACCGTCCCCTCGGCGGCCTCCGCCGGATCGGTGGCCCCGATGACTTCGCGCAGGCGCGGGACTGCACGGTCGGCCTCCAACACCATGGGGAGGCACGGCCCCGACGTCATGAAGCTGACGAGCGACCGAAAGAAGGGGCGCTCCCGGTGCACCTCATAGAAGGCTTCGGCCTCGGGAAGCCCGAGCCGGTCCATCCGGGCGGCCCGCACCGCGAACCCGGCCGCCTCGAGATGCGCGAGGATCTTCCCCACCTTCCCCGCCACGACCGCGTCGGGTTTGATGATGGCGAGAGTCTGCGTCGCTGGCACGTCGTTTCGCTCTCCGATATGCAATCAGTCACTAATGTGCCACTTCTGGATCGCCCTATGGCCCGAAGATTCTCCGCACCACATCCGCCCGGGTCAGGAAGCCCACGAGCACGCCCTCCCGGACCACGGGGAACCGATCGATGTCCTTATTCACCATGATGGTGGCGATCTCCGCCACGGTCTGGTCCTCCGACACCGAGAGGACGGAGCGCTCCATCACTTCCTTCACCGGAAGCTGGTGCGGATCACCGAGATCCCCGGCACGCGCCAAGCCCTCGACCGCGCCGCGGCTCATGCGCTTGAGGTACATGGGGAGCAAGTACCGCAGCACCTCGCGGTGGCTCACGACCCCAACCAGCTCATTCGAGTCGGACACGACCGGTAGCGCGGGTACGTCGTGTGCGATCATCAGCCGCGACACCTCGCCGAGCGTCGTATCGGTCCGGACCGCGACGCTCCGCGGCACCATGAGGTCCCGGACGGTCAAGTACCCCGTGAGCTCCCACTCGGCGAGCGGCTCGGCGGCGAGCACCTCCTCTGGCGTGCGCGCCTCGAGGAGCGTCCGCACCACCTCTTCCTTCCCCATGAGGCGGGCGAACGCGCTCAGCGCCTGGAGGTAGTTCGACGCCTCTTTCGGAGGCCCAACGATCACGACCACGATGCGCGCCGCTTTCTCCGATTCGCCGCCGCGCGTGAGCGGGCTCGCCGCGATGCCGAGGCATACGGCGAGGCGCGTCACTGCGTCCGTGCGCAAATGGACGAGAAAGGCGTCGCCCACCGTGACGACGGCGTCGGCGACCGCCTCGACGATCAGCTCGCGGATCTTGTCGGGGTTGGCGGCGCCCCCGGACGCCACCAGGGCATCGGCCAACTCGGCCGCCGCGCCCCGCAGCGTGTCCGCCGTGAGTGGGACCACGACCCGCGCGGGCGTCAGCAGCTCGACGAGGCGCACGGGACTACAGGCGTTCCTCGAGCAGCGAGACCACGTCCGCCGGGCGTTTCATCACCGCGATGCCGGCGCGTGCGAACGCAGTCATCTTCTCGGCGGCGGTTCCCGACGACCCGGAGATGATCGCGCCCGCGTGCCCCATGCGGCGACCCGGAGGCGCCGTCTGTCCCGCGATGAACCCGATCACGGGCTTGCGCACGACATCGGCGACGTAGGTCGCCGCCTGCTGTTCGTCGGTCCCGCCGATCTCCCCGATGATGACGATCGCCCGCGTGCCGGCATCCTGCTCGAAGGCCTGGAGACAGTCGACGAAGCTCGTCCCGATGATCGGATCGCCCCCGATGCCGACGCACGTGGACTGCCCATGCCCCGCTCGGGACAGCTGGTGGACGATCTCGTAGGTCAACGTCCCGCTGCGGGACACGACGCCGATGTCGCCTTCGCGGCAGATCTGTCCCGGAATGATCCCGACCTTGCACCGGCCCGGCGCGATGAGCCCGGGACAGTTGGGACCGATCAGGCGCGTGCCGCGCTCGCGCAGATACGGCAGGACTCGGGTCATGTCCAGCACGGGGATCCCCTCGGTGATGCACACCACGAGCCGCACCCCCGCGTCGGCGGCCTCGTACAACGCATCCGCCGCGAAGCGCGCGGGCACGTAGATCACCGACGTGTCGGCCCCGGTGGCTGCCACCGCTTCCGCCACCGTATCGAAGATCGGCACGCGATCGTCGAACCGCTGCCCGCCCTTTCCGGGCGTCACCCCGGCCACCACGCGCGTGCCGTATTCGATCATCTGACGGGCGTGGAACGACCCGTCCCGCCCGGTGATGCCCTGCACGATCAGCGTGCTGTCCCGGTCGATGAAGATGCTCACGCGGCCTCGCGCGCCAGCTTGACCGCCTGCTGCACGGCCACGTCCATGTCGGTGAGCGCCTCGAACCCCGCGCCCCGCAGGATCTCGACGGCGCGCTCCTCGTTGGTGCCGGTCAAGCGGATGACGATGGGCCGGTCGAGCTTCGCGCGTTTGGTGGCGCTCACGATGCCGTTCGCTACGTCGTCACACCGCGTGATCCCGCCGAAGATGTTGAACAGGATCGCCCCCACGTTCGGATCGCCCGTGATGATCCGCAGTGCCGTGACCACCTTCTCGGGGTTGCTGCTGCCGCCGATGTCGAGGAAGTTCGCGGGCTCGCCGCCGTGATACTTGACGAGGTCCATCGTGGCCATCGCGAGACCTGCGCCGTTCACGCAGCACCCCACATCGCCCTCGAGCTTGATGTACGACAGCCCGGCGGCCCGAGCCTCCACCTCGGACGGATCCTCCGCCGACGGGTCGCGCAGGGCCGCGATCGCGGGCTTCCGGTCCAGCTCGTTGTCGTCGATGCCGATCTTGGCGTCCAGCGCCAGCACCTCGCCGGACGGCGTGGTGACGAGCGGGTTGATCTCCGCCAGCGAGCCACCGGCATCGGCGAACGCTCGATACAGCTTCTGCATGATGCTCGCCGCCTGGCGCACCTGCCCGAGATCCTGGTACAACCGGAATGCCAGGCCCATGGCCTGATGGGCCAGCAGGCCGTAACGCGGATCGACGGTCGCCCGGAAGATCTTCTCCGGCGCCTGCGCCGCGACCTCCTCGATGTCGACACCGCCGGCCGGACTCACCATCATCACGGGACACTGCGCGCCGCGATCGACGATCACGCCCACGTAGCTTTCCGAAGCAATGTCGGCGGTCGGGACGACCAGCACCTTCTCGACCGTCAAACCCTTGATCTGCATTCCCAGGATGCGCGAGGCATGCTGCCGCGCCTCGGCGGGATTTCCGGCCAGCTTCACCCCGCCCGCCTTGCCTCGCCCGCCCGCGTGAACCTGGGCCTTCACCACCACGCGGCCGCCCAGCCGTTCGGCGATCGCCGCCGCCTCGTCGGGGGTGGACGCCACGTCGCCGTCGGGCACCGGAATGCCCGCCGCCTTGAGCAGGGCCCTGGCCTGATATTCGTGTAGGTTCACGCTCCCTCGTCCTCCACGATGGTCGTTCCGGTGTGCCCCTGAATGGCGGCGAGACCACGGTCGAGACGCGCGATGATCGCCCGCTTGCCGCCGGCGCGAACGAACTCGGCCGCGGCCTGCACCTTGGGCAGCATGCTGCCCGTCCCCAACGCATCGCCGCGGATCATCACGTCGGCTTCGGCGACCGTGAGCCGCGGCACCGCGGCCTGTTGCGGCGTGCCCCACGCGCGATAGACCGCGTCGACGTCCGTCAGGATCAGCAGCGTGTCCGCCTCGATCCCCGCGCCGAGGATCGCCGCGACGCGGTCCTTGTCGACCACGGCATCGACGCCTTCCCATCCCAGCCGGTCATGCAGGTACACCGGAGGCCCGCCGCCCCCCGCGGCGATCACGATCTTGCCCTCGTCGACGAGCTGCCGCACCGCGGCGGCCTCGAGAATCTCACGGGGGGCGGGGCTCGGCGCGAGGCGCCGCCACCGGCCGGCGCCGTCACGCCCCACGGCGATCCCGTGGCGGCGCAGCGCCTCCGCGGCCGCTGGACGCAGCGCGTGTCCGATGGGTTTGCTGGCACGGGCGAGCGCAGGATCGTCCGCGTCCACCCGCGTCTGCGTGATCACCGTGAGAACGTCCCGCCGGATGCCGTGGCGCCGGAACGCGTTCTGCAACGATTGCTGGATCATGTAGCCGATCCAGCCGGCGGTGGCGGCCACCAGCACTCCGAGCGGGAGCGGCACCACGCGCTCGCGGGCGAGCTCGTTGCGCTCCAACGCGTCCCCCACCTGCGGCCCGTTCCCGTGTACGATCGCGATGTGCCAGCGCTCCCGGGCCAATGCGACGACGGCCTCGAGCGAATCGCGAGTATGGCGAAACTGGTCGTGGATCGTCGCGCGCTCGCCCGCCGGGGCGAGTGCGTTGCCCCCGAGGGCGACGACAATGGTGCCCGGACGCGTGGCCACAGAATCGTGCAAGCTAGTCTGCCCACTATCACCCGGCAAGCGGAACGGCGATCGGCGATTGCAGATTGCCGATCGCAGATTTGCGATTGCGGTTCGGCACGGAGCCTCCCTGGCTTGTCCCGATCGCAAATCTGCAATCGGCAATCACCGATCCGCCGATCGCCGATCGCCGTCCCTACGGATCCGCCCCCGCGCCGAGCACCCGCCGCAGCGCCTCGTAGGCCCGCCCGAACGCGTTCCAATCGCCCACCGCGCGTGCCGAATCCAGCTGTTCGAACCAACGGCGCGCTTCCACCCAACGCGGCGTCGCCGCGTCCGGTCGGGCTTCGGTGTTCTGCAGGCGGCGCAGCGCTTCGGGGACCGTGGGGCCACGCTCCACGACCCCATCCCACGCCACCCCCACGTCCCGTAGCCGCGGCATCGACGACAGGCCGGTGCCGGGCGCATCGTACGTCGGTTGCAGGGCGGCGATACCGTCCGCGAAGGGCAAGACGCGCAGCGCGCCGTCGACCCCGACCGCGGCCGGGCGCAGCTGCGACATCCTTCGCGTGAGCGACGCGGGGCCGGGAATCGTGACCGGCGCCTGCACGCGCACCAGCGTGAGGGCGCTGCCCGACGCGCCGACGTAGCCGTCCACCACGCCCTCGAGCGAAGCGGCGTCGGCGTCCTCCATGGACGCCATGCGCCGCAGCCGCCTGACCGGATCGACAGGCGTACGCCCCACCCACCAGAATGCGTCGGACCCCTCGGGACCGCGCCCCGGCACGAGCGGCGCCACCCCGCTCGCGCCACGCACGAGCGTCTCCGCCACGAGCGCCCGCTGCACGTCGAACGCCTCCTCGGGATAGCGCAAGTGGGCGCGGATCGCCGGCGGCATGTCCGCGAACGGTCGCACGACCTCCGGCGCGAGCTCCGCCCAGGCCAGGCCCAGCGGGTCGGGGTCGGGCGACTGATACACGCCCGCCTCGCCGGTTCGCGCATCGACCACCCCGACCAATCCTGCGCGCAGGTAGCGCACGCGTTCGCCCCGCCACAGGACGTCCCGGGAGATGGGGAACGTCTCCGCCGTGAGGTATCCGCTGCTCAGCCAGTGCAGCCGGCCGTCCACCACCACCGGGTACGGCTCCGCGAAGTGCGCGAACGGCGCCAGGTGCTCCAACCGTTCGGTCACGCTGCGCCGCCACGCCACGACCGCGTCGCCGCCCACGCCGGAGGTGACCAGCTGCGGGCTCTGAAGGACCCACGCCAGCGCGAGACGCCGCAGGAGCCCGCCTCCCCGCACGCCGGCCACGCTGTCCGTGGCGGGGAGGACGACGAAGCTCGTCGCGGCGGGCCCGAAGACCACGGTGGAGTCGGTGAGCGGCACGGACGACGCCTGGGGAACGACCGAATCCGGCCGCGACAGGTCCGGGATGAACACGGGTAGTCCGGTCTCCGACACGCGATTGGCCGACACGGCGATCGCCCCCGCGGCCGTGGCGTACGGCCCCACGTGCACCGCCTCCCAGTCCAGCGCGCCGCGGTCGACGCCGGATGCGGAGAGATCCACCTCCCGGACCGCGAGATACACCGGCTCCAGTACCCCATCCGCCCGGGGGTAGACCGTCAGGGCGGCCGGCCCGAAGCGCCAGTGCTCTTCACCCCGGGCGGCGCGATCGAGGAACACGGTGATCGCGAAGGCGTCCCACATCGGCCCGTCGATGATCTCGATCGCGTAGCGTGCGAGCGCCGCCGGCTCGGCGGCGCCGGACAGCCGGAGCGTGGTATCGACCGGTGCCGCCCGAAATGCGAGCCGCAGGAACCGTCCCCGCGCGCTCTCGATCTCCGACCGCGGCAGCTCGTCGGCCGGACGCACCGAGCCGGAGAAGGCCGGAATCGCGTAATGCCCGGTGAAGGAGGCCACGCCGAGCACGATCCAGCTCGCCATGACCGGCGCGGCGTGGCGGGTCCACAGCCAGAGCAGCGACCCCCCCGCGGCCACGAGCGCCAAGGCGGCCAGGAGGCGCGCCACCGGCAGTCGCACGCTCACGAGGACATCGTCGGCCGGCACGCCGTGAATCCCGGCTACGTATTCCGCTGGTTCCAGCCGGTATCCCCAGTACAACGCCACGGCGAAGGCGACGAGGAGTCCGGCGAGGTGCACCCGGGCGTTGTCGCTCGCCTGCAGGCGCCGGTCCTGCCAGCGGATCGCGCCCATCGCCAGGTAGAGCACCCCCGAAACGGCCAGCACCGTGCCGCTCAGAAACGTCACGAAACCGTGCAGTGTGCGCTGCCACGGGAGGGCGAAGAGGTAGAAGGCGACGTCGCGATGGAGGACGGGATCGGCGATGCCGAGGGGCGACCCCGCCCCGGCCAGCGCGCGGGCCTGCCACCAGCCGCCGGCGCCGTGGCTGATCGCGAGGGCGAGCACCGCGCCCACCACGACCGTCCCGAGCAGCAGGTAGCGGCGCGGCACCGCCTCGAGGATTTCGATGTTGCCGAGCCGGCGGGGAACGTGCACCGACCGGACGGAGCGGTACACGAGGAAGAGATTACCGATGCACCAAACGAGCGCCACCGCGGAGGCCGTGGCGAGGAGCATTAGCTTGAGGCGGGCGATGTGGGCGTGGGTCTGGGGGACGCCGACGACCTCAGCCCACAGCCGGTCGGCGGTCGAGACGGCCGCCCAGCGTCCGACGACGAGCGCGGCCAGCGTCACCACGACCGCGAGGCGGATCCACCTGGCGCGCCCGGCCATCGCAGCTCAGACCGCGATGCCCCGATCTCGCAGCCAGCCCTCCACCTCCTCGCGGTACCGCGCGAGATCCTCTTCGCTGGCGGCCTCGAAGCGCATCACCAGCACCGGCTGCGTGTTGGACGCGCGGAGCAGCCCCCACCCGTTGGGGAACGTGATCCGGGCGCCGTCGAGCGTCAGCACCTCGTGGCGCTTCGCGAACTCGCGCGCCGCCTCTTCGACCACGGCGAACTTGACTTCGTCCGGACAGTCGATGCGAATCTCCGGCGTCGCGAACGTCTTCGGGAGGTCGGCCAGGTGGGTGGACAGCGGACCGCCCTCTCGCGCCATGAACGCCAGCAGGCGGGCGGCCGCGAAGAGCGCGTCGTCGAAGCCGAAGTAGTCGCCCGCAAAGAAGATGTGCCCGCTCATCTCGCCGGCGAGGGGGGCGTTCAACTCCTTCATCTTGGCCTTGATCAGCGAATGCCCGGTCTTCCACAGCGTGGGCACCAACCCGACGCGGCGGAGCTCCTGCACGAGCACGTCCGAGCATTTCACGTCGAAGATCACCGGATGCCCGGTGCCCATGCGCGCAACGAGGTCGCGCCCGAACAGGATGAGGAGCTGGTCCCCCCAGATGATCTTCCCGTCCTCGTCCACCGCCCCGATGCGATCGCCGTCCCCGTCGAACGCGATTCCCAGCTCGGCGCCGGTGCGGCGCACCGCCGCGACGAGGTCGGCGAGATTCTCGGGTACGGTCGGGTCGGGATGGTGATTCGGGAAGCGGCCGTCGGACTCGCAGAACAGCGGCGTCACGTCGGCGCCGATCCGGCTGAGGAGCCGTTCGGCCACGAGGCTCGTCACGCCGTTGCCGCAGTCGACCACCACCTTGACGGCCCGCGCCAGCGGAGCGTTGCGCTCGGCGATCGCGTCCTCGTAGCCGCTGAGCACCGTGTCGTCGACCGTGACGCCGCCGGCGGTCTCCCGCCCGTCGTCCTGCTCGATCAGAACGCGCATGCGCTGAATGTCGTCGCCGTGAACCGTGGCGCCACCGGCGAGCATCTTGAACCCGTTGAACTCCGGTGGATTGTGCGATCCCGTCACCTGCACGCCGCCGTCGACCCCCAGGGCGTGTACGGCGAAATACAGCGCCGGCGTGGGCACGAGGCCGACGTCGATCGCGTGCGCGCCGGCCGACGCGATGCCTTGGGCGACGGCCTCGGCGAGCGCCGTGCCGGAGGGACGATTGTCGCGGCCCACCGCCAGCCGCGGCGCGCGCGCGCCGCGCTCTCGCGCGACCGCGACCAGCGCCCGGCCAATGCGGCGGGCCAGCGCCGGCGTGAGCTCCAAATCCACGAGCCCGCGGATATCGTACTGGCGGAAAATCGCGGCCGGAACGTTCACGCTGGTTCCCCCATCCGACGCGCCGTCATTGCGGTGTGTTCGTGAGGATCACCTCAGGCCGGAGCCCGTCGGACCCGTCGTGCGCCAGGTCGAGCGCCCGATTGGGCCAGAACCCGAACACGAGGAGCAGCACGGCGGCGACGGCAACCACCACCCGACCCGCACCCGGCAAGCCGACGCTCGCGTGGGCCTCCTCCGACACCGGAGGCTTCATGTACATCGCCATGATCACGGGGAGGTAGTAGCCCGCGGACACCACGCTCGTCACCACCAATACGATCGCCAGCCCCGCTTCGCCGGCGTCGATGACAGACGACAGGATGAACCACTTCCCGATGAACCCCGCCGTGCCCGGGAATCCGAGCAGCGAGAGCATGAACACCGCCATGGCGAACGCCAGCCACGGCCGGCGCTGGGCGAGCCCCGCGAGGTCGTCGATGGCCACGTTCCGCTCGTCGTCGGTGCCCGCCGCCACGAGCACGGCGAACGCGCCGACCGTCATGACGGTGTAGGCGACGATGTAATAGAGGAAGGCCGACGCGCCCAATTCCGTGCCGCTCGCCACCGCCGCGAGGAGGTATCCCGCGTGGCCGATCGAGCTGTACGCGAGCATCCGCTTGAGGTTCCGTTGGGCCAGCGCCACGAGGTTGCCGACCGCCATCGTGACCGCGGCCAGCCACCACACGGCCTCTCCCCACACCGCCTGGCTGGGCGCGAGGGCGTGGAGCAGGACGCGCACGAGGGCGGCGAACCCCGCGGCCTTGACCGCCGCCGCCATGAATGCCGTGACCGGCGTGGGCGCCCCGTCGTAGACGTCGGGCGTCCACATGTGGAACGGCACGGCGGCCACCTTGAACCCGAACCCGATGAGCAGCAACCCGATGCCCAGCAGCAGCATCAGGTTGTCCTGCAGCCCGAGACCCGTGATCTGCAGGTAGAGGATGGTGAGGTTGGTGGTCCCCGTGGCCCCGTAGAGCAACGCGATGCCGTAGAGCAGGAACCCGGAGGCGAAGGCGCCGAGCAGGAAGTATTTGAGCGCGGCCTCGGCCGCGACGATGCTCCGCCGGTTGATGCCCGCCAGCACGTAGACGGCGATGGACATCAGCTCGAGGCCGAGGAAGATGACCACCAGATCCGCCCCACCGCCCATGAACATCATCCCCAACGTGGCGAGGAGCATGAGCAGGTAGTACTCGGGCACGAGCAGCCGTTCCCGCCCCAGGTACCCGAGAGACAGGGCGACGGCCGCAATGGCCGCGACCAGGAAGACCGACGACGTCGCGTAGCGGAACGCGTCGACCGCGATCATGCCGGGGAACCCCGCGATTCGCACGTCGGCGATCCAGAACCCGACGACCACGGCCAACGTGGTGACGAGTCCCGTGAGGGACAGCAGGCCCACGAGCCGTTGGTCCCGCTGGTCGCGGTGGCGCCAGGCGATGACGAGCATCACGCCCAGCGCCCAGGCGGAGAGCACGATCTCCGGCAGCAACGCCAGCACGAGCCCGCCCGGCGTCCCGAGGTCGAGCGGCCTCATCGTGGCAGCTCGCCGGTCGCGACGGTACGCTGCTCACGCACCTGCTCGATCAGCGCCGCGGCGGACGCTTCGATCCGTTGCAAGAACGGCGCGGGATAGAGCCCGATCCAGAGGATCACCGCGAGCAAGGGCCCGAGCACCACCAGCTCGCGACGGCTGAGGTCGGGCATCCGTTCGTTCTCGGGCTTATCCAGCTTGCTGTAGATGACGCGCTGGACGGCCCAGAGGAGGTACGCCGCGGCGAAGATCACGCCGGTGGTGGCCGCCGCCGTGGCCCATGGGTAGGCGCCGAACGCCCCGACCAGCACGAGGAACTCGCCCACGAACCCGTTGGTGCCCGGCAGCCCGATGGACGACAGCGCCACGACGGTGAGGATCGCGGCGAACGCCGGGACCACCTTCGCGAGCCCGCCGAAATCCGCCAGGGCGCGGCTGTGGCGCCGTTCGTACAGCATCCCGGAGAGGAAGAACAGCGCACCCGTCGAGATGCCGTGGTTGAGCATGATGATGATGGCGCCTTCGACCGACTGCAGGTTGAGGGCCCAGATCCCGAGCATCACGAAGCCCAGATGGCTGACGGACGAATACGCGATCAGCTTCTTGAAATCGGGCTGGACCATCGCGACGAGGGCGCCGTAGATGATCCCGATCACCGCGAGGACGATCACCACGGTCACGATGGCGGGATCGAGGGCAACCTGCGGAAACAGGGGGAGCGCGAAGCGCAGGAAGCCGTACGTCCCCATCTTGAGCAGGATCCCGGCCAGGATCACCGAGCCCGCCGTCGGCGCCTCGACGTGCGCGTCGGGAAGCCAGGTGTGGAACGGGAACATCGGGACCTTCACCGCGAAGGCCAGGAAGAATCCGGCGAACAGCCAGAATGCCCACTCCTCCACCGCGGGGGCGTTCCGCAGCAGGTGGTGATAGTCGAACGAGTAGACCCCCGTGGCGCGCCCGACGAGGTAGTACAGCGACAGGATCGCCACCAGCATCATGAGTGACCCGACGAACGTGTACACGAAGAACTTGAGGGCCGCGTAGAGCCGCCGCGCCCCACCCCAGACGCCGATGATGAAATACATCGGAATCAGCATGATCTCCCAGAACACGTAGAACACGAAGAGATCGAGGGCGACGAACACGCCGAGCATTCCGGTGGTGAGCACCAACAGGAGCGCGTAGTACGGACGCACGTGCCGCTCGATGTAGTTCCAGCTCCCCAAGACGGCGAGCGGCATGGTGAACGTCGTGAGCAGCACCATGAACAGGGAGATTCCGTCGACGCCCACGCGGTAGCTGATGCCCCACGCCGGAATCCACGCGTGGACGGCCTCGAACTGCACCGCGGCCGTTCCCGTCTCGAATAGCCACCAGAGCGGGACGGACAGGAGGAACTCGACGACCGTCACGGCGAGCGCGAGGATCTTCGCTTCCACCGCGGGCCGGAGCAGGACGAGGAGGGCCCCGAATAGCGGGACCAGCAGCAGCAGGTCGAGAATCCAGCGATCGTATCCGAGGTCGGTGAGCATGGCCACGGGCCTACCTCGTCACCGCGTAGAGAACCACGAGGCTGCCGAGCACGAAGACGAGGACATAGGCCGACACGACCCCGCGCTGGACCCAGCTGCCCACGATCCCGAGGCCGCGCATCAGCCGCGCCGAGCCATCCACCGCGGCCCCGTCGATCACTCCCTGGTCGATCACGCGCCACAGCACCCGGTCGGACAGCCATACGGCGGGGCGCACGATCAACGCCTGGAAGACCTCGTCGACGTACCACTTGTTGGCCAGCAGCCGTTGCAGTCCCGTTTCCGCGGGGGACGCTCCGGGGGCGGTCAGCCGCTCCGGCTTGAGCAGCGTCCACGCCCCGACGATCCCGGCGGCCGCGAGCAGCGTGGCGAGACCCAGCAACGCCCACTCCGTCCCGGCCGACAGGTGCGGAGGCGGTAGATACTGCGCTCCCAGCTCGGTGACCGGCTCCAGCCAGTGCTCGAGCCATCCGGCGCCCGGCAGCACGTGCGGCAGGTTCAGCGCGCCGGCGAACACGCTGCCGGCGGCCAGCGCCGCGAGCGGCGCCACCATCACCCGGGGACTCTCGTGGAGATGCTCACGCTCGGCCTCCCCCGTCCGGTAGGGCCCGTGGAACGTGTAGAGCATGAGCCGGGTCATGTAGAACGCCGTGAGCACCGCCGCCGCGCTGCCCACGATCCAGAGGACGTAGAACAGCGGCTGCTCGTGGCCGCGCGCGAACACCGCCGCCAGGATGCCGTCCTTGGAGAAGAAGCCCGACAGGCCCGGCACGCCCGCGATGGCGAGCGTCGCCACCCACATCGCGCCCGCGGTCCACGGCATCAAGGAACGCAGGCCACCCATGTTGCGCATGTCCTGTGCGTCCTCGTGACGGTGCGTCTCGTGATACGCGTGGTGGAGCGCGTGAATCACACTGCCCGCACCGAGAAAGAGCAACGCCTTGAAGAACGCGTGGGTGACGAGATGGAACATGCCCGCGGCCCATGCGCCCGCCCCGACGCCCATGAACATGTAGCCGAGCTGCGACACCGTGGAGTACGCCAGCACCTTCTTGATGTCCCACTGCTTCACCGCGATGCTCGCGGCGAAGAGCGCGGTGGCCGCCCCCACCGCCACTACCGTGAAGCTCGCGACCGGCGCCATGGCGAACAGCACGTTGGTGCGGGCAACGAGATAGACGCCGGCCGTCACCATGGTCGCGGCGTGGATCAGGGCCGAGACGGGCGTCGGTCCCGCCATGGCGTCCGGCAGCCACGTGTACAGCGGGATCTGCGCGGACTTTCCGGTGCAGCCCAGGAAGAGCATCAGCGCCACGAGGGTGACCGCCCCACCCCCCACGGCGAACGCGGTGGGGGCACGCTCGAACACTTCGCCAAAGTCCATGCTGCCGGTGGCGTGGAAGATGACGAACATCGCGATCAGAAACCCGAAGTCCCCGATGCGATTCATGATGAACGCCTTCTTCCCGGCGTTCGCGTACGCCTCCACCTCGAACCAGAAGCCGATCAGCAGATAGCTGCACAGCCCAACCCCTTCCCAGCCCACGAACATCACCGGGAAGTTGGCCCCGAGCACGAGGATCAGCATGAAGAAAACGAACAGGTTGAGGTACGCGAAGTATCGCGCGTACCCCGGATCCTCCCGCATGTACCCGACGCTGAACACGTGGATCAGCGCCCCCACGCCCGTGATCACCAGCGACATCAGTACCGAGAGCTGGTCCACCTGGAGCGCCACCGCCACTTCCAGGTCACCCACCGGCATCCAGTCCCAGTAGCGGAGCACGTACGGCGCGCCCGTCGGCGCGCCCGCCAAACCCGCCGCCACCACCACGGCGACGCCGAATGCCGCGGCGAGCACACCCACCCCGACGCCGGTGACGGCGCGCTTCGCCTGCGGGCGGAACAGGGCGATGGCGCCGTTCACGAGAAAGCCCGCGAACGGCAACGCCACGACCAGCCACACGAGCCCGACGGGTGTCGGCATCTAGCCTTTCAGCAGGTTGATGTGCTTGATATTCACGGTCGGCTGGTGCCGGTAGATCCCGATGACGATCGCCAAGCCCACGGCCGCTTCGGCGGCGGCCACGGCCATGACGAAGAACACGATCACTTGCCCCTCGTGGCCGAGCTGCTGCGCGAGCGCGATGAAGGACAGGTTGACCGCGTTCAGCATGAGCTCCACGCACATGAAGATCACGATGGCGTTGCGGCGGATCAGGACGCCCGCCACGCCGAGGCTGAACAGGATCGCGGAGACCGCGAGGGCCGGGCCGAGCAGCATCAGAGACGCCGTTTCGCGATGACCACCGCGCCCACGATCGCCGCCAGCAGCAGCAGGGATGTGATCTCGAACGGAACGAGAAAGTCGCGGAACAGCGGCTGCGCGATGACGTCCACCGCGCCGCGCCGTTGGACCATCTCCGTCATCACCCCCTCGGGCAGCCGGATCTCCTCGCTCGGCATGACCCGGGTGGCGACCCAGAGCTCCGCGGCCAGCAGCGCTCCGATGCCGAGCATGGTGATCCGCCCGGTCCACCCCACCATGTCCGTGGGCCCGCCCCGACCGAGGTTCAGCAGCATGATCACGAACAGGAACAGCACCATGATGGCACCGGCGTAAACGAGCACCTGGATCACGGCGATGAAATGCGCCTCCAGCAGTACGAACATCGCCGCGAGCGCGAACAGCGTCCACACGAGCCACAGGGCGCTCGCCACCGGACTCTTCCGCGTGATGCAGAGGAAGGCCGCCACGATCGCGATCGCGGCGAAGAACCAGAACGCGGCCAGCGTCACCCTACTCGCCCTTGGGGTCGGAGGGATCCCACAACGAGGAAACCGGGTGCGTTTGCGCACACAATCGCTCCAGGTCGTACACGAACCGCTCCCGCTCGAACTCCGAGTTCTCGTAGTGCACACCCACGTGAATGGCCTCTTCGGGGCACACCTCCTGGCAATAACCGCAGAAGACGCAGCGGAACTCGTCGATCTCGTAGATGAGGGGATAGCGGTGGCCCTGCTCGTCCTCACCGGGCACGAGCTTGATGCAGTTGGCAGGACAGATCTGGGGGCAGAGCCCGCACGCCACGCATTTGGCCCGCCCCTGCTCGTCCGTGAGCATGCGGTGGGTGCCGCGCCACCGCGGGGAGATGGTCCATTCCTCGGTGGCCTTTTCCTCCGGGTACTCCATCGTGACCTTGGGCCGGAAGAGGTGCCGGAACGTGAGGGCCATCCCCTTCAGCGTGGCCCGAAGGTAGCTGACCTCTTCCGGCCGTCGTACCACCTTGACGCCGATCGGCATTTCAGATCCTCCTCCCGGCCCGCTGCAGACCGGTGGTTCCCACCAACCGTCCACGGTCGAGCACCCAGAACACGAGGTAGACCAGCACGATGTTCACGCCGAACAACGCCGCGCCATAGCCCACCCCCCAAACGAGCCCCACCGTATCCAGCGCCCACACCGTGACCGCCATGACCATCAGGTAGAGGAGCGCGATAGGAAGCATCACCTTCCACCCCAGGGCCATCAGCTGGTCGAAGCGGAATCGCGGCAACGTCCACCGGGTATGGATGTACGCCGTCACGAAGACCATCGTCTTCAGGAAGAACATGCCCATCGTGGCCAGGGACTTCGCCACCGTCGGCTCGCCGTCGTCCCAGGTGGTCAACGGGATGTCCCAGCCGCCGAAGAACAGGGTAGCGATGAGCGCCGACATCGTGATCAGCGCCGCGTACTCGGCGATGAAGAACATCGAGAACTTCATCGAGCTGTACTCGGTGTGGTATCCCGTGATCAGCTCCGCCTCCGCCTCCGGCAGGTCGAACGGCAGCCGGTTGGTCTCCGCCAGCGCCGAGATCATGAAGAAGATGCAGCCCAACGTGAGGGCGAAGACGAACCATACGCCCTCTTGCTGGACCCGGATCACCTCTCCCAGCGTCACGTTCCCGGCCAGAAGCAACACCGCCACCGCGCTCAGGCCGAGCGCGATCTCGTAGCTGATCATCTGCGCGCTGGCCCGGAGCCCGCCGAGGAACGCGTACTTGCTGTTCGACGCCCATCCCGCGAGCACGATGCCGTACACGGCGAGGCTCGAGAACGCGAGGATCATGAGAAACCCGATGGGAATGTCCGCGATGATCATCGGGACGGGGCCGTCGTGGGCGAACCGGCCGAGGAGCGGCAGGGTGAAGTCGAAGGTCACGGGCAGCGGCGCGCCGAACGGTACGACGGCAAAGAGCAGCAGCGCCGGCACGAACGCCATCGTCGGCGCCAGCAGGAAGAGCGTCTTGTCCGCCTCCGTGGGCCACGTCTCTTCCTTCATGATGTTCTTGATGCCGTCCGCCACCGACTGGAGCAGCCCCTGCGGTCCCACGCGATTGGGGCCGAGGCGATCCTGAAGCCAGCCGCTGTAGCGTCGCTCCAGCCAGATCACCATCATCACGCCCACCATGATCACGGTGAACACGACGAGGATTTTCGCCGTCGCCAGCAGCAGGAAGCCCTTGATCTCCGGCGTCACTGCGACACCGGCGCCGGCTTCGCGTCGCCCACCACCGCCCCACGGTAGCCGAGCCGCCCGTACGACAGCCCGGCGAACGCCTTCTCGGTGCCTGCCAGCCGGTCGAATGCCTCCGACGCCGCGCCGATTGGCTCCGCGACGTCGAGTTGGGCGAGCAGCTCGCCCAACACCCACCAGGCGGGGCGCGCCATGCCGGGCGTGGCTTTGGCCTGGAAGAACCGCTGCACGCGCCGGTCGCGGTTGACGAACGTTCCGTCTTCCTCCGCCACGTTGGCGACCGGAAGGACCGCACGCGCGCCGCGCGCCGCCTCCGGGAGCGCCGTCCCCAGGTAGATCACGTTGCCCGCCCGTTCGAGGACGTCGCGCTCCATCCCGTGAAGATCGTCGTCGAGCACCAGCAGGACCGACGAGTCCGCGACGGCGTTGGCCCAGGCGCCCTCGGCCTCGCGATAGCCGAGCAGCGTCGCGCCGGCCACGTTGGGCGCGCGCTCGTTGCGCAACGCCAGATGCGGCACGCCGGCAAGAGGCGTCTCCTCGCCGCTCGTGCGCTCCACACGGAATAGTCCGGTGACGTCGAAGCCCGCGAGCACCTGCTTGACCAGGAAGAGCGCCTCGCACGAGGCGCCCGGCGAGACGAGGGCGACGGCCTTCCCGGCGGCGCCGCGCATCACCGTCGCCGCCTCCGCCAGCGCGGTGTCCCAATCGGTCGCCGCCAGCTCGGCGCCGCGCCCCACGAGCGGCGCCTCGATCCGGTCGCCGCGATTCATCCAGCGGTAATGCAGCCGCCCATGGTCGCAGATGAAGTACCGGTTCACCTCGAGGTTGGTGCGCGGCCGGATCCGGACAACGACCTCGCTGCGTGTGTCGAGGTTCACGTTGCAGCCCTGCGAGCAGCCGGTGCAGATGCCGGCGGTCTTGTCCAGCTCCCAGGCGCGGGCCTTGTGCAGGAAGTCCTTGGAGAGCAGCGACCCCACCGGACAGAGGTCCACCACGTTGCCCGCCCACGGATGGGTCAGTTCCCGATCGGGATGGATGCCGATGTACGCGCGGTCTCCGCGCTCGCTCACGTTGAGGATGGAATCCTGCGCGACGTGGTCCATGAACCGCACGCACCGCGTACAGAGGATGCAGCGGTTGGGCACGTACAGCACGTCCCCTCCGAAGTCCTCCACCGGATTGAACCGCTTGGGGTACATCGGCGTGTACCGGGTACGGCTGCGCCCTTCCTGGAAAACGTAGTCCTGCAGCTCGCACTCGCCCGCCTGGTCGCAGATCGGGCAGTCGAGCGGGTGATTGATGAGGAGGAATTCGAGCACGGACTGCCGCGCTTTCCGCGCCTCGGCGGACAAGACGTGCACCACCTGGGCGTCCGCCACCTGCGCCTGGCAGCCGATCTGCAGCTTTGGCGCCCCCTCGATCTCCACAAGACACATACGGCACACGCCGGCGATCGGCAGGCCGGGATGATAGCAGTAGTGCGGGATCAACACGCCCGCCTGCTTCGCCGCCTCGAGGACCGTGGTCCCTTTCGGCACGGTGACTTCCGTGCCCTCGATGGTCAGGGTGACGAGTTCGTGCTCCGCCATATCGGGTTACGCCACCGCCGCCGTGAGCCGCCTGGCACCCTGGATGTAGGCCTCGAACTCGCCGCGAAACTTCTTGATGCCGCTGATCACCGGGGCCGCGCAGGAGTCGCTCAGCACGCAGATCGTCTTGCCGGTCATCTGCTCGCTCAGTTCCAGCAGGACGTCGAGATCCCGCGCCTCGCCCTCTCCCGCGAGAATCCGCTCGAGGATGCGGACCGTCCAGGCGGTGCCTTCCCGGCATTGCGTGCACTGCGCGCAGGACTCGTGCGCATAGAAGCGCGCGAGGCGCATGATCTGGTAGACCATGTCCGCGGAATCGTCGAACACGATCACGCCGCCGGAGCCCAGCATCGAGCCGGCCTGCTGCACGCCCTCATAGTCCAGCACGCAACTCTCGGTTTCCTCTTTCGTGAGAATGGGCACCGAGGAGCCGCCGGGGATGCACGCCTTGAGGGTCCGACCGGCCGGCACCCCGTCACACAGCTCGTGAATCAACTCGCCCAGCGGAAACCCCATCTCGACTTCGTAATTACCGGGCTTGCGGATGTGGCCGCACACGCTGAACAGCTTCGTGCCCGTGCTCTTCGGGCTCGAGCGGGTCATCCCTTTGTACCAATCGGCGCCGCGATTCAGGATGTGCGGTACGGCCGCGAGCGTCTCGACGTTGTTGATCGTGGTCGGCATCCCGAACACCCCCACCGCCGCCGGGAACGGCGGCTTCACGCGGGGGTTCCCCCGCCGGCCCTCCAGCGAGTTCATGAGGGCCGTCTCCTCGCCGCAGATGTACGCGCCGGCGCCGCGGTGGATGTACATGTCGAGGCGCTTGCCGGTCCCCATCGCGTTCGCGCCGAGCGTCCCACGCGCGTACGCCTCGTCGAGCGCCCGCTGCATGATCGCCAGGGGCTCCGTGAACTCGCCGCGGATGTAGATGTAGGTGACCTCGGCCTGAATCGCGTGCTGCGCGATGGCGCAGCCCTCGATGAGCGCATGCGGCGTCCACCGCATGATCTCGCGATCCTTGAACGTGCCGGGCTCCGACTCGTCGGCGTTGCAGCACAAATAGTGCGGGTTCGACTTCTCCTTGGGCATGAAGGACCACTTGAGCCCCGTGGGGAACCCCGCACCCCCGCGCCCCCGCAACCCCGATGCCTTCACGTCCTCGATGACCGCGGCCGGCTCCATACCCAATGCCTGCTCGAGCGCCCGGTACCCACCCCGCTTCACCCAGCCATCATAAGTGCGCGCTTCGGCGGCCCCGAAATGCTCGGAGAGGACCGGAGTCTCCTTGGCGTGGATGACGTGCGGATAGCCCATTATGGCCTCCCCC
>Ga0302046_10000069_pt1 | contig 100469 bp, 80 predicted proteins | sample RVTome_11_FD_200261 | JGI IMG/M metagenome (GOLD analysis project Ga0302046, IMG submission 200261) | Soil microbial communities from uranium-contaminated site in the Upper Colorado River Basin, Wyoming, United States - RVT147D111 (version 2) ... | reverse complement strand
GGCATGGGGCTCCCTTTCGTGATGCTTTGAGCGGCTCACGAGAGGGAGTTCCTCATGCGACTCCCGGAATTGTCAAACCTCGGGTGCCTCCCCGGCAAAGCCGGGGGGTCTCCCGCTCTGCGCTAGGCCGTTTTCTTCATTGTCGCCGCCGGGACGGTGACGGAGCCTCTTTAGGAGTTCTCTCCCTTCTTGTCGGGCATCGACGCCTTGAAGCTGGTCTTGGCGTTGATCGTCTCGACGATCTTCTCGACGGTCACCTTTTCTTCGATGAAAGTGACCGTCGCGCTGCCTCCCTTGTAGTCCGCCTTGACAGCCTCGATTCCGTCCAGCGTCTCTACTGCGGTCTCGACTTTGACGCAGCAGTCCCCGCAGGTCATTCCCGTAATCGGGATCACCGCACGGGCCTGGCCCGCCGCAAGCTCCTGCTTCGGTTCGTCAGTGGCTTCGGTGCCGGCAGACGCTGCGAACACCGCCAGACCGAAAGCGAGCAACCCTGTCAGGCTGCGAAGCACGATCGTCTTCATGATGAATCTCTCCTTATCTCGTAGCCGATCCTGCACCCATGAAGTTTTGGTGTCGAGCCATGGCCCCGACGGCCGTATCCGCGCGGTGGGTCCCCGAAGAGGGCGGCCCGAGTGCTGTCGAGAGAAGAAGCGATCAGCGTCCTTGGGGATTGGGTCCTGCAGGAGATGATCCAACGGCGTCCAACGTAGCCCACGCCCGCCGACGGGCCGTCACTCGCGGCGCCGGCGCGCGAGAAAGCCCGGGAAGTCGGATCACTTCAGCTCCAGCTTGTAGAGCGTCTCGGCATTCGTGCGCATCACCATCATCGCGATCTCCTCGGCCCGAGCGCGGCTGACCTCACGGTCCCGAATCATGTCGGTGAGCGCTAACGCGAGCGCCGCTCTCCCGTTCTTCGTGGCGATCCAGGCGGCCAACTCCCAGCCCTTATCCGGGCCGAACGCGGCAGCGTCGGAGCCGAAAAGCACTTTCTCCGGATACTGAGTGAGCCAGTCCCTGAGCACCTGGGCCAGCTTCGGCGGAGTGTAGAGCAGCGTCATCGCGGACATGTCCAGGTAGACGTTCGGCTTCCACAGCATCGCGCCCGCGTGCGGGGCGTAGACTCCGCCACCGTGGACGATGACGAAGTTCGTGTGGCGCAGCGTCGGGTCGTTGAATGCCGACTCCAGGAGCAACGGATCGGCACCGGCAGCCTGGAAGAAATCGCCTGGTCCGTTGAACGAATGGACGTGGACCGCCATCCCGAGGCGGCCAGCCTCGCGCGCGATGTAGCGGAAAAGGAAGTCCTGGAGCGCCTTGTAGTCGGCATGCGACGGCTCACCGGCAGCGGCGTACTTCGCGTAGATCTTGCTCGCGGTCGCCTCGGAGACCTCTTCGAAGTCGAGTGAACGGAGGAACGCGGCCTCGAACTTGACCGCGAGGCAGCCGCCCTTTTGCTGAGCCTCGAGCGTGGGGGTCACCACCGTCTTCAGATACGTGTCGAGCGTTGCGGGGAGATTCGCGACCTCGAGGTCGGACATGTAGCGCCGAAGGAGCCTGTCTTCGAGTGGGAACAGCTTCTCGCGATCAGGCGAGGTGGCGGCCTCGGCCTTCGTGGACAGCGGCAGCATCAGCGCATCCACGTACGACACCCAGCGAAACCGTGGTGCCGCGAGTCCTGGGCCCATGGCGACCCGGTTCGTGAGCAACACCTCTGTGCCGACGTGGTCCAGCACCCACGCGGGGAACTTGTCACCCTGCTCCTTGGCGATGCCCTGCATCGTGCCGCGCAACTCGTTCATGTGCGCGTCGCTCATGTCGGCGTGCGGATACTCGTAGAGCGCCTTGCAGGCGGCGAGCCAGTCCGGGTTGTCCGGTCTGAGCTCCACCGGTACCTCGAATGGGAGAATCACCTCGAGCGGCAGCGCGTCTTGATCCGAGTCGCCGGGAGCGACGCTGTTTGCATGGCTGTGGTTGTCCACCGCGCGAATCTTCCCGATGAACGCGGTGATCTCCGGGTCCGCAGCCGACGGAGCGGCAGTCGCCGCTGCGTCGCCACGGGAGGACGGGCTGCAGGCCAGCACCGCGCAGCCACAAGCGAGCAGCCATGTCGCGATCGTGTGCCGTTTCATGAACCTTTGCCTCCCACGCCTTCGGTCGGTCTCTCCGTCCCGCCTGACGGCGTGATAGCCCCGCGCGGCTCTTCTGCCCTGGACCGACCCCTCGCGCCTGTGGCTGCACCATACACCTCAAAGGGCCACAGGAGGAAAGATCTGGCCTGTGCCTTCCGGCGGCCTTGCTCCGCTTGCAATCGCCGGGGCGCTGGCGAAGAATAGCCGGAGCCGCTCGTGAGGGATTCCATGAAGATCCTGATGGTCGCGCCAACGCCCTTCTTCTCCGATCGCGGCTGCCACGTGCGTATCCTCTCCGAAGCGAGCGCGCTGAGGGCCGTGGGGCACGAGGTGCTGATCTCCACCTACGGCCTGGGTCGCGATGTGCCCGGCATCGACACCGTCCGAACGCTACCGATCCCCTGGTACCACAAGCTGGCCGCGGGGCCTTCCTGGCACAAGTACTACATCGACCTCCTGCTCCTGCGGCTGACTCGGACCTGGCTGCGGCGCTGGCGGCCCGACGTTCTGCACGCCCATCTCCACGAGGGCGCCTTCCTGGCCGCCCTCGCCCTCGGTCGACGGCGCGTGCCGCTCATCCTGGACTACCAGGGGAGCCTCGTGGACGAGACCATGTCCCACGGCTTCACGCGACCGGGAAGTCTCCACTACCGCTGGCTCGAACGTGCGGAGCGCTGGATCGAAGGGCGGGTGGACGCCATTCTGTCCAACTCCCGCGCCAATGCCGAGCGCCTGCGGCGCCGTCGTCCCGAGCTCGCCGGACGCATCCATGTGATCCGAGACTCGATCGACACGGACCTGTTCCACCCCGGAGCCTTGCAGGAGGACATTCATGCGCGCTACGGCATTCCGCGGGACATTCCCCTGATCGTTTACGCCGGCGTCCTGTCGGACGCTCAGGGGATCGGGCTGCTCATCGAAGCGCTGGCGCGCCTGCGTGAACACCGGAGCTTTCACGCTCTCGTGATCGGTTACCCCAACGAGGCCCGCTACCGCGCCTTTGCCGCCGGCCTGGGATTGACCGATGAGATCACCTTTGCGGGTCGCGTGGCGTTCCAGGAGCTCCCCTCCCATCTGGCCGCGGCCGACCTCGCGGTCAGCGCCAAGCTGCCGAGCACCGAGGGAAACGGAAAGCTGTGCGCCTATCTGGCCTCCGGCCTGCCGGTGGTGGCCTTCGACACCCCGATCAACCGCGAGACCATGGGCAGCGCCGGGATTCTCGTCTCTCCCCTGAGCTCCGTGGCGCTCTGTCGCGGCATGGAGCGGGTGCTCGTCACCGCCGAGCTGCAGGAGTCCCTCAGGAAGCGCGCGCGACTGCGGGCGCTCGAGCACCTGAACGCGGACTCGCTCGGCGAGGAGCTTTGCACCGTCTACGATCGGGTGCGCAGGCGCGCGGCGTGATGGCGGTGCGCGTCTGCGCCGTCATTCCGACCTTTTTCCCCGATCGGCGCCTCGCGCAGTCCGTCGCCACACTGAAGCCACGAGTCGACGACATCTTCGTGATCGACAATCACTCCCAGGGCCGCGAGACGCTGTGGGCGGAGCTCGAAGCGAGCGGCGTGCACATCCATCGCGAAGAGCACAACCGTGGCATTGCCGCGGCGCTCAACCGCGGCGCGCGCCTGGCCATCGCCGCGGGTCACGACTGGATGCTGACCCTCGATCAGGACGCGGCGTGCTCGTCGGACCTGGTGCCGCGGCTGTTCGCCGGCCTCGAGAGCTTTCCGGAGCCGGCACGCGTCGCCATCCTGGGTCCGCGCACGCTCCACCCGGAACGGTCCGACCTCGGGTCCCGCCGCGCGCCCCCATACCGGATCGTCAAACAGCTACTGACCTCGGGAAGCCTCGTGCGCCTTTCCGCGCTCGAGCGCGCCGGCTTCTTCGACGAGTCGTACTTCATGGATCGCGTCGACTTCGAGATCTGCGCACGGCTGCGCTCGATGGATCAGCTCCTGCTCGAGATTCCCGGCGCCGTGCAGTATCACGCGCCGGGCCACACCCGGCATCGGCGAGTCCTGGGGATCCCCGTGCGGGTTCAGAGCCAAGACTACAAGCGCCGGTACTTCATGGCTCGCAACACGATCCGTCTCGTGCAACGCTACAGCTCACGCGATCCGGCCTGGGTCTCGCGCCGGATCGGCGTGCTGGCCGCGCAGCTCGTGCTGATCCTCCTGTTCGAAGAAGACCGGGGCCGTCAGTTGCGGGCATCGGCCGCGGGCTTGGTCGACGGGCTGCGCGGGCGATGCGGCCCGCGCTTCGCCGACATGCGCTCCGAGCCGCCCGGAGCCTGACGATGAACGACGCGCACGTCCCGCTCATCTGGTGCATCGACGTCGAGCCCGACGCTCGCATCGTCGACCGCCACGCGCCGGAGCCCTGGCGCGGCTTCGAGCAGACCGTGGCCGTGTCGCGCGAGCTGCGCCCCTGGCTCAGCGAAGCCATGGGCCGAACGGCACACTTCTCGTGGTACTACCGTCTCGATCCACAGGTCGCCCTGGCCCATGGCTCACCGGCCTGGCCGCTCACTCACTACCGGGCCCTGCTGGCCGAGATCGTCGACGCCGGCGACGAGATCGGCGTGCACCCGCATGCCTACCGCTTCGACGAAGATCTCGGCACCTGGGTGAGCGAGTACGAGGATCAGAGCTGGGTCGATCACTGCGTTCGCATGTGTTTCGAGAGCTTTCGCGAGGTCATGGGACGGGGCTGCACGTCGTTCCGATTCGGCGACGCCTGGCTCAACCACGCCACCCTGAGACTCGTCGAGGAGCTCGGCGCCCGCTTCGACCTCACCCTGGAACCCGGCGTGGAGGCGCGCTCGTCGCAATCTCCCCGCGAGCACTGGACCGGCCGTTTCCCCGACCTGACCGGGATCCCAACCGTCGCCTACCGACCATCAAAGGACGACTTTCGCAAGCCGGCCCCCGAACGACGCGACGGGGTCTGGATGTTTCCCCTCACCACCGCCCGTCGCACCGGCGCCATCGATCTCGCCTACCGGCTCGCCTACCGCTACAAGAAACGCTGCGCGCCGCAACCGGTCAGCCGCCTGAACGTCGGCGCCCCCGGCTTCCTGTTCCGCCACATCGCCAACCGAGTCCTCGAACGCGAGCACCTGCCCTATCTCGGCATCTCCATCCGCACACACATGGGCAAGCCTCGCCACGCTGCACGACGCATGCAGCGAAACCTCGAATGGCTGTTCGCCCATCCGCGCGCCCCGCGCTTCGCACTCATGCGCCCGGACGAGGCGGCCCGTAGCATGGGGCTCGACTAGACCGACAGTCGGCTTTTTACCAAAGCGTTACTTGTCCCCCGTTGACACCATGGAGCGATGGGAGTAAACCCAGCGGCGAATCTCTCTCACCTGGGGAGGAAAGCTGATGCGCAGAGCCGTTGCTTTGGTCGTGATGTTTGCGGTGGTGCTCGCGGTGGCCGCACTGGTGGTACCCATGGAGTCGCAAGCCAAACCGGGCGGCAACAGGCCGCCACAGCCCTGCTTGTGTCCACCCACCACGGGCGACTGCACGCTGGTCTCGTGTGGGCAGTTCGACTGCGTCTACCAGTGCCCATTCCCCTGACCGTGGTCGGGTAGGCCCGACCGGCCGGCTGCGACCCCGTGCACCTCACTCGAACGGGTTGATGCGGTCCTCGAAGTCGTAGGGGAACGGCAGGATCGGCCATGGGTCGTTGTCGACGTAGTCCGGATCCTCGAGCAGCACCTCGGGGTCGCCGCGGTCCCAGAAATCGAGATTGGCGTCGCCGTCGAACGACAGCAGAGCGGGCGCGGCGACGAGTCCGGGAATGCACGGCGGCGCCCCGGTCGGCACGACGCACATCCGGAGGTGAACCGAGCCCGAGATGCTCGTCACGTCCTCGAACAGGAAGCTCAGGTCCGGGATGTATTGATTGCCGTCCGGCGTGATACCGTTGGCATCCTCCGCCTCGGCGAGGTCGTAGGTCAGCAGCATGCCGCCGATGCCGTGGACCGAGTCGAGGCTAACGGTGGCCCCCACGAACTCCAAGTACTCGTTGCAGAACTCCTCCACCGGGTCGGTGGGATCGGGTGACGGCGCGTCCCAGCACTCGTCCTCGACCTCGTTCTGCAGTACGGTCGTGGTGTAGCTCAGGAGAAGATCCCTGAACTTCAAGGCACCGACGACCCGGCTGCCGCCTCCCTGGGACAGCACGCGGACGTCGACCTCGGTGTCGCTCTCGAAGGTGGCCAGTCCGATCGTGCCGCCGACGTTGGCCAGCAGGGTGAGATCGGTCGGCGCGGCCACGAGGGTCAGCTTGGTGACGTCGTCCGACAACCCGGCGGACGGCAGCGGCCCGGCGTAGTAGTCGATCCGTCCCGCGCCGTCGCTGGACTCGAAACCGACGACGATCGGGCTCGTGACGACGCTCATGTCGATGACGTCGGGGAGGTCCTCGATCTGGACGGTCTCGAACTTGCCGTCCTCGTAGCCCAGCCCGATGTAGAACGGGTGGGCGGCATCATCGTCGAACGGGATCTCGGCGTGCACCTCGGCGCCGTTGCCGGACAGATCCAGCGACAGGCTCTGGAGATCCTGCATCTTCAGCTCGTAGTACTCGAAGCCCTGGCGGAACTCGTAGTCGACGACGATCGGCGAGCCGGCGGCCGGCGGGAACCCGAGCGTCAGGCTGACCTCGCCCGATCCGTAGTCGATCGTCCCGGCGTCGATGCCGGTACCGACGATGTTTCCGTCGCCGTCGTCCACGCCCTCGATGCCCCCGACGCGAACCACCACCGTCGATGCCACGACAGGCGCCGACAGGACGCCGGTGAACGTGGCGGTCGAGCCGTCTCCCTCGCCGATCGTGCTCCGTCCCGCGACCCGTTCCCGGCCCTTGCGCTTCAGCAAGCGGTCCTCGTCGACGTCCAGTCCGTGGGTCGATCCGTAGAGGCCGTCGAGGCGCGACATGAACTGCTGCTCGCGGTCCGCGCCTTCGCCGGCGGCGGCCCAGCGGCGGTCGATCTCGCGCGTGAACGCCGTGTAGCGCACGTCGCCTCCGCCCGTCCTGAACGGCTCTCGCGAGGCGGCGTTCCTGTCCGCCGGCCGGGTCGAGACGATCAGCGAGATCTCCTCCACCTTGTCCCCCAGCGCGGCGACCGTCGCTCCGGTTTCGCTCCACGTCGCCGTCCAGTTGGCCGGGACGTGAGCGATGTGCGCGCCCACCTGCTTGTACTCGGAGCCCAGGACACCCGTGGCGCTCTCGGCTTGCAGGACGATCGAATCGATCGGCCGGTCCATGGTGAGGGTCAATCCCGTCGGCTCGACGTCCAGCGCCGCACGATCCGGGATTCCCGCGACGAGCAGGGTGGCGCGGGTGCCGTCGTCCGCGCCGTCGTCGGTCGTGTCGATCTCCGCGGTCAGGCTCAGCTCGTCGAGGCCGTCGCTGGCCGTGAGCGTGAAATCCGTGGCGAGATCGGTGGTCAGGTCGAGTCTCGCCGGAGCGTCCTCGAGCACGACGGTCGCTTCGAGATCGACGCTCGGGAAGAACCTCCCGCCGAAGCCGGAGTCGACCGTCAGCACGAGCCCGCGGGCGCCGTCGGCGCGGAAGGCGACCGCCGCGGAGCGCGGCGACGCGGTCTCCAGGTAGCTCGCGTGCGTGATCCCGAATGCCTCGGCCAGGAGCCGCTTGAGCTGCGCGGGGCCGCGGTCGGTGAATCCCAACACGTGGACGCTGTCGGGGGACGCCTCGGGGAACTCCGGGCTGCCCGCTTCCGTCTGCGCCAGGACCTGCGCGCCGCCCAGGTGCAGGGCCGGGTCGATCGGCACGCCGGCATCGAAGGCGACGCCGGTGCCGCCCACGCCGTCGTTGAACCACGCGCCCTGCATGCTGGGGGCGTCGTCGACGCGGAACCGCGCGTCGCGCAGCGGCGCGTCGAACAGCAAGCTGCTCCCGGGAAGGCCGGGGCCGAGCTCGTCCCACAGGCGCACGGCGACGACACCGGCGCGGTCGGAGTTGGGCGTCGCCGCGTCGCTCCGGGCCTCGAGGGTCGCGTCCGACTCGGGGTTGAGCTCGAACGACAGGCAGGGGGGAAGATCGCGGCCGAGGATGTCGAAGTTCAGCGTGTCGAGGTGGCCGAAGCAGTGCAGCTCTTCGATGCGATGCTCGCGGTCGTTGCAGTAGTCGAGCTTCACCGGGAACTCGATCTCGAAGTCGAACTCGCCGGCCGGAAAGACGTCCACGTCGCAGGTCGCCTCGATATCGTGATTGGGGATCAGGCTCGAGTCCGGGAGGGTCTTGAGGTACGCCTGGACCGGGGCGGGCGCGGTCAGCTCGACCTGGAAGCGCTCCGAAGGCGCGGCGCCCGGATCGAGGTCGTACTCCGCGACCACGACGTCACGGCCGCGCGCGGCCGCGGTCCCGTGAGTCCCGTCGTCCGCGAGCGAGAAGATGACGTGCGTCGGCTGATCCGTCCAGCTCGGGGGGAGCTCCAGACCCTGCAGGACGCCGCCGTCGTCGTAGCGTCCGTCGTCGTCGAGCACCAGCTCGACCTTTCCGATGGAGCCGCAGCCGGCGCACTCGCCGGGGTTCGTCGATTCGATCCGAAAACTGTGGGTCGAGGGGAAGTAGCCGGCCTCGAGGTCCGGGGCGTCGCCGAGCCCGAGGGCGACGTAGCCCAAGTCGTAGCCGAGGAAATCGTCCGTCCCGGGGAAGCCGTCGGGCTCTTCCATCAGCTCCAGCGAAAGGTCGAGGGTGTTGGCGTTGACGTCGAGCGCGGCCGAGCCGGTCAGGTCGACGTCCAGCTCCAGCAGCGTGGGCACGTCCGTCGCGACCCCCAGCACGGTCAGCCGGTCGGCGCGCATGTGGCGCAGCGAGACGGCGTCGATGACGGCATCGGCCTCGTGCGCCAGCATGGCCGTCGCCGTCTCGGTGTCGACCTCGAGCTGCAGCGACTCCGTCACCGGCATGCGATCGAAGACGATCTCGGTGTCGAAGTGCGGGGTCTCGAACGGGAAGCCTTCGTGTTCCAGGTAGGCGAAGGTCACGCGGCTCGGCTGGCTCGCCGTCCAGCCCAGGCCCACGGAGGTGTCGAAGGTCGGCTGGAACAACGGAGTGTTCCCGACGCGCAGGTCGATCCGGAACTCATCGGGCACGGGGTCCGCGGTCGCCGTGACGGCCAGCGCGTCGTGGGTCCCGGTGAACCGCGCGCCGTCGAAGTGCCCGGCGGCGAACAGCACCGGGTTGTCGGCGCCGGTCGTTTGGACCGTGACCTCGAACTCGTGGTCGGTCCCGGCGAGGGCGCCCCACGAGATGAACCGCACGCGGACCGCGGCCGGCGCGTGTCCGCCGCCGGGGTACTCGTCGTCGACGGCATCGAACTCGCCCCGCGTCTCGTACCCGAGGAACAGGTTGGGGGGCGCCGGAAGCACCTCGTCGTTGAACGCGTCGAACGGGAAGGCGATGATCACGCTGAGGTCCTCGGCGTAGGGCGGCTCTCCGAGGCGGACGATGTCGAGCACGAGGTGGGGCACGGGGGCGAGCTCGGTGTTGACCTCGACTTGGACGTCGTTCCCGCCTTTCCCGGTGTTGCGGTCGCGGTCGGCATCGATGCGCACCGGGGCGCCGGCCTTCTTGTTGGTCAGCGTGGGCTCGGCGCCACCCGCCGAAGCGATGACCACGTAGGGAACCGGGAAGTTGTCAAGCGCCGTTTCCAACTCGCGCAGCGCCTTGTCGTTGACGACGCGCAGCAGCGTCGCCTCGCCCTGGTTCGGGGAGATCGGATCCGGGACCGAGATGTACTCGGCGGCGGCCTCCGAGCCTCCGCCCATGACGGCAAGGGCCACGACCAGGACGGCTTCAAGGACTCTCGTGCGGTCGGCCATCTTCACCCCCCGACGGCCGGGAGCCGTCCGTGATGGAGGCTCGGCCGCGAATCGACTCGGGACTGCCCTTCGAGTTGCGCTCCCTACGTTCGACGGGCGGTCGCGCCGAATTCCTCACGAAAGAGCACGGCGGAGACGATGGTGACGTATGCTGTGGCGCCCATGGGTGAAGTTCCGGGCCTGCCGCCCGAGGAAATCGAGCGTATCCGTCGCGTCTTGCAGGCGGCGATCTCGAAGGTCTGCCCCGCGTGGCTGGCCGATCAGAAGGAGGACCTCGTTCAGGCGGCGTTCCTCAAGGTCTTCAAGAGCTGGAAGGATTCCGAGGAATCGGGACCACCTCCCACGTCCTACGTATGGAAGGCGGCGTACAGCGCGACCATGGACGAGATCCGTCGCGCCCGGGTCCGCCGCGAGGAGGCGCTGGACGACGGCGTGCAATCGAACCCGGTCGCGAGCGACCCCTCGCGACAGCAGCGCTCCGCCGAGATGCGGCGGGCGATCGTCGAGTGCCTCCGGAGACTCGAACCGGGACGCCGTCGCGCGGTACAGTTGTACCTGAGCGGCTTCGGGTTGAAGGAAACGGCGTCGTTGCTGCGCTGGAACGCCAAGCGGGTCGACAACGAGCGCTACCGCGGACTCGCCGAGCTGCGCCGATGCCTGACGCGAAGGGGGTTCGGATGAAGAGCGATCGTGAACCCGACGATCGTGAGCTGAGGGAGGCCCTGCTCTCCGGCGACGCGCCCCCGGCGCAGCAGGGCGCGTGTCCGGCGGACGACCGGCTGTGGGCGGCGTGCCACGGCGAGCTGTCCGAGACGGAAGTCGCCGGCCTGCTCGACCACGCGCTTCGGTGTGGGCGCTGCGCCGAGGCCCTGGCCCTCGCGCGCGAGGTGGCCGCAGGGATGGCGCCCGAAGCCGCGGTCGTCGGACCCGGACGCGCGGACGCGCCGTGGCGCTGGATCGGCCTGATCGCCGCCGCCGCGCTCCTGATCTCGGTTCCGATCGTGTGGAGCCTGCGGGGCGCGCCGGACCCGGACGCACTGCGGGACTCGCGTGGAGCGGGCGGAGTGGCGCTGCGGTCACGGATCGGGGACGACGCCCGCTTGAGTCGCGACGCCTTCGTGCTGCGATGGAGCGGGGGTCCCGAAGACGCGCTCTACACGGTGGAGCTGGTCGACGCGAGCCTCGCCGTCGTCGACCGGGTCGAGCGCATCTCGGGCTCGGAGTACCGCGTCCCGCCGGAGCGGCTCTCCGAACAGGCCCCGGGCTCGTCGCTGCGGTGGCGCGTCGAAGCGGCGGCCGAGGACGGCTCGCGAGCGGAATCGCCCGCCTTCCGGATCACGCTGGCCGACTGATGCTCGGGCGCGGAAGCCGCGTGCTACTCGCCGTGTTGTCGGTCTTCGGCCTGCCCGCCACGGCCGAGGAGATGACGGTCGCGACGTGCGACCGGATGTTCGAGACGGACGGACCGCGGTCCATCCGGGCCTACAACTGCCTGGGCATCGCGGGCAAGCAGGCGGCCGACCCGGGCCCGGTGCTGGCACGGCTCGAGGCCATGGTGGCGGCCGCGCCCGGCGATCCCCTGCCGCTCATGGCCCTGGGCAACGCTGTGCAGTTCCGCGACGCCGCGCGCGCGGAAGCGCTGTTCGGAGAGGCGCTGGCCGTCGCGGTCGGCGGTGGCGACCGCGAGATCGAGGGTTGGGCCCGCTGGCGGCTCGCGACGTGCTACGGCGTCACGCGCCGGCTCGACGAGGCCGACAGAGAGTACGCGCTGGCGTCCGAGATCGGACGCGAGATCGGGAGCGCGGAGCTGTCGGCCAACGTCGTGATCGAGCACGCTCGGCTCGTGGGGCTGCAGCGCAGCGAGCTGTCGCGCGCCCGCCTCATGCTGTCCCGCCTCGAGGGCGACCCCATCTTCGGGTCCTTGCCGGAGCGGGTCCGCATGCAGTGCCTGCACGTCGCGACCCTCGTGGCCGTGCGGCTCAACCTTTCGCTCGAGGCTTGGACGCTGGCCCAACGCATGGTCGAGATCGCCGAGTCCGGCGGCGACCCCGTCGGGCTCGAGCAGGGACTGGTGTTCTCCGCCCAGGCGTGGGTGCTCGGAGACGTGCCGGGCGTCTCGCGCGACGAGGCCCGGCAGCTCGCCTTGCGAGCGCTCGACCTCGCTCGCGCCAGGGGTCAGATCCCGGGTCTGTGCGAGGCGCTGTGGCCGCTCGCCGGATTGTCGGAGCCCGAGGAATCGTGGGCCTATCTGGACGAGCTGGAGCAGCTCACCCGGCAATCGCCGTGGGTGCGGCACATGCACGGGCTGGTCCACGGTGCGGTCGGCCGCCAGCTGCTCCGCGAGACGCCTCCGCGAGTCGAGGAGGCCGCGCACCGATTCCGGCTGGCGCTCGACGAGGCGCTGGAGCACGGCACGCTGCAGGACATCGCGACCGCTTTCGCCGACCTCGCCGCGGCGCAGCTCGAGCTGGGCGACCGCGAGGCCGGCCTTCGTGCGGCCCTGAGGACCATGGAGACCGTCGAGCGGCTGGAGAACATGCAGGACGACGACCTCCTGGCGGCCGGCGTGCTCGCCGGCCGGAGCGGGATCTACTACGTCGTGGCCGAGCACTTGATGGAAGCCGGATCGGAGGACGATCTCGCTCTCGCCGTCGCCGCGACCGAGCGCATGCGCGCCCGGCGGCTGGCACGGCAGGTCGGCCTCGGCCGCTCCGGCGCGGGCGTCGCGGAGATGCGCGCCGAGGCGCGGAAGGCGGCAGAACGGCTCGACGACGACGGTGCCGCGAGCACCGCGCGCGAAGAGCTGTCTCGAGGCCCGAGCCTCGACGCGATCGCCTCGGGCCTCGGCGCCGACGAGGCGCTGCTCGTCTACCTCCTTCCCCCCATCGACGGCGCGCGCGGCTGGCTGGTCTCGGTGAGCGCGGCCGGGGCGCGGTCGTTCCGGCTGTCCGAGGTGCGCGAGATCGACACCGCCTTGCGGTTCTGGCTGTCGATGGTGGAGCAGCGCACGAGCGACGAAACGATCGCCGCGGCGGCGCTCTACCGGCTGCTGCTCGAGTCGGCCGCCGACGCGCTTCCGCCGGGCGTGCGCCGCCTGACCGTCGTGCCGGACGGCATGCTGCACCGCGCGCCGCTCGATGCCCTCATCGACGACGGCGGGAAACGCGTGGTGAGCAGATACGATCTGTCGGTCGCTCCCTCGATCGCCTTCCGGCTGCAAGCCGCGGGGCCCGCGAAGCGCCGCCGCGCGACGGCCGTGGTGCTCGCCGATCCGGACCCTCCTCCCGAAGAGACCCTCCCGGCGGCGTGGCGCGAGGGCGAGCGTGCCGCGGGACGCCTCCCGTTCGCGGCGCGCGAGGGCGCGGAGGTTTTCCGGCGGCTCGGTCGCGACGGCGAGTTGCGCCTCGGTGCGGAGGCGACCGAGACCTATTTCAAGCACGCCGCGGCGGGCGCCCCGGACGTGATCCACTTCGCGGCGCACGCCGTGATCGACGAGGACCGCCCGCAGCGCTCGGCGATCGTCCTGTCCCCGGATTCGGGAGCCGAGGACGGGCTACTGCACGGGGGCGAGATAGCGGCGCTCGACCTCGACGGCGCCCTCGTGGTGCTCTCGGGCTGCACCGGCGCGGGCGGGCGGTTCTACGCGGGCGAGGGCGTCTTCGGCCTGGCGCGCTCTTTCCTGCAGGCCGGCGCGCGATCGGTGGTCGGTGGACTGTGGGCGGTTCGCGACCGTGAGGCCGCCGAGCTGATGAGCGCGTTCTACGAAGAGCTGAGTGAAGGACGAAGCGTGGCGGCCGCTCTCGCCGCGGCCAAGCGCAGGATCGAGACGACGGGAGCGCCGCCCTCCGCCTGGGCGAGCTTCGTCGTGCTCGGCTCGGGCGCGACGTCGGTGCACCCGGCAGGTCCGAGGACAGGGCCCATCCTGTCGATCGCGCTCGGCCTGGCCGCGCTCGTGGGCGTCGTCCTGCTCGTGGCGCGGAGCATGCGGCTCCGGAGACAGCCCCGCTGACGCGGCAGCTGCGTCGGCAACTGCGCGCGGTTCATCAGATTCCTCGCCAGGCGAACTACTCTCGACGGCGCGCGGACGCGATCCGTTCGGCTTCGGTCGCCGAACTTGCCGCGGCGACCGCCGTACACAGCAGCACCGCGGCGGGTCCGTGAGTCACGAAGACTGCACGTCTCCCGCGGGCTGCTCGTTACAGGTTCGGAGCCTTTCGGCGCGAGGAGGATCGAGCGCCCCTGCACCGAACCGTGCCGCGAGTTGAAGGAAGATCCTCTTCTGGAAGAGAGCCTGGCTCGCCTGCAGTAGGCTCCACGTGGGCCTATCAGCCGGCCTTCCGGACCCGAATCCTGCCCCCCCCCCGAGTGCCGGCACGCTCAACCCGCGGGACACGCGCACGAGAACCCGCTCCTCGACGACTTCCTGCAACTCGTCCCTGCAGGCTTCGAGCGTCCTACCGGTCGCGATGACGCGTGGCAGGCCCCGGACGACAGCGCAGTAGGCACCGAGGTAAGATCGGCGGTTCTCGGGAACGAACCTCAGTCACGTTGGACGGATGTGCCTCAAGCAGCTTCCTAGAACTCCCGAAATCTCAAAGCGTTGTAGCCGAATCGCGGCCGCCCGGAATATCCGAGGATCGGGGGCAGTTGACATAGGGCCCCTCCTGCCCTCCTGCCTATCCGCTTGACTCACCAAGCCCCAGAGGAATCGGCGCCGGTACCTTCTTCAATCTCAGGGAGCCTCGGCGGCGGTAGACTTCCCGAAAGGAGCTTCACGTGCCGATTCGGGTGTCCTCCCCTCGGTGTCGCGGCCTCGAACTCGGGGTGGCCGCCCTACTGTCGGTCCTGACCGTTGTTTCTTGCCGCGCGATGCTCCGCTACCCGCGGGAGGGCGTCGAGCCCGGGCGGGATCCGATCGGCGCGACCATTGCGGCCGCCGATCCCTTGGTGCTGACCGACCTCGTGTCGGACGAGCTGGTGTTCGAGGTCGACTGGATCGAGGGCTGCCGGCCGCGCGCCAAGGCTCTGCTCGGCCTCGAGCGTCGCGCCCGAGAGCAGACCGCGCCCGACCGGTCGGTCCGGATCGTTCTCGACGACGAGGTGCCCCTCGCCGACTGGGACGCCGCGGCGGCGGACGACGAGACGCCGATCGTCGCCCGCTGGCTCGACCGCACGGGTCCCGAGACGATCTACGTCCTGTTCGTGCCGGAGAGTCGAGACGGCGAGTTTGGGTTATCGCGGTCGTGGACCTTCCGCCGCAGCGAGACCTGGGTCCACGCGAAGGGCGTCGTGTTGTTCCGCAAGAACATCGATGACCAGGCCATCCTGTGGATCCGTCCTGCCAACATCGAGCGTTCGACCCTGATCCACGAGTACGGCCATGTCCTCGGACTGAGCGTGAACCCGGAGCACACGCAGGCAGGGAACCCGTCCCACTGCGCCAACCCGCAGTGCGTGATGACTCACCCGCAGCTCCGCTCGATCTTGTACCATGCGATCCCGGGGTTTTTCGCGGGCCGGCTCCCGACCCAGTACTGCAGGGCGTGCCGCCGGGATCTGGATCTCGCGCGCGCGTCCTTCGAGCCCGACGCCGGTTCCCCGGTCCTCGCCGAGCGTCTTTCGCGACCCAACGACACCCGAACGGCCTTTCATGCGGCGACCGTCATGCTGGACGACGATCGTGCCGGCGCGCTCGGCATGGCGGCCCGCGCGCAGCGTCTCGCTGCCGAAGACGATTGGGCGACGCCCTTCTCCGTCGGGTGGTTCTACGCCCAGGCCGGCGAGCCGGATATGGCCGTGGCCGCGTTCGAGGAGTGCGAGATCCGCCTTCCGGACGGCAACGGCTTCCTACAGATCGCCAGGATCGAGAGCGCACAGGGGCACTGGGAAACGGCGCTCGCTCGACTCGACGAGGCAGAGTCCCGTCGCATGATGGACGTCGATCTTCGCTCGACCGCGCTCGAATGCACCGGACAGGTCGATGCTGCCCTGGCAGCCTGGGCCCCGGTCACTGAACTCGATATTCCGTGGTGGCGATCCACCGCGGCCGTCGAACGAGCGGCTATCCTCCGCCGCGCGGGCCGCAACGACGAAGCCCTGGCCGTCCTCGAGGAGATCGAGGGAACCGACGACGGTCTCGAGTCCGTCCGTCTCTACGAGCTGGGCCGGATCCTGACCGCGCAGGGGGACGGAGCGGCCGCGGAGATCGCGTTTCGCCATGCCGTCGCCGCGGCGACCCGGGGCCTCGAGGAGGGACGGCGGGACGACGAGACCGCGTACCGGCTCGCCACGGTGGACGCTGCGGCTCGTGCGCATGCCCGTCTCGGGGAAGTTGAAGAGGCGCGTGAGTTGATGGAGACGCTCGGCCCGGAGTGGCCGGAATCTTATTACGGTCGTTACACCCGAGTCGCCGTTCTGGCTCTGACCGGACGACTCGACGATGGAGTCGCGTTGCTGTCCGACATCATCGGTCGCGGTTTGACGGTCCAGGCGTCACGGATTCTCGACGACGACCTGGCCCCGCTCCTCGACGATCCGCGACTCGCCGAGCGTCTTCCGGCGTGCCCCCGAGGCCGCGGTCGGGATTGAAACACCTCTCGGGACCCTGAGCGGCAAGATCACCGATACGGTCTCACCGGAGCCTGTGGGCTGGATCGGTGGTCCTGGGCGCGCTGGTTGGCCAGCCACAGCACGAGCCCATCGTCGGATAGCACCCCCCGATGGGGAGCTTGGTGAGGAGCGCGTTCGCCGTGGGATTGGGCTACATCGGAGACCGTCTGGGGTTGTTCGAGGGGCTCCGCTCAGCGGGGCTTCCAGAACGGGTAGACGAATCGTCCCACCACGCCCCGCGGGTAATGCTCCATGCCCGCGAAGCCGAAGCGCTCGGGGCGCTCGCGCTCCGCCGGCCAGTACGCGGTGCCGAAGATCCAGTCCCACAGGCTCAGGACCTGGCCGAAGTTCTGTCCGCCCTTGCCGTGGACCTCGACGTCGTGATGCCAGACGTGCATCTTCGGGGAGTTCAGGACGTAGCGCAGGGGGCCCCAACCGAAACCGAGATTCGCGTGGTTCAGGTCCAGCATCAGCGTCCACAGCACGCCGGCCACGAGCATCAGGCGGGGATCGACGCCGAGGACCGCCAGCGGCAGATACGACAGCGTCTTGTAGACGACGATCTCCCCCCAGTGGAAGCGGAAGTTCCCGATCCAGTCCAGCTCCTCGATGCTGTGATGCAGCTTGTGGAACTCCCACAGCCACGGCACGTTGTGCATCAGGCGGTGGACGTTCCACTCGACGAAGTCCTTGACCACGACCAGCACGACGAACTGCACCCACATGGGTGCTCCCGAGAGCAGCTGGAGCGATTCGGGAACGGGGAGGCCCGCGTCGTACAGCGCGCCGTTCAGGAGTTGGATCGCGCGCCCGCCGACGAGCGCCAGGATCAGGCCGAGGTAGTGCCCGTTGAACACGAGCCAGAACAGGTCCTGCGCGATCCCGGCCCGCAGCACCCTCTGGCTCTTGCGCCACGGCGCGAGGCGCTCCAGGACGAGACAGAGCAGGGAGATCGCGATCAGCCAGAAGTAGTACTGCAGGTAGACCGGCACGACCGGTCATTGTACGCGATGGCCGGTCCGGTGGTCACTTCACTCCCAGAAGTCGTCGCCTTCACGCCCCGCGACGCTGGCGGCCTGCTCGTCCATCCACGCCTGGAAACCTTCCTGGTCGTGAACCGTCACGAAGGCCCGCATGCGGTAGTGGCCGAGGCCGCACAGCTGGGAGCAGGAGATCTCGTAGACGAACTCGGGATCGCCCACGCGCTCGCGCATCTCCTCGGTGGTCACGGTGGGCACGAACCACAGCGGGATCGAGAGCCCGGGGATGGCGTCCTGCTTGACGCGCATATCCCGGATCCCGAGGCTGTGGATGACGTCCTTGCTCCCGACGTGCACGATCACGGGCTTGTCCACAGCGACGTGGAGCTGGTTGAGGGTCGTGATGTCGTCCTTGGCGTTAGGATCGTCGCGATCGAGCCCCAGCGGATTGGTCTCGACGTCGACGAGCTCCGGCTTGGTGGCGCCGAAGACGCCGTCGGCGCCGGGATAGTGCACGTTCCACGCGAACTGCTCGCCGATGACCCGCGCGACGATCGCCTCCTCTTCCGGGGGAAACGCCTCGACGCGCTCCGCCCACAGCGGGAAGGAGAACGCGATCAGGAGAACCGCCTCGGCGACGATCACCAGGCCTTCGATCCACTTCGAGGCCTTGCCCTTGGCGCCCTCGTAGTCGGCCTTCGGGTTCGCGCCGCGACGGAAGCGGACCACGACGTAGAGGAAATACAGCATCCAGCCGACGAACAACGGGAGCATGAGCCAGTGCACCATGCCGAGCGCGTAATCCAGGTCGGCCGCGTGCTCCGAAGCGAGCTCCGGTAGTCCGAGCAGGTTTTCCATCGGCGTTACCTCTTGACGACCTTCAGGCTTGCCTTGACCGCCTCGCGGCGGGCCGTCCCGCGGCTCCGGCGGTACAGCGTGATGAAGAAAGCGACGAAGGCGGCCTGAACCGCGAGGGTCAGGAGGAACAGGGCCCACACGCCCATGCGCGCGCCGTCGATCATCGGGCCTTCCGCCGCCCCGAAGCACGTCGAGCACGCCTGGGCCGCGCCGGGCGAGGCCGCGGCGGTTCCCAGCGCCGCAGTCAGACGGATCGCCGCCCCTGCCCTCATTCGGCTTTCATCCCCTTCGTCTTCCCGAGAAACCACATCCCGTAGCCGACCAGCGCCGCCCCGATGAGGAACGACGCGATCGCCGCCGCGGTCGACCCCTGGCGCAGCGACCACACCCCGAACATGACGACGAGCGTCGTGGCGAGCACGATGAACAGGATGTGCACGGACTTGAGGGACACATCAGTACTCGATGGGATCCATCGCCGTGAGCACCGGCAGCAGGAGCAAGCCGACGAAGAAGAACACCGTGAACGCGAGCACGAGGAAGATAAACTTCTTTTCGGAGATCAGGTGCATGAAGTAGCACGCCACGAGCGAGGCCTTGACACTCGCGATCAGCAGCGCGACGGCGATCGCCATGGCCGTTCCCAGCTCGAGATAGGCCACCGCCCAGGTGACGACGGTGAGGACCGCCAGGGACGCGAAGACGACCACGTAGACGCGTACGTGCTTGTCGATGTCGGCGTGCGAGTCGGCCATCGTCGCCCCCTACAGCAGGTACAGGATCGGGAACAGGAAGATCCACACCAGATCCACGAAGTGCCAGAACAAACCGGCGTTCTCGACGCGGTGCGTGAACCACATCGGGTTCGACTTCCACAGCTTCGAGCCCGGGCCCCACATGTAGGCGTTGACCGCCATGCCCCCGACGACGTGCAGCGCATGGAGCCCGGTCAGGGTGAAGTAGATCGCGAGGAAGTTGTTGGTGCTCGGGAAATAGTCGTGGTGGAACTTTGCCGAGTACTCGAAGTACTTGATGATCAGGAAGAAGACGCCGCCGAGGATCGTCAGTCCCATGTAGACGCGAAACATCGAGAAGCGGTTGCGCATCAGCGAGGCCCAGGCCATGACCATCGTGACGCTCGAGGCGATCAGCACCAGCGTGTTGGTGAACGCCAGGGGCACGCTCAGGAACGTGCGCCCGTCGGGCCAGTCGGTGCTCCCGGTCCTCAGGATGATGTAGGTCGCGAACAGGGCACCGAACAGCATGACCTCGGAAGCGAGGAACAGCCACGTTCCCATCTTCCCATTGGTCAGGCCCGTATCGGGCCGCGCGGCATCGGCGTACGGGATTTGCATGGCTCGCTCAGACCTCCGCCGGCTGGCTCTGGGGTTGGAAGTCCTTCTTCGTCCCCGGGACGCTGTACTCGTACGGTCCGCGGTAGGCGGTGGGCGCGGTCACGAAGTTCCCGTGCGGAGGCGGCGAGGGCGCGGACCACTCGAGCGTCGTGGCGTCCCACGGATTCTCCGTGGCCTTTTCGCCCTTCTTGAGACTCCAGAAGAAGTTGATGACGAACGGAATCTGGGCCAGGCCCAGGCCCCACGCCGAGTGCGACATGACCTTGTTGAGCCCCATGATCGACTCGGGGAAATCGTACGTCACGCCGCCGTCCCACAGTCGGCGGTTCACCCCGGCCAGGCCCTGGATCAGCATCGGCGTGAAGATGAAGTTCATGAAGATGAACGACGGCCAGAAGTGCAGCTTGCCCAGGAATTCGTTCATCTTGCGGCCGGTGACCTTCGGGTACCAGTAGTAGATGCCCGCGAACAGCGCGAAGATCGTTCCGGGCGCGACGACGTAGTGGAAGTGGCCGATGACGTAGTACGTGTCGTGCAGGTAGATGTCGGTCGCGGTCAGGCCCAGGGGCAGGCCGGTGAGTCCGCCGATCCCGAACATCGGCAGGAACGCCAGGGCGAACAGCATCGGGGTGTTGAACCGGATCGAGCCGCCCCACAGCGAGAGCAGCAGGGCCGTGAGGATGATCACCGAAGGGATCGAGATGATCATCGTCGTGGTCTGGAAGAACGCCGCGATCGTCGTCCCCATGCCGGTCATGAACATGTGGTGCGCCCACACGATGAACGACATGAACGCCAGGAAGATGATGGAGTACACCATCGTCTTGTAGCCCCACAGGGGCTTGCGCGTGTTGTTGGCGATGACCTCGGCCACGATTCCCATCGCGGGCAGGATCAGGACGTAGACCTCGGGGTGCGCCAGGAACCAGAACAGGTGCTGCCACAGCAGCGGGCTGCCTCCCCCGGCGCCCTGCAGCACCTCGCCGCTCACCACCAGGCCGCTCGGCATGAAGAAGCTCGTGCCCGCGAGGCGATCCATGAGCTGCAGGACGCCCGCGGCCTCCAGCGGCGGGAACGCCAGCAGCAGCAGGAACGCGGTGACGAACTGCGCCCACACGAAGAACGGCAGGCGCATGAAGGTCAGTCCCTTGGCGCGCAGCTGGACGGTGGTCACGAGGAAGTTGATCGAGCCCAGGAGCGAGGAGGTGATCAGGAAGATCATCCCGACCAGCCACATCGTCTGTCCCCAGGTCGGCGTGATGCCGGCCAGGGGCGGGTACGAGGTCCAGCCCGCCTGCGCGGCGCCCCCGGGAACGAAGAAGCTCACGAACATCGTGACGCCGCCGAGGAACAGCGACCAGTAGCTGAGCATGTTGATCTTGGGGAACGCCATGTCGGGAGCGCCGATCTGGAGCGGGAGCACGAAGTTCCCGAAGCCGCCCACCGCCAGGGGCACCACACCCAGGAACACCATGATGGTGCCGTGCATGGCCCCGAGCTGGTTGTAGAAGTCCGGAAGCATGACGCCGCCCGGGGCCCGCGAGTCGCCCAGCAGCCCCCCGATCAGCGGGATGGGTTGCTCCGAATACGCGAGCTGCCAGCGCATCAGCATCATCAGGCAGAAGCCGAACAGCAGGAACACGAGGCCGGTGATCGAGTACTGCACGCCGATGACCTTGTGGTCGGTCGAGAACACGTAGGAGCGCCAGAACCCGAGCTCGTGCTCGTGATGCTCCTCCGCGCCGTGCTTCACCGGCTCGGGCTTCGCCCTGCTAGCTTGGTCTCGCTCTTCCATGTGCCCCTCTCGCGGCGTGCCGCGCTCCCGGTTCCGCTACTTGGCGGGCGCGCGCAGGGTGAAATCGATCGCCTTCGTCTCGTCCGCCCCGACGGTCACCTTCTGGCTCTGGGTGCCGAGCTTCTCGTGCCAGATCTCGATGTCGTAGGTTCCCGCCGGCAGGTCGGTGAGGGCGAACTTGCCGTCGCTCTCGGTGACGTCGAAGAACGGATGGCTCATGACCTCGACATACGCTTTCATCCAGGGGTGGACGTCGCACTTGATGACGAACATCCCCTCGACCTTGGCGAACTCCTCGATGGCCTCGGTGCGGCTCGCGGGCATGGCCATGTTGAACTGCTGGTTGACCTTGGGAAGGGCGTGGACGTTGTGCAGGATGCCGTCGGAGTTGAGCACCTTGAACGGCTGGTTCACCATCACGCCCAAGACGTGGGGCGTGTAGCGGCAGCCCTTCTGGTCCATGACCACCGGCTCCTTGGGGGTCGGCCACTGCTTGTCCGGCAGGCCGCTCTTCACCTTGACGAAGATGTTGCCCACCGTGTTGCCGCTCCCCAGCACCAGGATGTCGCTCTCGACCGGAGTCTTGTGCTTGGCGGCGCAGGCCGGATCGGCGGCCATGTCCACGGGCTTCAGGGTGGGCACGGCGCCGTCGTACTTGACGGTCCCCTGGACCGTCGCCGCGAAGGCCGCACCCGCGAGCAGCAGGTGAGCCAGGACGAAGACGAAGATCGAACGTCTGGAACGAAGCATGGGTTCTCCTCTCACGGCCCCCGCAACAGTCTAGCAGCGCTCCCGCGGCGCGCCGACCCGACCGCCGCGCCCCGCGCGCACGCGGTCACACATTCTCGTAAGCCAGCGACTCCGGAAGGCGCGGGTCCTTCACCGGGATCAGGGCCCGTCGCACCAGGAGCCACGAAAACGCCGAAACGAACAGCCCCCCGATGCCGAGGAACGTCGTGAAATCGAGCACGGTAACGTGGAAGCCGTGATGCTGCAAGACGGGCATCACGCACCAGTACAGATCGAGGAAGTGCATCCCGAGCATCCACACCGCGCCGGCGAGCAGCAGGCCCTTGCGGCGCTTGACGGTCCGGGACATCAGGAAGAAGAACGGCACGAAGAAGTGCCCCACCGCCAGGAAGACGCTCAGCGCGCTCCACGTTCCTTCCATGCGGTGCTTGTACCAGACCGTCTCTTCCGGGATGTTGGCATACCAGATCAGGAAGTACTGCGAGAATCCGATGTATGTCCAGAACACCGTGAATGCGAACAGCAGCTTGCCCATGTCGTGGTAGTGCTCGGTGTTGAGCACGTTGTGGAGCAGCCCCGTGCCCTGCAGGGCGACGAGCACGACGATCAGGAACGCGAAGATCCCGACTAGGGTGCCCGCGAAGTAGTAGACGCCGAAAATCGTCGAGTACCAGTGCGGATCGAGGGACATGATCCAGTCGATGGCCGCGGCCGAGGTCGTGAGGGCGAACACGTAGATCGCCGGACCGCTGAAGCGCTGCAGCCGGCGCGTGATCTGATGGTCGCCGGTGCGGTCCTGGCGGAGCGACTGCGAAGAGAACCCCAGGGCCAGGGCCGACCACAGGACGAAGTACGCCACGGCCCTCCACAGGAAGAAGCTCTCGTCGAGCCACCACGTCTTCGACTGCAGGATCGGATCCGCCGCCACCGCCTCGGCGTCCATCCAGTGGAACAGCTCGTGCCGCCCCAGCCAGATCGGAATGAACAGCACGGCGAACACCGGCAGCGTCGACATCGCGTTCTCGGACATCCGCCGCACCGCGACGCCCCACCCGGCCTTGGTGACGAACAGCACCAGGACGAAGAACAGCCCCCCGAGGGCGATGCTCAGGAAGTACAGGTACGACGTCAGCCACGAGAAGTACAGTTGGCTCTCGCCCCACCCCAGGGCTGCCGACAGGGCGACGCTCACGATCCCGACGGTACCGGCGATCCACGGCAGCCTCGTCCACAGGCTGCGCGCCGGGACCGCAACCGCCGCGCTGAGGTCGGGCGCGCCGGCGGCTCCGAGCGGCCGCAGGACGTCGTCCCGGTTCACGGCTCCGCCTCCTGGTTGCGGGGGAGGAGCTCCACGTGGCTCGCCCCGAGGCCCCTCAGGAGCTCGGGCGTCCTCTTGACGTCGAACCGCGGGTCCCACGACTCGATCGAGATGAAGAACCCGTCGTCCGTGACGCGCTCGAAACGCTTCGACCCGAACAGCGGATGGAACAGCATCGGGAGCTGGTTCAAGGCGAGCATCCCGACCACGGCGCCCAGCGCCCCGCCGAGCACGCCGAGCTCGAACGTGATCGGCACGTAGGCCTGCCAGCTGAAGTACGGCTTGCCGCTGATGACGAGCGGGTAGTCCACGGTGCTGGTCCACCACTGCAACAGCAACGCGCAGACCGCCCCCCCCAGACCGCACACCAGCACGATCAGCGGAAGCCTGGAGGCCCGGAGACCCATGGCCCGCGCCGTGCCGTGAATCGGGAAGGGCGAGTGCACGTCCCACCGCGTGTACCCGGCATCGCGCACGCGCTCCGCGGCGTGCAGGACGTCTCTCGGGGACGAGAACTCCGCCAGGACCCCGTAATGCTCGTTGCCCTCGGGCAGGCTGGGCATCAGCAGCCGCATCAGTGAACCGTCTCCTCGACCATCGTCCGGCCGGGTCCCGCCGTGCCGGGCGCGCGATGCGGGTCCGCCTGCGGCATGACCGACTTGACCTCGGCGGCGGCGACCATGGGCAGGAAGCGGACGAACAGGCAGAACATGAAGAAGAACAGGCCGAAGCTCCCGAGAAACGCCGCCACGTCCCAGAACGTGGGCCGGTAGTAGTCCCAGCTCGAGGGCAGGAAGTCGCGGTGCAGCGACGAGGCGACGATCACGAAGCGCTCGAACCACATCCCGATGTTCACGAAGATCGACATGATGAACAGCAGGGGGACGCTGGTGCGGACCTTCTTGATCCAGAACAGCTGCGGCGAGACCACGTTGCACGTGATCATGGTCCAGTAGGCCCAGGCGTAGGGCCCGAAGGCGCGGTTGGCGAACGTGAACTGCTCGTAGGGATTCCCGCTGTACCACGCGATGAAGAACTCCATGCCGTACGCGTAGCCCACCATGGAGCCCGTGACCAGCATGATCTTCGCCATGTTCTCGAAATGCCGGATCGTGACGATGTTTTGGAGCTTGAAGGCGACGCGCGCCACGACCATCAGCGTCATCACCATGGCGAAGCCGGAGAAGATCGCGCCCGCGACGAAGTACGGGGGGAAGATCGTGGTATGCCAACCCGGGAGCTGGGAGACGGCGAAGTCCATGGAGACGATGGAGTGCACCGACAGCACCAGCGGGGTCGCCAACCCCGCCAGGATCAGATAGGCGGACTCGTAGTGCTGCCAGTGCCGGCCCGAGCCCCTCCACCCCTGGGCGAGGAAGCCGTAGATCTTCCGCCGGATCCCCTTCGAGCGATCGCGAACCGTGGCGAGGTCCGGGATCAGGCCGGTGTACCAGAACAGCGCCGAGACCGTTCCATAGACGCTGACCGCGAAAACGTCCCACAGCAGCGGGCTGCGGAAGTTCGGCCACATGCCCATCTGGTTCGGGATGGGCATCATCCAGTAGGCGAGCCACACGCGCCCGACGTGGATCCCCGGGAAGATCAGCGCGCACATCACCGCGAAGATCGTCATCGCCTCCGCGGAGCGGTTGATCGAGGTGCGCCACTTCTGCCGGAACAGGAACAGGATCGCCGAGATCAACGTGCCGGCGTGGCCGATGCCGATCCAGAACACGAAGTTGACGATCGCGTAGCCCCACCCGACGGGGTTGTTCACCCCCCAGATGCCGATGCCCTCCCAGAACAGCCACCCGACGCCGACCCCGAGCAAGCCGAGCAAGCCGGCCGAGGCCGCGAGGATGAGCCACCAGCCCATCGGGGGCCTGGTCTCCATGGGCGCGGACACGACCTCGGTGAGGGAGTGGAAGTCGTGACCGCCCAGGATGAGGGGTGCGCGACCGTCTACCGGATCGTAGTAGACGTTGTCTTCAACCTGAGCCGCGGACGATTTCATCTTCGGGCGGAACCCTTGCTCGGAACTCGTCTTCCGCCGGCCGGGCGCCGCGGCGGCGTCGCGCCAAAGTGATCGGAGAACACTCGGAGAACACCCCTCCCCATCGGTCGCCCGGAAGGGCGCCGTACGATACCAACAGGCCTGCGCAGGGTCAAGCTTGCCGGGTCCTCCCATGGCCCGAGCCTCCTCCCCGGCGAAGTCCAATCTGGATTACAATCCTCCCCTTTGGGCGCGGCCCCGGGATTCCCAGCGAGGTAACATGAAAACCCAGGGACGGCCGAGGTCCTCTCGTTCCCCACAGAGAGCCCGCAGCAGCGCTCCGAGGGCGCCTCGGCCGTACCGTTCGCGGCGGATGCCCACCCTGGCTCGCGCTACGAGGCCCTGACGTAAGGAGGCGATGCCGTGGCCGTGAAGAAGGAGACCGATGTCCTCGTGGTGGGGGCGGGACCCGTGGGGCAGCTCGCCTCGCTGCGTCTGGCGCGGCGCGGCGTCGACGTCACGATCCTGGACAAGCACTACCGGACGGGAGCTCACAGCTACGCCCTGGCGCTGCACTCGGACACCCTGAGGCTGCTGCACGAGGTCGGGGTGCTGGACGAGATCGCGCCCCACGCCCATCGCGTCGACCGGGTCGGTTTCTACGACGGCGCGACGCGCCGTTGCGCGCTCGAGTTCTCCAAGCTCGGAGGGGACTTTCCGTACGTTCTGGTCGCGCCGCAGAGCTGCCTGGAGACCGCGCTCGAGAACCGGCTGGTCGAGCACCGGGTCAAGGTGCTGTGGAACCACCGTCTCGAGGAGCTTCTGGAGTCGAGCCTCACGGCGGAGATCGCCAAGCTCGACCGCGTGGCGTGCGGTTACCCGATCGCGCAGATGGAGTGGGTGGTCGTCAAGACCTTCCACACCCGGGCGTCGTTCGTCGTGGGCGCCGACGGCTACCACTCGGTGATCCGAGAGCGACTGGGCATCCCACTCGTGAGTGTCGGGACTCCAAACGTCTACTCGGTCTTCGAGTTCGATTCCCCGATCGAGCCCGACGGCGAGGTTCGCGTCGTGCTGGACGACGAATCCACGAACGTCCTGTGGCCGATGGGCGGCGGCCGGTGCCGTTTCAGCTTCGGAATCCGCGACGTCGAAGAGCACGAGCCCAGTCGCGATTCCCTGAACGCCCGCATCCGGGAGCGCGCGCCGTGGTTCCCCCGGGTCGAGGGACCGATTCACTGGACCTCCGCCGTGATCTTCGCGAAGCGCCTCGCCGAGAGCTTTGGACGGGGGCGCGTGTGGCTGGCCGGAGACTCGGTGCACCTCACGAGCCCGGTGGGCGTGCAGAGCATGAATGCCGGCCTCGGCGAAGCGCGCGATCTCGCCGACCGCATGGCCGACATCCTCGGCGGCAAGTCCACCGCGGAGTCCCTCGGGGATTACGACGTCGGGCACCGCGATCGATGGCGGTTCCTGCTCGGGATCGACGGCGCTCCCGCGGAATCGAACGGCGCGGATCCATGGGTTCGCCAGCGCGCCTCGCGGATCCTGTCGTCGGTGCCGGCCACCGGTGACGACCTGCGGCGCTTGCTCGCCCAGATCGGGCTGGGCTGAGCGGCCGGGAACCCCTCTGAAGCCAGGCAGATCGGCTCGTCCGCCGGGCCTGCTAAGCTACCCGTGCGTCATAGGAGACAAGCGCATGCCGACGATTCGAAAGTGCGGTTCCCTGTTCGCGATCCTGACCCTGCTGCTCCCGGCGGCGATGTGGGTCGGCTGCGGGGGTGCCTCGGACACCGGCACGTCACCCGCTCCGGCCCAAGCCCCGGACTCCGCACCCGCGACCCCGCCGGCGACTCCCCCGCCCGCGGCACCCGCATCCGGCTCCGCGACGATCCTCGGGACCGTCACCTACCAGGGCGAGGTGCCGAGCCTTCCGCCGGTCAGCATGTCCGCCGACCCGGCGTGCGCCGCCAAGCACTCCGGTCCGGTCAGCCCGGAGGTCCTGGTCGTCGGGGACGGGGGCACGCTCGGTAACGTCTTCTTGAAGGTCAAGAGCGGCCTCCCCGAGGGACGGTGGCCCGCTCCGTCCGAGCCGGTGATCATGGATCAGAACGGCTGCCGCTACACGCCGCACGTGATGGGGATCATGGTGGGCCAACCGTTCAAGATCCTGAACTCGGACGGACTGCTGCACAACGTCCACGCCCTCCCCCAGGTCAACAAGCCATTCAACATGGCGATGCCGGCGAGCCGGACGGAAGCCATCGAGACCTTCAACAAGTCGGAGGACGTGTTCGCGATCAAGTGCGACGTGCACCCCTGGATGAAGGCCTGGGTGGCGGTGACGGACCACCCGTTCTTCGACGTCACGGACAAGGACGGGACGTTCCGCATCGCGAACCTCCCGGCCGGAACCTACGAGATCGAGGCGTGGCACGAGAAGCTCGGCACGCAGACGGCCTCGGTGACGGTGGCGGAGGGCGCGACCGGGTCGGCGGACTTCACGTTCACGAAGTAGCGGATCAGGCCTGGCGCGCGCGGAGCGCCCACCCGCCGGCGCCGTGCCAGCGTCCGAATTCCTCGGCCGGGATGGGCCGGCTGAACAAGTAGCCCTGGCCGTAGTCGCAGCCGAGCTCCTTGAGCGCCGCCCACACCTGCGGGCTCTCGACGCCCTCCGCGACGACCTTCATGCCCAGGTTGTGAGCCAGGTCGATGGTCGAGCGCACGATGGTCGCATCGTCCGGGCTGCTGTCCATCTCGATCACGAACGACTTGTCGATCTTGAGCTCGTCGGCAGGCAGCTTCCTCAGATACCCCAGCGACGAGTACCCGGTTCCGAAGTCGTCGATGGAGATCCCGACGCCGAGATCCGAGATCTCGGTCAGTACCTCGAGCGCCTTGTCGGGATCTTCCATGATGACGCTCTCGGTGATCTCCAGTCCGAGGTAGCCGGGCGGCAATCCGTTCGCGAACAGCAGCCTCTCGAGGGTCGCGGGGAGCTCCCTCTCGAGGAGGTTGCGCGCGGAGAGGTTCACGCACACGCCGATCTCGACGCCGCGGGCCCGCCACTCGACGCACTGCGCCAGAGAGGTCTGGAGCACCCACAGCGCGAGCGGCGCGATGAGCCCGCTCTGCTCCGCGATGGGAATGAACTCGTCGGGCGCGATGTCGCCGTGCTCGGGGTGGCGCCAGCGGACGAGCACCTCGGCCCCGACCGTGCGCCCGCTGCGGGCGTCGATCTTCGGCTGATAGTGCAACGAGAGCTGGTCGTTCTTGATGGCGTTGCGCAGGTCGGCGGTCAGGGCCAGGTGCCGCTTGCTGTGGTAGTCGTGCTCGGGATCGTAAACGGCGACCTTCGATCGTTCCCGCTTGGCGGCGTACATCGCGACGTCACCCCGCTGGATCAGGGCTTCCGGCGTGCCGCCGTGATCGGGGAACACGGCGATGCCGACGCTGGTGTCGACGGGGAGAGACATGCCCTCGACCTGGAACGGCTCCTGCAGCTTCCTCACGAGGCGCCATGCCATCTCTCGCGCGCGCTCGACACCGGTGTTCGGGAGGACCACCGCGAACTCGTCTCCGCCGAGTCGCGCGATGGTGTCGCCCGAGGTCAGGGGCGATTCGAGGCGCAGGGCGATTTTCTCGAGGAGCAGATCGCCGGTGTGATGCCCGAGCGTGTCGTTGATCTCGCGGAAGCGGTCCAGGTCGAGCAGCAGGAAGGCGACGGGCGTCCGGTCGCTCCGGGCCTCGGCGAGCGCCTGCCGCATGCTCCGTCCCAGGTAGACCCGGTTCGGTAGTCCGGTCAGCGCGTCGTGGGTCGCCTGATGCACGAGCGTCCGGCGCCGCGCCGTTCGGTCCGTGCTGTCTCGAAGGCAGGCCGCTCGAACGGTTCCCTCCGCGGTCTCGAACGTGTTGACCGTCATCTCCAGGTCGATGCGTTGGCCCGCGCGCCGGCCGACGACCTCGTAGGGCCCGGCGCCGCGGCTCTTCTCGGGGCCGGCCTGCTGCTCCTCGGAAGCGTCGTCGGGAAGGGAGATCAGGGTCTCGATGGGGCTCCCCACCAGCTCCGCGGCGCGCAGCCCGAAGATCGTCTCGGCGGTGCGGTTCACGCGCTCGACCGTCCCATCGGCTCCCACCAGGAGGATGGCGTCGAAGCTGTCCTCGAAGAGCAAGCGCACGACGTCGTCGCTGTGCGGGGCGCCCGGCTGCCGCGCGCCCATCACCGCCGCAACCCGTCCCGAGAGCCAATCGACGAGCACAGAGGGAGCTCCATGGACCCCATGCGGATTCGCACTTCGGACGATGTCCGAATCCAAAGGTCGGTCCCCCGGCCATTCGCGTCAAGCAGAGCGCGGCGCGGGGTTTGGCGCCGTGGAGCGCGGCGGCCGGTCCGGCATCGAGCGCGGGTCGCCGTGAGCGGTTACAATGAGGCCCGGGTGAGCGATGCCGATCTACGAGTTCTACTGCGCGACCTGCCACACCGTGTTCAACTTCCTGTCGCGGAGCGTCAATACCTCGAAGCACCCCGCGTGTCCCCGCTGCGGCAGGCCTCGGCTGGAGCGCAGGATGTCCCCGTTCGCCATCTCCAAAGGCCGCACCGAACCCGAGGGCGCGGACGGGCTGCCCGACATCGACGAAGGCCGCATGGAAAGGGCCATGGCGGAGATCGCCCACGAAGCCGAGGGGATCGGCGAGGAGGATCCTCGCGGGATGGCGCGGCTGATGCGCAAGCTCTACGACTCGACCGGAATGTCGCTCGGCGAGGGGGTCGAGGAGGCGATCCGCCGCATGGAGGACGGGGAGGATCCCGAGAAGATCGAGGAAGACCTCGGAGGGATCCTGGGGGACGAGGATCCCTTCATGGGCAGCGCCTCGGGGAAGCTGGCCGCGGCCATGCGACGGCGACTGCGTCCACCCTCCGTGGACGACACGCTCTACGAGCTGTAGAGGCGCTGTCGCAGATCCTGGTGCTGTTTGTCCGGCGCACATCACTCGGCTATGCTGGAGGGTCGATCATGGCCAACGCGCCGAAAGCCGTCCTCGCTCTTGCGGTCCGTGCGTGCGCCCTCGCGGCGCTCGTGCATCCGCCGGTTCCGGCCGCGACGACCGCCGCCCAGATCGAGCAGCTCATCGCCGCGGACAAGCTGGACGAGGCCGTGGCCGCGGCTCGCGAGGCGGTTCGGGCCGCGCCCGACGACCCGGACCTCCACATGGCGCTGGCGCAGGCGCTCGCCACGAAGGGCCGCCGCGTGGTGCCGGTCGTGGAGGCCGAGATCGATCCCACCGCGATCGGGAAGAAAGACCAGTACCTCCCGTTTCCGGATCTCGGCCGCAACACCGAAGTCGGCGTGATCTACGATCACGAGCTGCTCGACGAGGCGCTGTCCGAAGTTCGCAAGGCCATCCGCCTGTCGCCGCAGCGGCTCGATCTGAGATACAGCGAGTGCTACCTGCTGACGGACGCCGGGGAGATCCAGAAAGCCGCCGCGGCGATCTTCCGCACGATCGAGAGCTTCCCGGGCCGGGACGATCTCGCGCCGACGCTGGCTTCCTACGGCAACGAGCGCGCCGCGCGCGGCGATGCGGCGGGGGCCGTGACGCTGCTCGGGGCCGTGGCCACCGCTTTCCCCGACGACCCCGCCGTGCTCGCGTCTCACGGCACCGTGCTCGCCCAGAGCGGACGGATCGAGGAGGGCCTCGAGGCCCTCGATCGCGCGGCCGAGCTCAACCCGCGAGACACCTCGATCTCGCGCAAGCGTGGAGCGGTCAGCCTCCTCGCCCAGGACTTCGGCCGCGCGCGAAGCGCGTTCCTCAGGGCCCATCTCTTGAGCTACGAAACGTCGGACCATTTCGGTGCCGCCGCCGCCCAGTTCGGTCTGAATCCGACTTCGGCGCGATCCGATTTCGAGGAGCTGGCCACCACCGGAGCCGCCTCCGACCCTCTCGAGAACGAGCTGGCCCGGGACTTCCTGCGCGCGATCGACCGTCCCGACACTCGCATCGATCTGGCGCGCCGCCTGGTCGCGGACCAGCAGGGACTGCTGGCCATCCCGATCCTGTTCCAGGTCCTCGAGCAGTCGAAGACCGACGAGGCGGCGCGCAGGATGCTCATGGAGATCTACGGCGGCGTCGGCTTCCCGCCCCCGGCGTCGAGCGGCCTGCCCGAGCCCAGCCCCGGCAGCGAGTAGCGGTAGGTCCAGATCGCGAGGACCACGGCGCAAGCCAGGAGAGCGGCACCGAACCACTGGTGCAGCGTCACGACTCCGACTTCGAAGCGGCTCCCGCCGAGCGACCGCGTCGTGACCCACGAGGCGAGACCGAGCAGGATCTGGACGATCGTCCCGTCCGCCACCGCGTGACCGAGGTAGCGCAACCGCGGGGTCGAGCGGTTGAGGGCCCAGGCCCGGGCGCCGCACGGCAGTGCGACCAGCGCCACGACCACCCCGAGAGCGATGTGGAAGGTCAATCCCCGGTCGAGATGTCTCTGAATCGCGCCCAGCGTGACCTGAGCCACGAGCAGGGCGACGAGCCCGGCGCACAGGACGCGGTCGATCCGCCCCGGAGCAGGCGACCCCGCGCGGATCTCGGCGCGCCATCCCCGCGAGGTGAACACGGCCAGTGCGACCATCGTGCTCAGGAAGACCTGCGCGAGAACGCCGTGGACCACGGCGAGCGCGATCTCGGGCTCGAGCCTCGAGGTCTCGAGCGTGAATCTCCCGGTGACGCGGAGGCCCCCGAGAATTCCCTGGAGGACGACCATCGCCACGGCGGTCCACCCCAGGCGGCGAACCCACGCGCGCCCGTCGAGTCTGTGCACGAGCACCGCGAGGACGAGGGTCGTGAGCCCGACCAGAGCACCGAACAGTCGATGGGCGTGCTCGTAGTACACCCCGCCGGTCATGCGCGACAGCGGGAAGAGGAACATGTTGTAGCCGTACGAGTTGGGCCAGTCGACGACCGCGAGACCGACGCCCTTGCTCGTCACCAGTCCCCCCACCCCGAGCAGCAGGAACGTGCCCACGACGGCGACGCGAGCGAGGATCCCGAGCCACACGGCCGGCTCGATTCGGCGCGTCCCACCGCGCGAGCCCAGGGCCGCGCCCGCGCCGCCCAAGAGCGCCGACGCGAGGAGGAAACCCGGGATCCACGCCGCCGCGGACGGCGCTACCCGATTCGGGCTCGATCCCCCGAGCAGGCTTCCGAGGACCAGCAGGTTGACCAGGCCGGACACCAGCCCGACCGAGGCGCCTCCCCAAAACCTTCGAGCCGTGACGCGGCCGGCGACGATCCCGCCGATGACCAGACAGGCCGCGAACATCGCGGCGAGCAGCCCGCTCGGCGCGAGCACCGTCGGCAGCCTTCCGACGTAGCCGACGGCCCACATCGCGATCGTGACGGCGAACGCGAGGGCGAGGACGTCCGCCACCGATCGCCGCTCGGGAAACGCCCGGATGTGCTCGCCGCCCATTCCGCGACCTCGCAGGGCAGATGGAATCGCATTGTAGCCCGCGGCCGCCCGCTACCCCCGTCGCGGGCGCGCGCTTCGGCGACGGGAAAACGCGCCCGGCGGGCGCCGGCGCAGCACTCGGGGGCGAAGGCGGCCGAGGGCCGGTAGACTGGATCCGAGCAAACCACCCCCAGGAGGCCGCCATGCCGCGTCCACACCGATCCCGTTCTCGACTGGCGTTCGTGCTCGTCCTGTGCGCCGCGGCCACGATTCCGGCGACCGCCGCCGTGGACGTCGTCGTGGACGCGAAGACCCTCACGGACCTGCTGTCCGCGATGGTGCCCCCGAGCGCCGCGCTCGATCTGACGCCCGACAACCGAGTCACGCTGAAGATCGAGGACGTGCGGGTCACCGGATTCGATCCGGCCGCCGAGAACGGAGGGCACATCCTCGCCGCGCTGCGGCTCGAGGTACCGGAGCTCGGTCTGAAGCTCCCGGTCGAGCCTCGCCTGTCGCTGCACCTGAGCGAGAAGGACGGCCGCAGGCTGTGCTACCTGCAGTTCGAGCGCGTCATGCTGCCCGTGCCCCTGGCCGGTCCGCTCGACATCGCGACGCTGCTGCCGAGAATCCCGGTCCCGGCGGACGAGATCAACGCGATCGAGACCGCGCGCGGCGCGTTCCAGGTTCGCACGCGCCTCGCCGGGACCGAGATCCGGAGCGCGGCCGTCAACTTCCGGTTCGACATCCTCGTGTCCCCGTTGCCGGCCCAACCCTAGCTGCCAAGCTAGCTGTCCTCCGCGGTCTCCCGAATGAGGTGATCGACGACGGCGTTCAAGTCGCCGCTCCGCCGGAAGACCGCGAGCTGCCGATCGGCACTGGTGCCCTCGCGCAGGATCGTGCGCGCATACTCGATCTCCCGGCGGATCCCGAGCTCGTCCGCGACGTCGTCGATGAACTCCAGCATCTCGTCGACCAGCTCGGCGAGCGGAAATTCCTGTTGCTTGCCGAAGTCGATCAGACGCGCATCGGTGCCGTAGCGCACCGCGCGCCACTTGTTCTCCGTGATCAGATTGCGACGGTAATCCCGCCACCCGATGTTGAGCTGCCGCAGCCGGATCAGCTTGCCGACGATTCCCACCAGCAGCGCGGTCACGCAGATCGCCTCGTCGATTCGCGTGCAGATGTCGAACAGCCGGAACTCCAGCGTCGGGTACTTGACGCTGGGGCGGATGTCCCACCAGATCTTGGTCGGCTCGTCGATGCAGTTCGTACGCAGGAGCGTCGCCACGAACCCCTCGTAGGCCGCCCACGAGTGAAAGGACGGGGGTAGCCCGCTGCGGGGGAGGCTCCCGATGACGATCGAGCGGTACGACTTCAAGCCGGTGTCTCGTCCCTGCCAGAAGGGTGAGCTGGTCGACAGCGCCAGGAGGTGAGGCAGGAAATACCGCGACTGGTTCATCACGTCGATCAGCAGCTCGCGATCCTCGATTCCCACATGGACGTGCATGCCGAACACCAGCATCTGGCGGGCCACGTCCGCCATGTTGGTGGCATGCTGCGCATAGCGCTCGCCCGCGGTCACGAGCTGGGAGGTCCAAGTCGAGAACGGATGGGTCCCTGCGGCGGCGACGCGCATGCCCTCGGACTCCGCCAGCTCGCGTACCGCGCGCCGCAGGCGGACCAGCTCGTCGCGCGCCTCGCGGATGTCGCGACAGATCGAGCTGCCCACCTCGATCTGGGACTGCAGGAACTCGGGCTTGATCTGATCCCGCAGCACGATGCTCCTGCTGCGGTCGAGGAATTGCTGGACGTAGGAGGTCAGCTCCCGGGTTTCCGGATGGACGATCTGGTACTCCTCCTCCAGACCCAGCGTCAGCGCGGGAAGCGGCATGGACCGACCCTCCTCGACGTCCGGACGTCGACGCCCGGCTATTATGACGGACGCGCGGGCATTCCGAGCGCCAGGACGGGCCTCCTTTCTTCCCCTGGACTCCAGAGTTCCTCTTGAGTATTATACGTCTTGACGAATCCGTTACAGGGACATGGGTACTAGACCGAAGGGAATTCGGATGCTGGACGCCAGGGACTTCCAGGTGCTCGACCTGCTCCAGGCCGACGCCAAGCTCCCGCAGGCCGAGATCGCCCGTCGGGTGGGCCTGTCCCTCGCCGCGGTGAACGAGCGCATCAAGAAGCTGGAGCGCCAGGGATTCGTCCGCCGCTACGTCGCGCTCCTGGACGACCAGAAAGTCGGGTTGGATGTCACCGCCTTCGTAGAGGTCTTCCTGGAGCATCCCCGCCACGAGCGCTCGTTCGTGGAGCTGATGCGGGACCTGGACGAGGTGATGGAGTGTCACTACGTCACCGGGGAGTTCTCGTGCCTGCTCAAGGTGAGGGTCCCGGACCGTCATGCCTTGCGCATCCTGGTCCTCGACCGCATCAACGCGCTCCGTGGCGTGCGGCAGACCCGCACGCTCATCGTTCTCGAGACCGCCAAGGAAACGCCCGCGGTGCAACTTCCGGAGCCTCCCCGGGCCCCGGCAAGGAGGTCGAAATCATGACGCCCACCCGCGCCCCCTCCGAGTCGTCCGCCGCCATCGGCCCCGCCGAGGTCTTCGAGACCTTGGGCCGCCACATGCTCGTCGATGGGTTCCACCTGGTGGTCGACCTCGAGCGCAGCCGGGGATCCCGCATCTACGACGCGGCCACAGGCCGCTGGTATCTGGACTTCTACACCTTCTTCGCCTCGAGCCCGGTGGGCATCAACCACCCCAAGATGCGCGAGGTGTCGTTCCTCGACCGGCTGCAGCGTACCGCCGTCAACAAGCCGGCCAACTCGGACGCCTACACGGTGGAGCTCGCCGAGTTCGTCGCGACGCTGGAGCGTCTCGCGATGCCGCCGGCTCTCCCCCACCTCTTCCTGGTGGAGGGAGGAGCCGTGGCGGTGGAGAATGCCCTCAAGACCGCCTTCGACTGGAAGGTGCGCAAGAACCTCTCCCGGAACCTCGCCGGGAGGGGCAGCCGCGTGCTGCACTTCCGCCAGGCTTTCCACGGCCGGACCGGCTACGCCCTGTCGCTCACGAACACCGATCCGGTCAAGACCGATCACTACCCGAAGCTCGACTGGCCGCGCGTGGAGAACCCCAAGATCGGATTCCCGCGCACTCCGGAAAGCGAGCGGCAGGTCGCGGTCGCCGAGGCCCGCGCCGTGGCCCAGATCGAGGAGGCCTTCGCCAGCCACCCGGACGACATCGCGGCGATCGTCATCGAGCCGATCCAGGGCGAGGGCGGGGACAATCACTTCCGCGGGCAGTTCCTGCGCGAACTGCGCCGCCTGTGCGACGTCCACGACGCGCTCCTGATCCTCGACGAGGTCCAGACGGGCGTGGGTCTCACGGGCAAGATGTGGGCCCACGAGCACTTCGGCTTCGAGCCGGACATCCTGGTTTTCGGGAAGAAGCTGCAGGCCTGCGGGATCATGGTCTCGCGGCGGATCGACGAGGTGCCCGACAACGTCTTCAAGGTGTCGGGACGGATCAACTCCACCTGGGGAGGCAACCTCGCCGACATGGTGCGCGGCGCGCGATTCCTGGAGATCATCGCGGAGGAGGGGTTGATCCCGAACGCGGCGCGCATGGGCGAGGTGCTGCTCGCCGGCCTCGAGCATCTCGAGACCCGCTACCCGCACAAGGTCCTCTCCGCGCGCGGGCGCGGGCTGATGTGCGCCTTCGACCTGGAGACGCCGGACCTTCGACGCTGCGTGATGGAGCGTTGCCACGCCAATGGCCTCCTGATGCTGGCCAGCGGGCCGCAGGGCATCCGCTTCCGCCCGGCCCTGAACGTGACCCGCGAGGAGATCGAGGAGGGCCTCGAGCGGATCGACCGCAGCCTGGTCGAGGCCATCGGGGCCTGAGGAAGTGGAGCGGCGGGGGCAATCCCGGCGGGGGTCGAGCGACCGGATCGCCTTGCGGATGCCGGGCCTGGCGCTCGCGACGCTCTCCGCGGCGATCGGGTGCGGTGGTGCGCAGCCCGACGCCGATCTCGTCCTCCGGGGCGGCAGGATCGTCACGCTCGACGAAGCGGTTCCCGAGGCCGAGGCCCTCGCGATCGTGGACGGTCGAATCGCGGCGCTGGGCGACGACGCCGAGATCGCGACGTGGATCGGGCCCGGCACCGAGGTCCTCGACCTGGGCGGCGGCCTTGCCGTTCCGGGGTTCATCGATGCTCACGGCCACTTCGAGAAGCTCGGGCGCGTGAGGAAGAACCTCGATCTCTCGGAGGCCGATAGCTGGGACGAGATCGTCGAGAAGGTGCGTGTCGCCGCCGAGGAGGCGGAGCCCGGCCGGTGGATCTTCGGCCGCGGCTGGCATCAGGACAAGTGGACCTCGGCGCCCGAGCCCGCGGTCCGGGGCTTCCCCGTTCATGACGCGCTGAACCGCGTCGCGCCGGACAATCCCGTTCACCTCCAGCACGCCAGCGGACACGGCAGCATCGACAACCTGCTCTCCATGGAGCGCGCCGGCATCGACTCGAAGACGCCGGACCCTCCCGGCGGCGAGATCCTGCGCCGCGCCGACGGCTCGCCGACCGGCGTGTTTCTCGAGAGCGCCGAAGCCCCGCTGTTCGAGGCCTACAAGTCCGATCAGGACACGCCGGAGGAGCTGCGGAGCCTGTTCGCGCTCGGAGCGGACGAGTGCCTCCGCAAGGGCGTCACCACCTTCCACCAGGCGGGACTGGGATTCCGCGAGCTCGACGTCTTGAAGCGCATGGTGGACGACGGCGAGCTCGACCTTCGCATCTACGCGATGATCGACTCCGAGGACCCCGACTTCGCCGCCAAGGCGGCCGCGTACCGGGTCGTCGGATACGGCGACGACCGCCTCACGATCCGCTCGATCAAGGCGTACGCCGACGGCGCGCTGGGGTCGCGCGGGGCGTGGCTGCTCCTGCCCTACGACGATCTGCCGGAGAGCACCGGCCAGGCCGCGCACCCGGTCGAAGAGATCGAGCGCACGGCCCGCTTCGCCCGCGATCACGACTTCCAGATGTGCGTCCACGCCATCGGCGACCGCGGCAATCGCGAGGTGCTCGATGTCTACGAGCGGACCCTCGGCGCCGCGGCCGAAGCGCGCTGGCGCATCGAGCACGCCCAGCACCTCGACCCGGCGGAGGTTCCGAGGTTCGCGGAGCTGGGTGTGGTGGCGTCGGTTCAGCCCGTGCACTGCGTCTCCGACGGTCCCTGGGTGCCCGATCGCATCGGCGTTGCGCGCGCCCGCGACGGAGCCTACGTGTGGAGGGCGCTACTCGATGCGGGAGCCGTGATCGCGAGCGGCACCGACACGCCGGTGGAGGACGTCGATCCGATCCCGAACTTCCACGCCGCGGTGACGCGCAGGCTCGCCGACGGCTCGACGTTCTTCCCGGAGCAGCGCATGACCCGCGAGGAGGCGCTGCGCTCGTACACCCTCGACGCCGCGTGGGCCGCGTTCGAGGAGGATCTCAAGGGGTCGTTGACGCCGGGCAAGCTGGCCGACGTCACGGTGCTGTCGACGGATATCCTGACCGTGCCCGAGGCGGAGATCCTGGAGGCCCGCGTGCTGTACACGATCGTGGGCGGGAAGGTCGCCTACGCGCGGAAGCCGGGCTAGAAAACACTGCGCGGCAGCCAGCTGAAGTCGGTGTTCCCGCCGCTTATGATCACGCCGACCTTCATGCCGTGGATGTCGGGCACGATCTCGCGGACGGCGGCGAGACCGACCGCAGCCGAGGGTTCCACCACGAGCTTCAGTCGCTCCAGATGGTAGCGGGCCGCGGCGACGATGGCCTCCTCGCTCACCGTCACGATGCGCGCCCGCCGCTCGCGCAGGATCTCGAAGTTGAGCTTGCCGATTCCCGTCAACAGGCCGTCGGCGATCGTCTTCGGGTCCTTCACGCCCGGCTGGCGGATGCCGCTCTCGAGCGAGCGATAGGCGTCGTCGACCGCCCGCGGCTCCGCGCCGAAGACGATGCCCTGGGGGCGCAGAGATTTCATGACGATGGCCGTTCCCGCGAGCAGTCCACCGCCTCCGACCGGTGCCACGATCGCATCGAGGTCACGAACCTCCTCGAGGAGCTCCAGCGCCGCGGTGCCCTGGCCCGCGATGATGCGCTCGTCGTCGAACGGATGCACGAGCGTCGCTCCGGTTTGCTCGACCACGCGCTCGCAGACCGCCTCGCGTTCCGACTGCGTGCAGAACACGATCTCGGCGCCGTACCCGCGGACCGCCTCGACCTTGATCGCCGGAGCGGTCTCGGGCATGACGACCGTGCACCGCAGGCCGCGGATCGAGGCGGCGTAGGCCAGCGCCGCGGCGTGGTTCCCCGAGGAGTGCGTCACCACCCCTCGCTCGGCGACGTCGTCGTCCAGGGACAGGACGGCGTTCGTGGCGCCCCGCGCCTTGAACGCCCCCACCTTCTGGAGGTTCTCGCACTTGAAGAACACGCGGGCGCCGACCTCGCGGTCGAGCGTACGCGAGGTGACCACCGGCGTTCGATGCACGTGAGGGGCGATCCGCATGGCGGCCGCCCGGATGTCGGTCAAGCTCGGCATCGAGAGGCAGTATACTTGCGCGCCGCCGCTCGTTTCCGGGGAGCCCCCCCGTCCGGGGCTCATCGAGGAGGAACGATCGTGAGCGACTTCGTGGAACGGAAGTTCGGCAACCTGACGGTGCGCATCGATCGCGGCCGTTGCATCGCCTCGACCAACTGCATCAACGTCGCCGGTGAGGTCTTCGAGCTCGACGACGAGGGGATCATCTCGTTTCGCGACGACGCCGAGCCGATCGCGAGAGACCTGCTGGTCGAGGGCTGCGCGGCTTGCCCGGTGGACGCGCTCATCGTGCTCGACGGCGACGAGCAGATCGTCCCCACCTAGACGTGGGGCGCGTCACGTCCGTGGGCGCGTGGGGCGATATCCCTCGTCAGTACCCTAGTACCCTTTTTGATCCGCGAGCTGACCGGTGGAAATGACCAGGCACCCATCACACGTGGTCTCCAAGACGGTGATGGTCACCGAGGCCGAGATGACCTTGGTCCCGCCTATGCCTCTGCCCGGCGCCACGGCGGACTGAATCGCCTTGAGCGACAGGAACCCCGCCACGTCGGGAGCGGGCCGAAACTGTAAGAACTCTCCGTGGGTGTCGGTCGTCGTCGCCATGCAGTCGGCAAAGCCCTCGGCGCACACGTTCACGGGAGTGCCCGGCAGGAATCCGGTTCCCTTCACCGGAAACACCTCGCCTCCCTGCACCGAGTCCGGAGCCCACAGGGCCGGGAATGTCCTCACGCTCGCGCCCAGACCCAGCAGCGCCAGGATCGATACGGCTGCGAGGATGGCTTTCCTCATGATTCTCCCTCCCCTTTGATGTCGTGTTCTGATCGACCCAACGGTCAAATCGGAAGCGATCGTGGAGATTATACACTTCTCGGACCCACAAGGGGCTGGAAATGGCGACCGAAAGTGTCCTGAATTCGGCGGCGCGGCCCTGGCGCATATCATGCATCTCTCGGTTGTCCTTTCCATGCCAAGCGATGGGCCAACCGCCCATCGCGGCGGAGGTGAAGATGAAACGCTGTGCTCCGGTTCTCGCCTTCGTGCTCATGTGCGCCGTCGGGCCGGCCTTCGCAGGGTCCGTCGGGGTCTACGGCACCTACTGGGACGGCGGTGATGCCGATCCTGCGTACGGCGCCGGCGCCCGGGTCGGGTTCGATTTCCTCAACTGGCTCGAGCTCGAGTTCCACGGGACCTGGTACCAGGATCTCGAGGACGATGCCGCCACCCAGCCGATCCAGGTGACGGCGACTCCGATCGATGGAGGGCTCAAGTTCAACCTCCTTCCCGAGTCGAAGTTCAACGTCTACGTCGGCGGGGGCGTCACGTACTACCTCGTGGACAGCAACTTCGGCGACGCCGACAACGAGACCAGCTACTACGGCGAGGCCGGGATCGAATTCGGGGGCGAGCACGCCAAGCTCTTCGTCGAAGCCTTGTGGCGCGATCTGGACGTGACCATCGAGGATACGCTCGGAGACTCCGACGCCGACTTCAGTGGCGTCGCCGGCAACGTCGGCTTGAACTGGCGCTGGTAGGCGAACGAAGGCCTCCAGCTAGCCGGGGTACTTGCCGCTGATGTAGTCGGTGAGATAGCGGACCTCCGCCTCTCGCTCGCGTGAGAGGTGCTTGACGATGTCCCCGATCGAGATGATCCCGACCAGGCGGCCGCCGTCGATCACCGGCAGGTGCCGAATGCGCTCGGCGGTCATCATGGCCATGCAATCCTCCAGGCGGTGGGACGGATCGACCACGATCAGGCGCTCGGACGCGACGTCCAAGAGCGGGGTCGTCTTGGAGGTCCGCCCCTCCAGGACGATCCGGCGGAGGTAGTCCCGCTCCGTGAAGATCCCGTGGATGGCGTCGCCGTCGGTCACGACCAGAGAACCGACGTTGTGCTGCACCATCTTCTTGACGGCCTCGAAGACCGTCGCTCTCTTGTCGATCGTGTGAACGGTAGCGCCCTTGCGGGTGAGGATGTCGGCCACTCTGCTCATGGCGGCCTCCGTGGGTGGTGTTTCCCGGATTATACCCCCATCCCGATCGCCCCCCCCGGCTCGACGCACGGCGCGCGACACCGCCGTTGAAACCCGGGCCTCTTTCTCGCGTTAGAATCCGGCGTATCCCTTCGACCGGGCGGCGTAGGAGGTGGGTCGTGCGTCGAACCCTCGGGGCCGGGTTGGTGGTCGTGTCGATGTTGTGGGTCGGTGCGCTGGGGCCGCAAGCTCCGGGCGCGAAGGACACCGACGAGGAGCAGGCCGATTCGGAGAACGACGAGGGATTGCCGCTCGAACCGACGCGGACGATCGAGCTCACGACCGACGAGGCGACGTGGCTGTCGCTGGACGTCTCGCCGGACGGGGAGACGATCATGCTCGAGCTGCTCGGCGACCTCTACACCCTGCCCATCGCGGGGGGCAAGACGACGCGCATCACCGAAGGACTGCCGTTCGACAGCCAACCCGCCTATTCCCCCGACGGCGAGCGGATCGCCTTCCTGAGCGACCGCAGCGGGGCCGAGAACCTGTGGGTCGCGAAGGCCGACGCCTCGGAGCCCGTGCAGCTCAGCAAGGACGAGAAGGCGGAGTTCGCGTCCCCCGCGTGGACGCCCGATGGCCAATACGTCGTGGTGTCCCGCACGTCGTGGGGCCTCGGAACCCACGAGCTGTGGATGTACCACGTCAAGGGCGGCTCCGGGGTGCAGATCACGAAAGCCAAGGGGCCGAACGACACCGGACGCGCGAGCCGTCACAACGCGCTCGGCGTCGTGGCGTCGCCGGACGAGCGCTATTTCTACTACGCGCGCCGCATCGGGGGCTTCAGCTACAACGCGACCTTCCCCCTGTGGCAGATCGCGCGTCGCGATCGCCTCACCGGCGAAGAGGACGTGTTGACCGAGGCTCCCGGGAGCGCCTTCCGCCCGCTGCTCTCGCCGGATGGCCGCACGATGATCTACGGCACGCGGTTCGATACCGAGACGGGGCTGCGCGCTCGGAGCCTCGTGACCGGAGAGGACCGTTGGCTGGTCTACCCCGTGCAGCGCGACGACCAGGAAGCGCTGTTCACTCGCGATCTCCTCCCCGGTTACTCGTTCACGCCCGACGGCAAGCATGTCGTCGTGACGTTCGGGGGCAAGATCCACAGCGTCGACGTCGCCACCGGCGAGGCTCGGGAGATTCCGTTCACCGCCGAGATCTCCCAGCGGCTCGGACCCCGGCTGCACTTCCCGCGGCGCGTCGAGGAGGGTCCCGTCCGGGCTCGTTTGATCCAGTCGCCCAAGCAGTCCCCCGACGGTCGCAGGCTGGCGTTCTCGGGATTGACCCATCTGTTCGTGATGGATCTCCCGGACGGCGAGCCGCGCAGGGTGACCTCCGGCGACGCGCGCGAGTTCCAGCCCGCGTGGTCGCCCGACGGCCGGTGGCTGGCCTACGTGACGTGGTCGCCCGAGGGTGGCGATGTGTGGAAGGTGCCGGCCGACGGTTCCTCGAAGCCGGTGCGGCTCAGCGAGGCTTCCGCCTTCTACGCGGATCCGGCGTGGTCCCCGGACGGCGAGCGGATCGTGGTTCTGCGAGGCAATGCCTACGAACGCATCGAGCGCCAGTTCGACTTCGGCGAGACCCCCGGCATGGATCTGATCTGGATCCCGGCGAGCGGCGGCGAGTCGCATCTGGTGGTACCGACGCGCGGCGTGGGACGTCCGCACTTCACCGCGGATCCCGACCGCATCTTCCTGTCCCTGAGCGGCAACCCGTTCGGCGGCGAGGGGCCCTCCGGCCTGGTCTCGGTGCAATGGGACGGCACCGACCGCCGCAGCCATCTGCGGGTGACGGGACCGGGGTTGTACTTCACCGACGATCCCGTGCCGGCCGACGAGATGCAGATCAGCCCGGACGCAGAGTGGGCCTTGGTCCACGTCTCGAACCAGCTCTACCTGGTGGCGGTGCCGCTCGTCGGAGGAGGTCCGCCCACGGTGAACATCGGCACCCCGGCGGTGCCGATCAAGAAGCTGACCGAGGTCGGCGCGGATTACTTCGCGTGGTCGGCGGACGGCAAGCGCATGACGTGGGCCGTCGGGTCGACTTTCTTCCGGCAGGCGCTGGACACCGTGTCGTTCGAGGAGCCGGAGAAGGACGGCGACGGGAAGAAAGACAAGACGGACAAGAAGAAAGAGGACAAGGCCGCGGCGAAGAAGGCGGAGCCCGACCCCGTCGAGCGGTTCGACGTCGCGCTGACGCTTCCCCGGGAAACGCCGAAGGGCACGGTGGTGCTGCGCGGTGCGACGGCCATCACCATGAAGGGCGACGAGGTGATCCGGAATGCCGACGTCGTGGTGACGGACAACCGCGTCGTGGCGGTGAACGCCTCGGGCGCCAAGGCGCCGAGCGGCGCGCGGATCATCGACGTCGCGGGGATGACCATCGTTCCGGGCTTCATCGACACGCACGCCCACTGGTTCGAGATCCGGCGGGGCGTGATGGACGTCGAGAACTGGAGCTTCCTCGCCAACGTCGCCTACGGCGTCACCACCGGGCTCGACGTCCAGACCGCCACCAACGACATGTTCACCTATCAGGACCTGGTGGACATCGGCGAGATCATCGGGCCTCGGACCTACTCCACGGGACCGGGCATCTTCTCGGACAACGACTTCAAGTCGCTGGACGACGTCAAGGGCGTGATCACCCGCTACAAGGAGCACTACCGCACCCGCAATCTGAAGTCGTACATCGTCGGGAACCGCAAGCAGCGGCAGTGGGTCGTGCAGGCGAGCCACGAGCTGGAGATGATGCCGACGACCGAGGGCGGACTCGACCTCAAGCTGGATCTGACTCACGTCCTGGACGGTTTCGCCGGCAACGAGCACAGCCTTCCGATCGTGCCGCTGTACCGCGACGTGGTCGAGCTCGTCGCGCGGTCGGGCATCGGGTACACGCCGACGCTCCTGGTCAACTACGGAGGACCGTTCGCCGAGAACGCGTTCTACACGACGGAGGAAGTGCACGACGACGCCAAGCTCAATCGCTTCGTCCCGCACTCCGTGATCGACGCCAAGAGCCGGAGAGTGGCGTGGTTCCGCGAGGACGAGTACGCCTACCCCAAGACCGCGGCCCAGGCCGCCAAGATCCTCCGCGCCGGCGGCTGGGTCGGCGTGGGCTCCCACGGGCAGCTCCAGGGGCTGGGATACCACTGGGAGCTATGGGCTCTGGCGAGCGGCGGCATGACGCCCATGGAGATGCTGCGCTGCGCCACGGTGAACGGCGCGGAGATCATCGGCCTGTCCGAGGATCTCGGCAGCATCGAGCCGGGCAAGCTCGCCGACCTGGTGGTGCTCGCGGCCAACCCGCTCGACGACGTCCGCAACACCAACACGGTGAAGTACGTGATGAAGAACGGCGAGCTGTTCGACGGCGACACGCTCGACCAGGTGTGGCCGGTCGAGAAGCCGCTGCCGCGCCCGTGGTGGCGGGACGAGGGGCCGCCGGCTCGCCGCTGAGGGGAAGCCTCGCGCGCGGCGGCGCGGTCGTGGAGCCGATCCACCCCGGCCGGATGAAGGAAGTCGTCTCGCAGCCGGGTTTCAAGGACGTCGGCTACTGGGGCTACTGCGAGTATTCCCCGGAAGCCTTCCATCATCTCATCCCGCCGCGCCATCCTCGTTCCAACCTGTGACGAGGTAGTAGAGGATGAATCCCCCGAGCAGCGTGCCGATCGGAAATGCGAGAAGTGAAAAAGCGCTAATGACGAACCCCAGCATTCTGCCCCATTCCTTGCCCTGCCGGATACCCGAGCTGACCGTAAAGTAGAACAACCCCAGTCCGGCGAAAAACAGAAAGAACAGTGCAAGAGCGACGGGATTCTCGAGGGTCCCGGTCGAGAATTCTGCGACCGCTGCAACAGCGATGAAGGTCGCTGGAAGGAGAGCCAGCCAACCGAGCACTCGAATCAACATCGCGGCTTTCTGGCGATGAGTCACTGCGACCTCCCAATCCCCAAAGCGGAGTTCGCGCGGGCAGGGGGAAACGAGCCGGATCTCACGTCCGATGTCGGGAACTGTGTGCGTCCAACTGACTGAACTCCCGCCCTTGAAATTGACTTCAGCGACCCAGCGCCTTCATGATGACGCCACAAGCTTCTTCCGGATTGGTGACCCTGGCGGCAGCGACGAACGGTGCGATCCCATAACGCGCCGAACCGTCGTCATGGCAACTGACCACCAGCCAGTCTCCTCGCGCAGGCCAGATCTCAGGATCCGAGAATGCCCTCTCGACGAGACTTGGGGCCAAGACGGCATCGTGCTCGAATACGGCCACCGCGCGGCCGACGAGTTCCTTCTCAGGAGCTTCGAGCATGGTGCGAGCTCGCGACAGCTCCGGCATCAGGGGGTCCGCGACCGGCACCACGGCGACGACGATCGACGCCATCGGGTCGTGGACGACCTCGGGGTGCGCGCCCAGGGTCTCGCGGATCGACGCGAAGCTCCACTGCGTCACCCACATCGGAACCCCGAGGAGGCGCAGTGCGGCCGGCGGGATGAGGACATCGCGCTCGATGTCGTTGTAACGACCCTCATGACCCCGGAAGCTCCCGTCCCTGACGTCCCGGATGGAGCCGCTCTTTCGACCCGGAAGCGCCCGTTTCTCGAAGGTCAACTCGTCCGGGACCGGAGCAAGCTCATCGGCCCAGGTCGCCCCGGCGAGGGTCGACACCGACAACAACCGTACGGCATGCCGAATCTGCTTCCGAATGCCCGGCATCGTCTTGCGAATCTCGACGGACACATCCTCGACGGCGCCTTCGATCGTGCGACAGGCGAGATCGGCGACCTCTCCCGCGCCGCTGCGTGCCGAATCCGATGTCTCGCGATGGACCAAGTAATCGAAGCTGTACTCTCCGTCCAGCTCCTCGCACACCCATGCAGGCAAAGTGGATTGCGTGAGGGCGTTCATTGAAAGCGGGTCCCTCAGGTAGCCCATGCCCGCACGAGGGCTCGAGTAGGACGCGACGCTCAGTCCTTCCAGACGCGCGACCAAGGCACGCTCGAATTGCTCCTCGCTCTCCGCGGAGAGGTTCAACGCGATCAGCAATCGGCCGCGCGTTCGACGTTCCGGAGTGGCCGCGGCCTCACGTTGCGCGGAGATGCGCTCCTCGAAGAACGCCAGCGAGTATACCTGGCCATACATCTGGTTCGCGACGCACGTGAAGACACCTCCCTCGCATTCCGCTTCGGGGAGCGCGAGCCACTGGGAATAGGCGCGGCGTAGCTCGACCTCGCCGGTGGCCGCCTCCACGACCTCCGTCCGTGTAAAGACCGTCTCCTCCTCGATCGAAGCCGTGAAGATCCCTGCCGAGGACAGCGCCATGACGGTGCACATATCCCAAGCAAGCCACGTCACTCACACGCTCCAGCGAGCCGCGACGTCGGAAGCAGACGCAAGGTCGAGTCAGGGTAACCCGGCTCCCGCCTCGTGGTGTCGCCGTCGTTGACGACAGACTAGTTGACTAGTATGTTAGGGGCATGAAGACCATCGGGATTTTCGAGGCCAAGGCCAAGCTCTCCGAGATCTGCGATCAGGTCGCGCGCAGCCGAAAGAGCGTAGTGGTCACTCGGCGCGGCAAGCCCCTGGTCAGGATCGAACCCGCGGAGGTCGACCGGTGCTCCGTTTGGGAAGACCGCACGGAGTACATCGCTCACCGGGGAGAGATGAAAGAAGAGTTCGACCTGCCGCCCCGCAGCCGAGAGGTTCCCGCCTCCCCGTTGGATGATTGAAACGTGGCCATCAGCCACCTGCTCGATACATCCGTCTACTGCCAGCCCCTCAGGAAAAAGCCCATTCCGTCGGTCGTCGCGCGCTGGAAGGCCCATGGAGACTCGGCGCTGTGTATCTCGGTGTTGTGCGAGGCGGAAGTCCTGCAGGGTCTGGAAGCCAAGGGCTCACGCGCCCTGTGGGAGCGCTACGGCGATCTGCTCGAGGGGCGGCTGCCCGTGCTCGACGTCACTCCCGAGGTGGCGCGAGCCTATGCGGCGATGGCAGGACGGTTGATCCGGGACGGCAAGCCTCGTCCCATGGTCGACCTGCTGATCGCGTCCACCGCGAAGAGCGCCGGCCTGGTCCTGGCTACGCTGAATCCTCGCCACTTCGAGGGTCTCGAAGGCTGCGCCGTCGAGGACTGGTCGCGGTAGTGGCTGCCAGGATCGGCCTCCCGTGCCGGATCGCGAGAAAAAAAAGAACGATCGTCGTGTCGATTCCTCGGATTCTCCTTCGACGTACATCATGAAAGCGCGCCGGGATCCGGTCGGGGCCGTCCGGAAACCCGGCTCGCAACGAGAAGGAGGCACCACGATGCGATTCATGATGTTGGTCAAGGCCGGCAAGGACTCCGAGGCCGGCGTCCTGCCGGACGAAAAGATCCTGTCCGAAATGGGCCGCTACAACGAGGAGCTGGCCAAGGCCGGCGCGCTGCTCGCGGCCGAGGGGCTGCAGGCGAGCTCCAAGGGAGTGCGCGTCCGGTATTCCAACGGGAAGTTCAAGGTCGTCGACGGGCCCTTCACGGAAACCAAGGAGCTGGTCGCCGGCTTCTGGCTGATCCAGGCCAAGTCGAAGGACGAGGCCGTCGAATGGGCGCGGCGCGTCCCCTTCCAGGAGGGTGAGGTCGAGATCCGCCCGCTGTTCGAGCTGGAGGACTTCCCGGTCGGCGCTGCCGAGGAGCCCGCCGGCTGGCGGGAGAAGGAGGAGCAGTTCCGCGACGCCCCGCCGCCGGCCCGGAGGCCCGGGACGATCCGGTTCATCGGCCTGCTCAAGGCCGACGAGGACACCGAGGCTGGCGTGCTCCCGGACGAGAAGGTCCTCGCCTCCATGGGCGCCTTCATGGAGGAAGGGATCGAGGCCGGAGTGATCCTCTCGGGCGAGGGGCTCCAGCCCAGCTCGAAGGGGACGCGAGTGCGGTACTCGGGAAACAAGCGCACCGTGATCGACGGGCCGTTCGCGGAAACGAAGGAGCTGATCGCCGGCTACGCGATCCTGCAGTTCGCGTCGAAGGCAGAGGCGATCGAGTGGACCCAGCGATTCGTGCAGGTCGACGCCCCGGGGCGCCGCGGCGCGGAAAGCGATTGCGAGCTCCGCCAGATCTTCGAGCTCGAAGACTTTCCGGTCGACCCCGCCGAGAAGCCCGACGGCTGGCGGCAGCTCGAGCTGCGCCTGCGCGACGGCGGCGGACGATAGGGGCACGGCGATGCGATTCATGATGCTGATGATCCCGAAAGGCTACGAGAGGGCGGCCCCCGGCACGATGCCGGACGCCAAGGCCGTGGCCGCGATGATGAAGTACAACGAGTCCCTTCAGAAAGCCGGCGTGCTGCTGGCGCTCGACGGCCTCCACCCGCCTTCGATGGGCGCGCGCGTCACGTTCGCGGGAGGGAAGCCCAAGGTGATCGACGGGCCCTTCGCCGAGGCGAAGGAAGTGCTGGGAGGCTACTGGATGATCCAGGTGAAGTCGAAGGAAGAGGCCGTCGAGTGGGCCCGGCGCTGCCCAGCCTCCGAGAACGAAGTGATCGAGATCCGCCAGGTGCAGGAGATGTCGGACTTCCCCGCCGACGTCCAGAAGGCCGCGGCGGGGTTCGATCGGTTGCCGTGACGGATTCCGACACGCATCGCGCGATCGACGCGGTGTGGAGAATCGAGTCGCCGAGGCTCATCGCCCGCCTCGCGCGGATCGTTCGCGACGTCGGCCTCGCGGAAGACCTCGCGCAGGATGCGCTCGTCGCCGCGCTCAAGCAGTGGCCGGAGTCGGGCGTCCCGGACAAGCCGGGCGCCTGGCTCATGGCCACCGCGAAGCACCGTGCGATCGATCTGCTGCGCAGGAAGGCGCTGCACGAGCGCAAGCACGAGCAGCTCGGTCGCGAGCTCGATACGCGACGGGAGACGGCGGCAGCGGACCTCGAGGCCGCCATCGACGATGACATCGGGGACGACCTCCTGCGCCTCGTGTTCATCGCGTGTCATCCGGTGCTCTCGACCGAGGCGCGCGTGGCGCTCACGCTCCGCCTGCTCGGAGGCCTCACCACCGAGGAGATCGCGCGCGCGTTCCTCGTTCCGGAGCCGACCGTCGCCCAGCGCATCGTCCGCGCCAAGCGCACCCTCGCCGAGGCGCGCGTCCCGTTCGAGGTTCCTCGCGCGCTCGCCGCGCGCCTGGCGTCGGTGCTCGAGGTCATCTACCTCGTGTTCAACGAGGGTTACTCGGCGACCGCCGGCGACGACTGGATGCGACCTGCGCTGTGCGACGACGCGCTCCGCCTGGGGCGCATCCTGGCCGAGCTGGCTCCGAACGAGCCGGAAGTCCACGGCCTCGTCGCGCTGATGGAGATCCAGGCGTCGCGCGCGGGGGCGCGAACCGGTCCATCGGGAGCGCCCATCCTGCTCCTCGATCAAGACCGCGCGCGCTGGGACCGGCTCCTCATCCGTCGCGGTCTCGCCGCGCTCGAGCGCGCCGAGTCCCTGGGCGGCGCGCTCGGGCCTTACGGGTTACAGGCCGCGATCGCCGCCTGTCACGCGCGCGCGAATACCGCGGCGGAGACGGACTGGACGCGCATCACGGCGCTGTACGATGCGCTCTCGCAGCTCGCGCCGTCGCCCGTCGTGGAGCTGAATCGCGCGGTCGCGGTGGCGATGGCCTTCGGCCCCGCGGCGGGCCTCGAGCTCGTCGATGCGTTGACCTCGGAGCCGTCGCTCGAGCGCTACCACCTGTTGCCGAGCGTGCGTGGCGATCTCCTTGCCAAGCTCGGCCGCCTCGACGAGGCCTGCGCGGAGTTCGAGCGCGCGGCCTCCCTCACGCGCAACAAGCGCGAGCGCGAGCTGCTCCTGGAGCGCGCCGCCGCGTGCAGATTGCTTCGATAGCGCCGGAGTCTCCGTGTCCGTCACGCGGCTTGGCCCACCTGTGCCCATGATTCGCAAGCCGTAGGGTCCTGCCTCGGGCTACCACGTCTCGACACGCGGCAACTGAAGCGCGAGCCCGCGGACTTCGTGGCCTTGCTTCGCGTGATGCGCTTTCAGCCCCCGGTGGGCGGCTGTTCGTCCGAGAGCGCTGCTTGCGCGGAAGCCCACAACTTCAGGTATTCCGACCGAACACTCGCGTCCAGACTCTCGGACAGCTCTCGTCCCAGCTTCAGCACCACGATCAGATCCTGGACGTCCGCCAGATCACGAAGGCGATGCGACGCGGAGAGACCCGACGCGAGCTTCAGCTCGATCAGCTTGGGCAACGCCAGGACCCGCACGCCTTCGATGTCGACGGTCACGGAGGACGGATCGGGAAACGACACCGGTTTGGGCTTCCCGTCGCCCGGGTACTCTCCGGCCGTCAGGACCTCGATCGGGACGTTCGACTCCGTGTCACGAAAGGTCTTGCGGGCGCCCTCGAAACCCCTGGCGTCGCCGCGACCGACGCAACGCTCCCCGAAAGCTCTCAGGCCCTCCGTGGTTAGGAGCACGTCGACATCGCGCGTCACACGGGTGAACCCGTGGATGTTGAGAGCCATGCCTCCGAGGATCGCGTAGGCGATACCTTCCTCGTCGAGTCGCCTCGCCAGCCGCTCCAAGGCCGTGTGGACCCGGTCCCGCTTCATGAAGAACTCCTCCGCATCTCTCACGCGCCGGATGGCTCCGGAGTTCGTAAAGGGCGGTCGAGAGGCGGGACCCATTGGTAGATCCTACTTCCTCTCACCGGTTCGGTGAGTTTCCACAGGACCCCCTTTCAAACCGTGCGTGCGGTTTTCCCGCACACGGCTTACCGGTGACCTTTCGGACCGCCGCATTACGCCCATCCCCAGAAAGGGGTCTCCGGGTATTTCACCGTACCCCGCAGGCGATGCAAACCGAAGGACTCGAAGAATTCGCGGGTCCAACGGGTCGCCTCACCCTCGCGCAGATACCTGCGTCAGGAGCTGGGCTCGTGTGCCAGCTGGTGCAACACCCATCGTCCTCATACCGCGCTCATCGGCAGCGTGCCCCATGAAATCCTACGGTCGCGCACGGCAAGAACGCGGCGGTTCGAGCCACGTTCGAAGTGGCCTCGCGGGCGTGGGCGCCGACGACGCGACGGTGATCGCCTCCGACTCGCGGTGAGCTACGTCGCGGGTCGCAGGCATCTTCCCATCATCGCGCTGCGCCGAGCCGCGTGAGAGGTCACTTTGCCGCGCTGCCGGGTCGCTGCAGTGATGGTCATCCACCTACCGATTGACCATCCTCCTCGCCACCGCAATCGCCGCCGGGAACCCCTTCTTCTCCTTCACCGCCTTCACGAGGGCCTTCTGCTTCGGCCGGAGCTGCCGCATGTAGCCCATGTAGCTGCCCTGGAGCTTGAGGGTCTTGCGGCGGGCGGCAGAGAGGCGGAGCTTGCGGCGGGGGTTCTTGGCTGAGCGCTTAGCTGCCTTCTCGGCCGCTCGAACAAGCGGCGCAAGCCGACGGAGGTCGCGCTCGACCCGCTTCAGGGAGGTGCGGATGACGCGGAGCTGCTTCGTGATTCGGGCGCGGGCACGTGTGGGCAAGGTTCCCTCCGATGACCAGCGGGGAGGCGAATCGTACCATAGCGCGGGCCGTCATCTCGGCCTGTGCCTCCGCCGAGCTCGAGAGCTCCGGTTCAGCGGGCCCCGCAGCGGACCGTCCGCGCGGGCGAATACGAATCGAAGCCCAGCGGGCAAGGACACTCCCGGGGCCCTCGGATCGAAGAGCACGAACGTCACGATCTCCTCCGCCCCTGGATCTCCCACGATGTCGCTCCGCCAGCCGGCAACTGCTGCGCTGACGCGGCCGAGGGCGCGCCAATCAGGGCAAGACACGCAAGGAAGCGCGGGAGCTGCTTCTTGATTCGGCTGCGGGCGCGTGTGGGCACGGCTCCCTCCGAGGACCAGCGGGGAGGCGAATCGTACCGCGGGACGGTCACCGACGAGGCGGTGAAGCCGAGTACGCAGTTTCGCGCGCTAGATGCACTCGCCGTACTGGGCGCCCAGGTCCTTGACGCACACGCCGCTGGGATAACCGCCGCAGTCCTCGTCATCGGTGCAACTACAGACGTCTCCGATGCCGTCGGAGTTGGAGTCGTCCTGCGAGGGGTTGGCACCGAATCGACAGTTGTCGGTCCCGTCCGGCACGCAGTCGGAGTCCGCATCGTTGGCCGGATCCACACATGTCGTCTCGACACAACGGGTCGCCCCGAACGCACCGATGCACAGCCGAGGGGTGGCCGAATCGTAGTCCGCGGCCGAGAGTGAGCGCGCTGGCCTGGTCCCCGGCGACCGCGATGCTGAGGAACGTGTTGTTGGTGGTCGTCCTATCGTCCGCCATGACCATCGCCCGCGCAGCGGTCTTGTAGCACTCCCAGTTGTTGGCGTCGTCCTTTCGGACCCCCTCGTAGGCTGTGCAGCCAGGGTCCGGTATGTCAGCGGCCCACACCGAACTCCCGATCGCGCCGACGAGCGCAAGCACGGGCCATCGGCACCCAAACAGAGTGTGTGACATGGCATCCCCCATGAGACGGTTGGAAACGACCTTCCGACAGCCGGACTTGAGCCCCTCTCGAGACGGCTCAATCCAATAGGCGATTTTCAGGGTCGGATCGGGCAGCGGTTCGAGGCGTTCACCGCCTACCGGACGGAGACGTGTCCGGCGATTGTATCGTTCCCGACGGTCTCGTTCGCCCGTGCCGTCACACCGGCGCTCGATGATTCGCAACTTCGCGCGGCGAGTGGCGTACCGAACGAGCCCGCCCGATTCCGTGATCGCCGCGGCCGGCTCCGCGACGGCGCCTCCGCCTCGACTACGTCCGATCGGGCGCCGCAAGGCCGATACTCCCGTTCGACCCGCTCGGCGCCTCCGACCTCCAAGTCCCGTAGGCTCAAGCAGAAGGCTGGATCCCACGCGATCCTTCCCGGCTCGAGCCCTCCCTCCCCGATCGAAGGTGTTGACCCGAGCCCTCCGGGCCGGGTATAGAGGACACATCAACCGCGGGAAGAGGAGACCAGAACGGGTTCGTGTTCGAATCACCCGGCCCCTCTTCTCATGTTCGAGAGGGGGAGAGCATGCGCAATGTGTTCGTCCTGATGGTCCTGGCCCTTGCGGCGATGGTCCTGGTGCTTCCACGCTCGGGTGCCGCGCCCGAGGCCGTCGTCCTCACCACCGCGACGTTGGAGGGAGACAACGTCGCGGGGGTCGGCAACGTCACCAGGATCGACAACGTCGCGATCAACAACTCCGGTACGTGGGCCGTGGAGGCCGACACCGACAATCCGGACACGGACACCGATTCGGTCCTGCTGTTCAACGGCTTCCTGCTGCTCCGAGAGGGAGGCGCACTGCTGGATCCTCCGGGAACGACTCTCGACAGCTTCGACTCCGTCCAGCTCAACGGCTCGGGGGAGGGCGGGTTCAACCATTTCCTCGACGGCGTGCCGACCAACCAGGATTCGGGCGTCTATTTCAAAGAGGTCCTGGTCATCCAGGAGAGCGACATCTCGACCTCTCCCGCGTTCACGCCCGGGACTCCGTACATCGGGTTCTTCGAAGTCAAGATCAACGATGCCAACCAGCTCATGATCGTGGCCAGCATCGACGACACGGCGATCAGCAGCACGGTCGACCGTGCGCTGGTCATCGCCCAGCACGACGGAGCGGGCAACCTCGTCTCCGAGACGGTTCTGGCCAAGGAAGGTGACATCCTTCCCGGCCAGGTCGAGGCGGTGGCCGACTTCAGCACCGGTCCGCATTCCAGCGCGTTCAACAACCTCGGCCAGATCCTGTACCTGGCGGATCTCGCGGGCTCCACCTCGACGGACGGAGCGCTGTACCTCGACATGACCCTGCTGGCCCAGGAGGGCAGCCCGTCGCCGCTCGCGGGGCGCGCCTACCAGACCCTGCTCGGCCGCGGTCTCGACCTGGCCGGCAGCCACTGGGTCATCAATGCCAACCTCGACGGGGACACCGCCGACGACGAGGTAATCATCCTGGACGGGGCGCTGTTCCGGCAAGAGGGGGAGTCGTTCGCCGCGATCGCCCCGTTCGCGCTCACCAGCTTCGGCACGACGAGCGGACCGGTGGAGGTCGACGCCAACGGCAACGTGCTGTGGTTCGGCGACTGGGACGATCCGGACACCGACGTCGATACGGGGCTGTTCCTGAACGACCAGCTGTTGGTGCAGGAAGGCGTGACCATGATCAACGGCGTGATCGTCGATACGATCGCGAGCGGTCAAGACGCGTTCCAGCTCAGCCCCAACGGTCAGTGGGCGATCTTCGAGGCGGTATTGGACAACGGGCTCGAAGGTGCGTTCTTGATCCACATCTCCGACGATGGGGAAAACGAGCCACCGGTCGCGGTTTGCGCGGACGCCATCGTGCAGGCTCCGTCCGACGCATGCGCGGCCGACGCCAGCGTCGACGGTGGGTCGTTCGACCCGGACGGCGATCCGCTCACCTTCGAGCAGTCGCCGGCCGGGCCGTATCCGATCGGCACGACCCCGGTGACCCTGACCGTGTCCGATGGCCAGGGGGGCTCCGACTCGTGCAATGCGACGGTGACCGTGCTCGACGTGACGCCGCCCGAGATCTCGATCGAGCTCGATCCCGCCCAACTGTGGCCGCCGAATCACCGGCTCGTGGATGTCACCGCGACGGTGATCGCGACCGACCTGTGCAGCACGGCCGCGGTTTCCCTGACCTCGATCACGAGCGACGAGCCCGACGATGCCCCGGGCGACGGCGACGGCGCCACCGTGAACGACATTCAGCTCGGAGCCGACGACTTCCACTTCCGGCTCCGTGCCGAACGGGCGGGCACGGGAGACGGGCGCGTCTACACCGTGACCTACAGCGCGACGGACGACTCGGGAAACACGGCTTCGGCGATGGCGACGGCCTTCGTGCCTCACGACCGGGGCGGCGTGGTCGAGCCGCTGTTGCTGAACACCGAATCCAGCGCTGGCGGCACCGCAGTCAACCTGAACGAGGTGCAGGGCGCACAGTGGTACAACGTCATCCGTGGGAATCTCGCCGAGATCCAGGAATTCGCGGACAGGCTCGATCTCGGACAGGTGGTGTGCGTCGAGTCGCACTCGCTCGACTTCACCACCGCGGGCTCGGAAGACCCTGACATTCCCGCCCCGGGTGAGGCGTTCTTCTACCTGGTCGAGTATCACGACCAAGCCGACTCCGGCTACGGCACGGTGACCGCGTCGAAGCCGAGGATCCCGGCCGTGGGGGATTGCGAATAGCATCGTCCCGATGCGGGAGGGCGCCGCGAGGCGTCCTCCCGCTTTTCGTTTCTCCCAGGACCGTTCGGCTTCCTCAGGGAGCCACGCAGTCGGGACCCACGCGCGGCTGCATCGCCGAGCTGAGACCCAAGGAGCCCACCCCGCACTCGTTCGACGCGCGAACGAGGTAGAACCACACCTCTGCCGGCGCCGGCGTATCGAGATCGGTCGCGCTGCGGTCCGACGCGTCGTCCGACTCGACACACAGCGCGCCCAGGAAGCTCGTCGCGGTCGTCGAGCGCAGCGTGTCGTAGGCCGGCGGCCCACCCCCGGACATCGGCGGTAGCGTCCAGGTGAGGCGCTCACGATCGGGCATCGACAGCTCGACCTCGCCGGGACTCCCCATGCACGTGTCCGGGATCAGGCCCGTGATTCGAATGTCGTCGAGGTTCCAGCCCGGGTAGGTCACCGACACGTCGGTCGTGCCCATGACCCAGCGGAACGATACCGACGATTGTCCGTCGGCGATGGCCGAGATGTCGTAGCTCTGGAGCGACCAGGCGTTTTCACTGAACGAGGTGCCCGAGTGGGTCCACACCGGCGTCCAGTTCGTCCCGTCCACGCTGATCTGGACCGCCGCGTGGTCGTAGGCCGCGGTCTCGATGCCGAGCCAGCGCTGGAACTCGAGCACGCACTCGCTCGCGGAGGACAGGTCGAGCGGCGGGGTCGTCAGGTATTCCTCGGGCATGTTGCTCGTGTAGTCCCCGTCGAGGTTGTAGCCGTACACATTCTGCCCGGTGGCGCCGCTGGTCGGGTCGCCCGCGTGCGATCCGCCGCCGGTCGGGGTACCGAAGGCCCACAGGCCGGTGGTCGCCCAGCCCGGATCGGTGTCGTCGAACAGGAACTCGTACAGCGTCTGGGCGTTGCCGACACGGATGGTGACCGCCGCCGGGCCGGACGGGCCACCGTCGGGCGGTACTCCGCCGTCGTCGGCCTCGTAGGACAAGCCGTCGAATCCCTGGAAGCCGCCGACGGGCGTGTAGGTCACGCCGTCTTCGCCGGGCGACAGATCCCAGGGCACTTGATTGATGAGGATCTGGCTTTGCTGCTCGACCAACTCGCCCGACAGCGGCAGGCTGAGGATCCGGTAGGTCAGCTCCGACGGCTCGGGTAGACCGTCGTCCACCGCGTCGAACGTGACCGTCAGCGGTTGGCCCTGGGCGGTCTCGAGGTCGAGGTCCCGCACCAGCGGCGGTCGCGGCCCGCAGGACACCATCGCCGACAGGTCCGAGGCCAGGAAGAACGGATCGAGACCCGTGCCTTCGGAAAGCCCGACGACGAAGTCGTCGGTGTCGAGCTCGAGCCAGCTCATCCGGATCCGGCCGTCGAAGAACATCTCGATCTGGAAGGTGTTGTGGTTCGTGGTGCTGAACTCGGGTACGTCCGACCAGGTCACCGCCACGCGGTCGGCCTCCTGCTTCCAGCTCACGGTTCCCTGGACGTTCGGATTGAGGTCGTCGAACACGGCGGCGACGCGCGGCAGGGAGAAGTGCGCGCCGTACGACTCGCTCTTGGTGGAGTCACCGCTGCCGAAAGTCAGGTATCCGTTGGGCCCCGCGTAGATCGTGTCCCAGCTTTGCCCGTACAGCTCGACGGTCGCGCCTCCCGCCAGCGTGAACGCCCGGGGCAGATCGTCGCCCAACAGGAGATCGGTGCCGCCCGCGGGATCGGTCGGGAGGGCGCCGCCGAGGAGCGTTTCGACACAGCCCCCGTAGAAGTCCGGCGAGCCGTTCGGAGTGAACGTCACGCTGCGGCCGATCAGATCGACCGGGCCGCTGGTGAAGCGCTCGGTGAAGTAGTCCGGAACATCGGGCGTGGTGAAGGTGTAGCAAATACCGGAGTTGTCGTCGAAGGCGGTGTTCCCCGCCTCGTCGACGGCCTCGATGGTGTAGAAGTACGTCACGTCGTCGGTCAGCCCGGTCAGGCGCACCAGGTGCGGATTGCCGTCGGCATACGTGATGACCGGATTCGTCGCCGTCGCGCAGGTCGTCCCCCAGCGCACCGTGACCTGCGCGGGCTCGTCGAGATCGAGCGAGATCGTGGCGTCCCGGGGGTTGACCAGCACGGCATCGACCGCGGAGATCTGGGGCGCCACGCAGTCCACCGTGACCTGCCGGACGCGCGGGATGTCGGTGCCGCCCGCGCCGTCGTCGGCATCGACGTAGGTCACCGTGACGGTGTCGCCGTCGCTGACCGCGAGCGTTCCCATCGCGTCGGTCGCGCTCATGGAAAGCACCCCGTCGAAGGCCGCCGCCTCGGGCGAGGCCTCCATCAGGGTCAGGATCTCGCCCGCCGGCTCGGTATCCGAGACGGCGCTGATGTCGACCGTCTCGACGATCTCGTCGTCGGTGTTGAGGTCGCAGTCGGTCACGCGCAGCTCGAGCGAGGACTCGCACGAGACCCGCGTCGCGCCGGCGCGCAGCACGCCCGCGGGAGAACAATGGACCAGGCTCGGGCTCGCCGCCGCGCCGAAGCTCTGCACCGGCCCCTGGGGCACGTCGAAGCCGGCGACCTCCACGCGCCACGCCCCGGGCGCCGGAGCTTCGACGAGAACCTGCTCGATGTTGTTCACGCCGTCGCGCTGGGTGCGCACGGCCGGGACCGAAGGGTTCACGGGATCGAGCGTCCACGGATGGTAGACCGTCCCGAGGGGATCGATGACCCGCAGGTCGAGGTCGTTGACCAGCACCGGGTCGACGTTCGGCGTGCCGGGGGCGTCGTCCCAGGCGATCGTCACGCGCAGCTCCGGGTCGCCGGGCTCGATAAGGACAAGAAACTCGAACACCCCGGCGTGGGCCACTTCGCCCTCGAGAAGGCGCGCCTCGCGGACGAGGTCGATCGCGGCCACGACCCGGATCGAGCCGTAACCGGTCTTGAAGTCCGGACCCGGGTTGTCCAGGTCCTCGGCGGTGTTGGCGAGGATCGCCTTCAGCGTCGCGTTGCGCAGGTTGGGCGCGCCGGGAAACGACAGGCGGTACTGCTCGAGCACGAGGGCCCCCACGCCGCAGGTCGTGGGGCTGGCCATCGACGTTCCGCACTTCACGTTGTAGCTCCCCGCGCTGTTCGTCGAGGTCACGCCGTTGTCGCCGCCGCTCTGACAGCCGGGCGCCGACACGTCGGGCTTCAGGCGGCCGTCGTCGCACGGGCCCCACGAGGTGAACGACGTGACGGAGTCGTCGTTCGAGTTCAACGCGCCGACCGTGATGTGGTTCTTGGCGCAGGCCGGCGGCGCCGTGGTGTGGTACGTGCTTCCGCAGCGTGCGAAGCCGCTGCGCTCGTTGCCGTTGGCCCACACGATGCGGAACGGGGCTCCGAGCGAGCCGCGCGCCACCGCGTCGATCAGGGCTCCGGTAGCACCGTAGTTCCCCTCCCACTCGCACGGGAAGCCGTTCGACGCCGTGTTGGTCCCGATGGAATTGTTCGAGATGTCCGCCCCGTAGACCGAGATCGCCTCGGTGTAGTCGGCCTCGAGATCACCGGGATCGGTGTACAGGAAGCCCTGCTGGATCCCGCCCTCTTGCTCGAAGCCGTAGGAGACGAAACCCACACCGGGCGCCATGCCGCGGTAGGTCCCGTCGCTGCCCGAGCCGTCTCCCCCGATCGTCCCGCCGACGTGCGTCGCGTGATCCGAGATCGACGAAGTGTCGCTCGCGCCGATCACCAGCCGGCCTCCGAAATCGCCGTGCTGGAACATCTGGCCCCCGTCGTAGACCAACACGGTAACGCCGGTGCCGTCGAGGGCGTAGGGGGGAAGCTGTGCGACGTCCGCACCGACGCGCGCGCGGTTGCCGTCGTTCAGCTCGCGCCAGCCGGGAAGCGGCGGCTCGATCCACAAGACGTCGTCTTCGGCGGCGATGGCTGGAATCGTCGCGCGGTCGACGTGGACGACCGCGCCGCGGATCGAGCGCATCCACGATCGGACCTTGGCCCGGTGCCGGGCGAGCACGACCGACGCCCGCGTGTCGAGGTCGACGTCGGCGTGGAACAGGACGTAAACGGCGACGGGCGCGTCGTCCGGCGCGGGCTGAGCCTTCTCCGGCGACTTGGCGTCCTCGATCACGATCTGCCACGGGTGGATCAGACCGGCCTCGAGGTCCGGGTGGAGCTTGCGCTCCGGTTCCACGGAGCCGACGTCGAGCAGACCCGGCGTCGACGCCAGCGCGGCGACGTCCGCATCCGGTCCGAGGCTGGCGAACCAGGCGTGGTCGCCGAGATAGCCGAGCAGCGACAGTCCCCGATCGTCGAGCAAAGTGCGGTCTTTGACCGACAGCGGCTCGGCGAACTGCACCACCACGTGCCTCGCGTCGGGTCGTTGGGCGAGCCGGCCGATGGCCTCGGCGAGCCCCGCGGAATCGAGCGCTCGCGCGGACCGCGGCGGTCCGGTCTTCCAGCGCACCTCGGCGGCGGCCGGGAAGGCCACGGTCAAGCCCGTCACGAACAGGCAGGCGAGACGGAGTTTTCGACAGGTTTCCGCCGGTGACAGCATGCGCATGAGCGACTCCCCCGGCTCGGCGACGTTCGCCCCGGAACTCGCGAGCCCCCTCGTTCCGAGGCGGGACGGCGTGGCGCTCCCGTTGATGGGTGGAACTGGACGCCTGGTCTCGTCCCCTGTATACCCCGGCCGCCGGGCGAACACAATTCCTATCGCGAGCGTGGTGGAGTGGAATCTTCAGGTGTCGGAGCCGACGGCGCGAATGCCATAGCACGAACCCGGGGCTTGGACACTCGGCAGACGATTCCTCCGAGCAAATGCCGGGGAGGACCCCAGAGCCGGTTCCGTGAGCCGCGGACGAGAAGACCGGGGCTCGCGAAGTCATGGTCATCGAGCAAGCAGATCACTGTCCCACGATCTCTTCCTGGATCCTCTCCCGCGTAGTCCAATCCCTTCTTCTCCTTCACCGCCTTCACCCGGGCCTTCTGCTTTGGCTTGAGCTGCCGCATGTAGCCCATGTGGCTGCCCTCGCGCGGGGGAGCGCGACGCGACATCCCTTCGCCTAGCGACTGTCCGTCATTCGGCTACCATGGGGCGCGCCGCAGCCGGGACCCGTTCGCGGAGGACCTCGACGATTCCCTTCCCACGGAGATTCACTCCGATTACGGCCCCATTTCGATCAATCAGCATGGATTTCGGGATGCCCGTCATGGAATCGGTGGACCGGCTTCTGGGGACGAGCGGCGCCGTTTCATGCCATACTCGCGCACTGGAGAGAGCGCGTGGCGCCGACGTCCCAAACACCTTCCCAAGGAGAACAGATGGCCAAAACCGCAGAGAAACCTGCCCAGAGAACGAACGCCGCCTTCATGAAGCTCGTGACACCCAGTGCCGCGCTGGCGGAAATCGTCGGCTCGAAGCCGATCCCGCGCACCGAAGTCACCAAGAAGCTGTGGGCCTACATCAAGAAGAACGGCCTGCAGGATCAGACGAACAAGCGGATGATCAAGGCGGACGCCGCGCTCAAGGTGATCTTCGGTGGGAAGGCTACCGTGAACATGTTCGACATGACGAAGCTCGTCAGCAAGCACCTGAAGTAGACCCCTATGGTCTGGAGAAGATCCAGCGAGCGGAGTGCCTTGATGGGTGACGGGATAGGAGATCGATCCGAAAGGAACAGGGAGATTGCCGATGGCGCGACTCAAACTCTCGAGAGTGCTCATGGTGGCGACGGCGCTGGGCATGGCGCAGGCAGCAGGGTGGGCACAGGAATCCAGTAGCAAGCCGGATCCGCCGACCATACGCGTCGTTGGCGAAGCGACTATCACCGCAAAGCCCGACCAAGCAGAGGTGGACCTGGGAGTCGTGACTCGAGCCGCGACCGGGCAGGCCGCAGCCACGCAAAACGCCCAGAAACAGGATGCCGTTCTGGCACAGCTCCGAAAGGTGCTGGGCTCCGGAGCGGAGATCAAGACCCTCAGCTACTCCCTGACCCCAGACTATCGATACCCGAAGGAAGGGGGGCAGCCGGTCCTTTCGGGCTACACCGCGACCAACGTGGTACAGGTCAAGACGAGCGATTTGCCACAGGTGGGCATGCTCATCGACGCCGCCACTCAGTCGGGCGCCAACACCGTCCAGTCGCTTCGATTCACATTGAAGGACGAGCAAGTCGTGCTGTCCCAGGCGTTGCGAGAAGCAGCTGTGAAGGCGAGAGCCAAAGCCGATGCGCTGGCGTCGGCCCTGGGAGTGAAGATCGTCCGCGTGCTTCACGTCGACGGGGGAGGACAACCGATCCGCCCCGTGTTCTCCCAGGCCATGGCCATGCGCGCAGATGACTCCGCGCCTCCCACGCCGGTCGAGCCGGGTACCATCGAGGTCCAGGCCACCGTTACCTTGACGGTGGAAATCGCCCAGTAACGAGAGCTACCTGATGGCCACCGGCGCAGAGCCCCTTCCAGGGCGTGGCGACCACGTTCCAGCCGTGCGCCTGTCTGCTGGTCTTGCTGTGATCCTGTTGTTTCCGGGGACAGCAGCGGGAGACGGGTACGATTGCGCGATTTCGTCAGGATGCAACGTGGCTCGCTGGGACAACAACTGCCGAATGCGAGAATGGCGGCACGACCGGAGTGCTCACGGCGCATGCCTCCGCGTTCGAAGTCGCCGTCATTTCCCCGACAACTCCGCGGCAAAGATCGGTGGCGCGCTACAAGGGACCTCAGATTCCATCTGTCTCCGCCGTCTCCTGCAGAGCTTCCGCGGGACCCGGCCGGCCGAAGAGAAAGCCCTGGAAGGCCTGGCAGCCCTGGCGGGCAAGAAAATCCCGCTGCTCCTCCGTTTCCACCCCCTCGGCGATGACCGCCAGTCCCAGGCTCTGCCCCAGGGCCATGATGGTGCGGGCAATGGCGGCATCGTTGGGGTCGGTGAGTACGTCGCGCACGAAAGACTGGTCGATCTTCAATTGGTTCAGGGGTAGGTGTTTCAAGTAGGAGAGCGAGGAATAGCCGGTGCCGAAGTCGTCCAGGGCGAAGCCCTCGCCGCGGGCTTTCAGGGCGGTCATTTTGGCGATGGTCTCCTCCATGTTTTCCAGCAGCGGGCCTTCGGTGAATTCCAGCATGAGCTTCTGCGGATCGGCGCCGGAACCATCGATCGCCGCCAGCGCCCCTGCCACGAACTCCGGGTGACGGAACTCGCGAGCGCTGACGTTCATCGCCAGCGTGAGGTGAGCCGTGTCCGGCCGGGAACTCCAAGCCACCAACTGGGCGCACGCGGTTTTCAGCACCCACAGCCCCAGGGGCTGGATCAGCCCCGTTTCCTCAGCCAGGGGAATAAACTCGGCCGGAAGGACCAAGCCGCGGCGGGGATGGTGCCAACGCACTAGCGCCTCGGCGCCCGTCACGCGGCCCTTGCCATCCACCTGGGGCTGGTAGTGAAGAACAAACTGCTCTTCCCGCACCCCTCGGCGCAGGTCGACCTCCAGTGCGGCGCGAGCGGTGACCGCGGCCTGCATCTCCGGATCGAAGAATCGCAGGGTGTTGCGGCCCGCCCCCTTGGCCCGATACATGGCGAGATCCGCCCGTTTCAGCAAGTCATCGACGGTCTCCCGGTAATCGCTGAACAGGGTGACGCCGATGCTCCCGGTGCTGTGATGTTCGTGGCCGGCGAGGTGGTAGGGCAGAGCGAAGGCGACGAGGATCTTCTCGCCGACGATCTCGGCCCGGGTGGCGGCTGCATGGGGAATCTCGCTCAGGTCCTCCAGCATCACCACGAACTCGTCGCCCCCCAGGCGGGCTACGGTGTCGCCCGCGCGCACACAGGTGAGAAGCCGCCGGGCGACCTGCTGCAGCAGCAGGTCGCCGACGTCGTGGCCCTGGGTGTCGTTGAGGGTTTTGAAATCGTCCAGATCGATGAAGAGGATGGCCCCCCGCCGCCGGCTGCGGGCGCACGCTGCCAATGCCTGTCGCAACCGATCCAGCAGGAGCCGTCGATTGGGCAACTGGGTCAGCTGATCGTAGAAGACCAGATGTTCGATGTCGGCCTCGACTGCCTTACGTTGGGTGATGTCGATGAGCGTACCGACGTAGTGCGTGACGTCCCCGTCGCTGCCCTTCACCGCGGTGATGGTGAGCCATTCGGGATGCACATTGCCGCTCTTTTGCCGATTCCAGATTTCTCCCCGCCATGCCCCGGTGCGATTGATGTTCTCCCACATCGCGGCGTAAAAGGCCGCGTCGTGGCGACCCGACTTGAGCAGACGCGGCGTCTGCCCCACGGCTTCCTCGGCAGTGAAGCCGGTGATGTCGGTAAATGCCCGGTTGATCCGCAGGATCACGTTCCCGGCATCGGTGACGAACATGCCTTCCTGAGACTCAAAGGCGGTGGCGGCGACGCGAAGCTCCACCTCCGTCCGCTTGCGCTCGGTGATGTCGGTGAGGGTGATACGCACCATGGGTGGTTTGTCACCGGCCGCTACGCGCTGGCAGTCCAGCTGGGCATGGAATACGGAACCATCGCCGCGCCGGAGCGCCAGCTCACAAGCTTGACGCTCGTCTCGCTGCATCACGCTCACGAGTAGACGATGATATCGGTCGCTGTCCTCGGGGGTGACGAATCGGGCGAAGCGGCGCTGGAGGAGTTTTTTGCGCTCCTCCCCCAGCAACGTGGCGCCGGTCAGGTTGACTTCGGAGATCAGGCCCTCGCCGGCAAGGGTGAGGTAGCCTACCGGGGCGAACTCATAGAGGTCCACGTAGCGGTCGCGAGATTCCTCCAGGGCGAGCTGGGCGCGCCGCAACTCCTCGTTCTGCATCTCCAGTTCGATCTGGTGCACCTGGAGCTCGTGCAGGAGTTCCTCGGCGGGGCGGGCCGGCCCACCCGTCTGCGGGGCGCCGGCAAGCTGCGCCTCTGCCTCCGCTCGCAGTTGTGATTTGCGCCGCTTCATCCCATCCCGCTTCTGGTTCAAGCGCTCATCATCTCACCCGGCGCTGGCATCTCCATCGCCAGCAGGATCAAGTGTGTATCCCCCGTCTTGCCGACGATGCGGCGGGCGCTGAGCAGCATCTTGCACCGGCCGATCACGGGGAAGTCGTGTTCCACCGCGTAGCCATCGAAACTCCGGTCGCGCGGCAGGACGGTCTCCAGCAGCTCCCGCAAAGTGGGGATGTCCCACTGGTGGTTCCCCAGCTCGTAGAGCGGGCGGCCCACGGTCTCTCCCGGCGCGACGTGGAAGCGCTGGTAGAACGAGCGGCTGGCGAAAACGACCTGCAAGTCGCCATCCAGCACGATGAGCGGCTCGCGCACCGTATCGACGATGCCCTCGGCCAGTTCCCGTGCCTGCCGCAGCGCCTCCTGCACGTGCTTCATCTCCGTGAGGGGCACGAAGGTCAGCACCACGCCCTCGATCACGTTGTCCAGGGTACGGTAAGGCTGGATGCGCGCCAGATACCAGGCGTTGCCGGTGCTGCGTACCTCGCCCTCGTAGGGGACCAGGGTCTCGAGCACGGCCTGGGCCTCGGCAAGCAGGTCCTCGCCTTCCAGATCGGACTTGATGTCGCCCAGGGGCCGGCCCACGTCCGAGGCGACCAGGCGATAGACCCGCCCCGCCTCGCGCGTGAAGCGCCGGATGACGAGGTGTTCGTCGAGGAAGACGGTGCCGATGTTGATGTTGTCGAGCAGGTTCTTCATGTCGTTCTGCATGCCGGCCAGCTGGTCGATCTTGGCCTGCAATTCGGCATTGACCGTCACCAGTTCTTCATTGACGGATTGCAGCTCCTCCTTGGAGGTCTCCAGTTCCTCATTGGTCGATTGCAATTCCTCGTTGGTGGATTGCATCTCCTCGTTAGTGGCCTTCAATTCCTCGTTGGAGGCCTGCTGTTCCTCGATGGTGGCCTGGAGATTCTCTTTCGTGTAGGCCACATCGCGCTGCAATTCCTCGATGTACCGGGCGTCGACCGATCGGGCCGCGCGCTTGCCGCGAGCGGACTTGCCGGGCGCCGCGTGCGCTACGTCCTGGAAGCTCAACAGCAGCAATCCCTCGCCAGCGTCCGGGTCGGGCAGTGGCCGCACGCTGAAGCTCACGGTCTGGAAGTCGCCGTTGGTCTTGACCGACAGTTCCCGGCCAAAAGTCGGCGCGCCCTGGCTGGCGGCGCTGTGGATGGCGGTGCGCAGCTCCAGTTGCAGCTCCTCATGCGCCATCTCGACCACGTTGAGCGTGGCCTGGCCGGGGGCCGGGCGCAGGTATTTTCCGGTTTCGCCGTGCACATAGAGGATGTTTCCTTCCAGATCCGTCACCACCGAGGCGGGGGCGTAGGACTGGAGCAGCACCCGCTTGGTCAGTTCCGCGAAGTCGGTCTCCTTCGCCTTCTTCGCCGTCTCCTCCGGCGCCTTGACGTCGCTGCCCGCAGCCCAGGACAAGTCGCTGGCCATCACCGCACGGGTGGTGGCGACGGAGTGGGTGACCCGGTACAGCTTCCACTTTCGGCTGAGCGGCGCGAACAGATCTGGGCGGTTGCCGATGCCTTCCGAGGGCGAGAGGAACAGCATCCCGCCCGGCTTGAGGGCAAAGTGGAAGGCGCGGATGAGTGTGGATTGCAGCTCCGGCTCCAGGTAGATCATCAGATTGCGGCAGCTGACCAGGTCTAGCTTGGTGAAAGGCGGCTGCTTGATGACGTTCTGGATGGCGAACACCACCATCTCCCGGATTTCCTTCTTCACCCGGTAGCCGGCCTCTTCCTTGACGAAGAAGCGGCGCAGCCGCTCGGGCAGGACATCCTGGACGATGTTGGGCGGATAGGTGCCCGCGCGCGCCATGGCGATGGCGTCCTCGTTGAGGTCGGTGCTGTAGAGCTGGACCTTGAACTCCTGCCCGGTCTCATCCATGAACTCGCGCAGCAGGATGGCGATGGAGTAGGCCTCCTCGCCGGTGGCGCAGCCCGCCACCCAGACGCGGAACACGTAGCCTTCAGGCTTGCCCGCGAACAGTTGCGGCAGGAAGTCCTTCTTCAGCGTGGCGAAGGCCTCCGGGTCGCGGAAAAAGCTCGTGACGTTGATGAGCAACTCCTTGAACAGAGATTGCACCTCGGCGGGATGCTCCTTGAGGTAGCGGGCATAGACCTCTGTGTCCTCGATATTCTGCTTCGACATGCGCCGCTCGATGCGGCGGCCGATGGTGGACTTCTTGTATTGGGAGAAGTCGTGGCCAGTGCTTGAGCGCAACAGCATCAGGATGCGATTCAGGCCGCTCGTTTCGGACGGGGGCACTTCCTGGCGAACAGCCAGGGTGTGCGTGCTGGCCACCAGCGCCTCCGGCATTTTTTCCGCCGGCAGGACATGAGTGGCGTAGCCGGCCTGAATGGCGCTGGCCGGCATGCCGTCGTATTTCGCAGTGGCCGGCTCCTGCACGAACGAAATGCCGCCAGCGCCAAGGATGGCGCGCAGCCCCAGGGTGCCGTCGGTGCCGGTGCCGGACAGGATGACGCCGATGGCCTGTTCGCCCTGATCCTCGGCCAAGGAACGCAGAAAGGCGTCAATCGGCATGCGATGCCCGCGCGGCTGTTCCGGCACGCTCAATTGCAGGGTGCCGTGGAAGATGGCCATGTCGCGGTTGGGCGGAATGACATAGACCCCGTTGGGCGCCACAGCCATCTGATCCTGGGCCTCCACCACCGGCATGGCCGTGCTGCGTTGCAGGATCTCGGTGAGGACGCTGACGTGGCCGGGATCGAGGTGCGGCACCAGTACGAAGGCCATGCCGGTGTCGCGCGGAAGCTCATGGAAAAACTGCTCAAAGGCCTCGAGCCCGCCAGCGGAAGCACCCAAGCCAACGATGGGGAAGCCGGCGGCGCCCGTTGTCTGCACTTCCGCCTCCGCCCGGGCCGCCGGACTCTTGGCGTTCGCTTTCTTCGCTACCTTCCTTTTCCTGGCGACTCGGAGCTGCTTCGTGATCCGGCTGCGGCCGCGTGGGGGCACGGCTCCCTCCAACCTGCGTGGGAGGAATCCTACCACAGTGCGCTTCGTCGCCGGGTACGCTTCGGACGCTCGCCAGACGCTCGCCCTAGGAGCTGGGACCCAGAGGATAGCCCCACCCATGGATCCTGTCTTCGGGGACCAGCGGATCACGTCGCGGCGCGGCAAAGCCCTGACGACGGGAATCCACCGCCAGAGCTTGCCGCGGGACCGGCGGGAAGCCGCGGCGGTCGATTAGGCGGCCCTGATCTCGATCTGCTTGGGTGGAGCGAGACCGCCACAGAATCGGCTGGCGAACCGTAACCCGCGCGCAGTCAATCACCCATGCGCGGTCCTCGGCGTTCCTTTCCCCCGGCAGAGGCTACATTCACCTGTGCCTTTGCAAGCGCTGCAAGGCACGCTCCGCCGCAGATGGAACACGCGGGTTCGCGCCTCACGGGTCCCCTTGCCGTCGCACTTGAAGCAGCGGCCAGACCCGTGGCAGAACGGGCAAGGCTGGGCAGCCATGATTGGATTCCCCTCTCTTGCTCCCATTCTGACACATCCTGCTGGCAACGGAGGGAGGAAAGCTGACGTTCAGGAGCCGCATACGGCAGGTTCCCGGCACGGCCGGCGGCGAATCTGCAGGGCGGCCAGGGTGGACGCGCCGACTTGCCCCTGACGATCCAGCGGGCCCCGGGAGTTCGTCGAGCTGTACCCGCGGCCGTAGATCACGCCTTCCCCTCGGAAGCCGGCTCGCCGTCCATCGCGGCGCGGCACTGCCGGCTGAGGGCGGCGGCGATGGCCACCGGAAGCGCGGCCAGGGCCAGGTTCATCCAGCTCGACAGCGCCGGCTCGGCGAGGCCCGTGATCGGCGGCGCCAGCGTCCCGGCGAAGAGGGCCGCGACGATCCCTACGGGACGGCTGCCGGAGGGGGACCTGAACAACCGCACCACCCAGACGATACCGCCGGCGATCCCCGCCAGCGAGCCTGCCAGCGACAGGACCGGGAGGGAGGCGAGGATACTCGGCGGGTCGAGCAGGAGCATCGGGATCAGCGCGGCGCCCCCTGCCAGCGCAGGAGCGTAGAGGAGCGCCATGGGCACGCGCCGGCCGTCCGCGCGGAACGGTCGCGGAAACGCCAGGGCCAGGTGCAGGAAGAGCGTCTGGCCGAGGAGGCTGCTCGCGACCATGTACAGCGCCAGCAGCCAGGCCTCCGGCCGGTCGCGTCCCACGCCGATCGGCCCCCCCCAGTGCAGCGCCGCCGTCAGGCAGTAGAGCGAGAACATCGTCGCCGCCCGACCTCCCGTGCGCCGCTGCGCCCAGAGTCCGCATGTCAGGAACCAGAGCCCCAGCAGCCCCATCGCCACACGCGCCGGAGCGGGGTCGTCCGCGGCGGGGTGGGGGAAGGGGACGGCGAGGACCCTCCAGGCGATGACGAACGCCACCGCAGGGGACAGCCAGCGTGGGCCGGGCGCTCTGTTGTAACGGCTGCGGGCTTGCGCCATGATGAACCCTCCCGCGCACCGATACGGCACGGCGTCGGCGGAGGTTGTGACGGCGCCCTGATCCGGCGCTGATTCTTTCCTGATCGATCGCCGCCGGAGCCGCGAGGGCTGGTTGCAGGCGCCGCCGCGGCGGGACGGCGACCAATCAGAGGTGCCGATGGACCGATACGACGACGGATCGCGACGAGACGGGGCAGCCGGACCCGCCGGGGGACCGGAGGGCGGGGCGGTGAGCTTCGGCCCGTTCCGCCTCGACATCGGCAGCGGAGAGCTGGAGCGCGACGGGGCGCCGGTGGAGCTGCAGGCCGCTGGCCACGCGCGCGTTGGTGCTGTTGGTGCGCAACGCCGGCCGGCTGGTGAGCCGCGAGGAGCTGCGGTGCGCCCTCTGGGGGGAGACCGCGGTGGAGTGGGGCACCGGACTGCACCAGGTGATCCGCCAGGTGCGGGTGGCCCTCGACGACCGGGCGCGATCCTACGTGCAGACGGTGCCGCGGCGGGGCTACCGGTTCGCCGCGGAGGTGGAGCCGCTCGCGACCTCCACCCCCGGCCGCGTGGAGGGCGGTCGCGCGCGCGACGTCCGCCTCTACGCCGCCGGCATCGCCACGCCGATCGCGCTGCTGCTGCTGCTCGTCATCGCCTGCGCGCTCCTGGCCGGCTGAAGCGCGGGGGGCAAGGCCACGCGGGCCCTCGCAGATCAGCCGGCGGCGTTCGCGCCGCCCCGCCCCCCGGAGGTGCAGGAGTAGCGTTGGGTGGAGCGCCGAAGTGCCCGGCAGGGGTGGCCTGAGGCATGCGACGCTCGCCCAACCCTGGCCCGTGTCGAAGGTACCGCTCTGCGAGCGCGAACGTACGCTCAACGACTGGTAATCGGGTTGGAGACCCGCAACCCCGGCAAGGAACACTGATTCTCTTGCACGCGGTGCGGTCGAAGGTTGAGGTCGCGACTCAGGGGTCATGCTCGGTCGTGACCAGCCATTGGAGGGCATCCTCGTGCCTCCGGAACGGCCGGTACTCTGTCGGTCCCTCCGCGGAATACGCCTCGAGCATACGCGCCAAGCCGCGCGCGACGTCGGAGTCGACGAGCACCGCACGCCGCGTCCGACGGCTTGGCCCACCATCGGGCGCCAGCCTCGCCAACTCGCGCAGCTCGTCGGAAGCCGGCAGGCTGGTGATCCGACGCGCGTCGATGAGACCCCCGAGCTCCGCGTGATAGAGGGGATCGGCGTGCAGCGCCTCGATGTACGCCCGCATCTCTTCGCCCGAGACATCGCCCTCGATCTCCATGAAGAAGACCTCGAGCCCGGGGACGATCCGATACCTGAACGCCATTTCAGTATTGACCGCGCCGCGATTCGCAAGCGGGCCAGGTGGACGCGCCGGGCCGCCCTGGTGGGGAGGCACCCTGGATCGTGCACCGGCGGCCACCGGCTCTTCCCCCGAACTGGCCGGTGATCTCCCACCCCTGGCCCGCGGCGAGGGTAGCACTCGGGGGATGTGAACCGACGAGATTCGACCGCGGTGGGGTTGCGGATCTGCAACCCTTCACAGGCGGCCGGAAATCGGTTGTAATCCATGCACGAACGAGGCGGCGCGCGGCGTGCAGAACCCGCCGCTATGTTAGGTTGAGCTGAGATGAGCGCGGATTCGGACACGAGTCGGTGGGAGCTACCCGCCGTGCGCGGCAAGACGTCCAGGCCTCCCCGGCGTTGGCTCGCCTTTCTTCTCGGCGTTTTCTTCCCCGGGCTTGGTCACCTCTACGCAGGGGGTCCTCTAGGGGCGGCCATCGCGGCGGGAATCGTCTTCGTCGTCATCATCCCAGCCAGCCACCTAGTGAGGGTGTGGCTCTCATGGTCGGCGGCTGCTGTGATCACGGGCCTCGGCGTGTCACTCATTCTGTGGCTCGTGATTCCATTTGATGGACTCCGTCTGGCGGGACAGCGATGGGACCGAACGCTGGCGCCTTGGAATCGGGTCTGGATCTATTCTGTCTATGCCGTTCTTGCACTCGTCCTCTGGGCCGTGGTTTCAACGTGGTGGCGGGATCACCTTTGGTTCCGGACATTCCGTATCCCTTCAAGCGCGATGGAGGACACGTTACTCCTTGGCGATATCGTCCTCGTGGACATGCGAACCACTCGGTTGTTCCCTTTGCGACGCGGGGAAATCGTCGTCTTCGAGTACCCCCCTGAGCCGGAGGTTTGGTACCTCAAGAGGGTCGTTGGTCTGCCCGGAGAGAGCCTGGAGCTGCGCGGCGGCCACCTCTACGTCGATGGATCGCCGATGGAGGAGTCCTACGTGAACGACGACCACCGCGAGGCAGAGGACTTTGGTCCGGCAGCCGTGCCCGAAGGTCACTACTTCGTGCTAGGCGATCACAGAAACCGGTCTTCCGACAGTCGTGTGTGGGGTTTCGTGACCCTCGACCGCATGCGGGGCAGAGCCTACCGGATCTACTGGTCGGGCGGGGACCCTCAGAATTGGGAGCGCACCGGGAGCAGCTTGGCGCTTGAAGGGCGGTGATGTCGGTCGCGCACTCGCGCGACGCGGAGGTTCTTTACCCCGCGAGACGAGGTAGGGCAGACGGTGGACGAAATGGGGGCTCTCCTTCACCGCCTTCACCCGGGCGTCCATCGTGGTCTCGGATACGACCTGCGACACGGGGAACCCGTCCACCGGGTACGTGTCCAACGAGTCGCTGGCGTGGAACCTCGAACACGCCTGGCTGCGCACGTCGACGGCCTCGATGGGAGAGATCCCCGACGCTGTGTGCACGGTCCCTCCGATCCAGCTGCTGACGATGAACTGGGCCGACCCCGCGCGCTACACCCACATGCCGAATCTGGGCAACGACCACTACGACCCGACGCCAGCGAACGGTGATGCCAAGCCGAGCGGCGTCCCCGATGACGACAACCTCTGCGCCCTCCTCAGCGGGCTTCGCGTCTCGGACCGCAGACGGGCTGGGGACCGGCCCCTATTCGGCCGTCACGAAGCAGGCTTCGGTGATTGTCTGGTTGCCGTTTTCCGCGATCGCAAGCACCTCGACATCGTACTCGGTGCCCGGCTCCAGCGCCTCCGCCGGTACGGTGAGCGTCGTGCCGGCGTCGGCCGGCATCAAGACATCGATCTTCAACTCGTCACCCTCGACGATCACCTCGTAGGCCGCGATGTCGATCGGGTCGCCGTCGATCGTCTCCGTCACCTCGTTCCACGTGACGACGACGGGGATCGCCACGTTGGCGGTGCACTCCTCGCCGCTCACGACAGGCAGGGTGATTTCGGGCCCGGCGGGAAGGTCGTGGCTGAATTCGGTCTCACCGGTCTGGTTCTCCCCATCGACCGTTCGGCCGGCGAACGTGTAGGTCCCCTCCGGCACTGCTGGACCAGGGCGGAGTCGCTGAGCTGTTTGTCGAGAGCGATGAGCCCAACCTCGAGGACCTGCCGCTCGGGCGTCGAAGATCTCCTTGCCAGCCGGGTCGAAGATCCTGAGTGACTGCCAACCATCCGCATCGATGAAGAACTGCACCCCGACGTCTTCGTCGGTTGCGTTGAACTCGATGGTCAGGCGCGTTTCATCGAGCTCCACTGCTCCCTTCTTCTCCGCATTCGCGACCGGAACGCTGACCATGCCGGCGGCCAGGATCACCGCTATCGCGGTTCCAAGAAGATGGTTCTTGCTCATGGTAGTTGCCTCTCTGTGAAGTCCGACAGGACGGCCCGTGAAATGGCATATACCGTTAGACGCGGGACACCCTCGAATCCTTCGGGGGGGTGATGGTGCGGGCGCGTGTGGGCACGTCGGGCCTCCGGTGGCAAGCGCGGGCGCTCGCCCAGAAGCCGACTCTCGTGTCAGCCCTTTGAGGGCGACGCGTAGCGGCCGGAGCCGTGGCAGAACGGGCACGGGTGAGAGCCCGTCACGGATTCCCCCTCTCAGCGCTCTTCTCGCATGGCGGGACGCCGCACGGGCCAGCGCCGGCCGACGTCACTGTCTCGGGTGGGCGGCCGGGCCTCGTGATTCGCCCTTGCGATTGAGCGGGGGTTCCCCGTCCTCTGCCGAAGCTTCTGCCGGACTTGCCGGGATCGTGGATTCCGGACCAGCCGGATCCGCGTCGGGCGCGCCGTCCCCCGGGCCGCCTTCGTGGAGGATCCGCGGCGCGCCGTCGGGCAGGATCTGCAGGCTCTTCAGGAACTCGATGATCTCGTCCCGGCGCTCCCGCGGGAGAGCGAAGAAGGCGTCGCGGGACCCGCGGGCCTCGCCACCATGGAACTCGATCGCGTCGGTGATCAGGGTGAGGTCCCCGCGATGGCCGTAAGGACCGGTGTTGCCGACGTCCCACAGCTTCCGAGTCAGAAACTCGCGCGTGGGCCGCGGAGGCGCCGGGATCGTGAAGTCGGACTGCGGCGCGAAGCCGTTGAGCTTGCCCTGCGGGACCTGCTCGTTGGCGAAGTGGTCGAAATCCGCGTCGCTCAGGTCGTGGCGCTTGAGATCGGTGAAAGCGCGCACGATCGCGCCTCCTGCGGAAGCCCGCTCGAGCCTCGGCTTGGGACCCTCGCGGGTCATGTCGAAGCCGAACGGCGCCCCCACGTCGGCGGGGCTTGATACTGAGCACCATCCAGACCGTAAGGCGACAGTACTTACGACACACTCTACGAGGTCGTTGGTCGGAACCCGCCGCCGTCCAAACGCTTCTTCCACCGGGAGTTGCGCCTTCGCCGCCGCCACTCGACGTACTCCGCCGTCGTTATCGCGAGCCGGATTCTGTCGTTTGGAATTCTGCGAGATCCCAGAGCGAAACGCTCCTCGAACGCTACCTGCACCGGGGGCCGCAGACCCCCCGCGGCGGCTGAAGCAGCAGCAGCCTCGTCTTTCAGTTCCTGACAGTTTCTCGCGGATGCGACGAAGGGATCGACGTCGTCTTCCCATTCCAGAACGTGTAGCCCCTCAAGCTCAAGCCACTTCCAGAAACGACCATTGTAGATCACCACGTCGGTTTCGACGTGCGGACTCGGGCCCAGTCAAAGCACTGTGGGTTGAACTCACGGACGAAGCTCATGATCTCTATGGACAACACACCGCATCCGGCTCGCGGTAGAAACCCAGGAGGGCCGAATCTGCCTTCCAGGGCGCTCCTCACATGGTCCTCCATCTTGTCCAGCTCGAGTTCCATGCTCTCCGCAGTGCAAGTAGTCATGCCGATGCCCGGTGGATCCTCGGAACTGCTCGATGTGGCTGCCTGAGGGTGAGGGGTCTGCGCCGCGGGGCGCAGGCCGACACCGCCCACGGCGGCCCGCCGGAGATTCCCGAAAGGGATGCAGGCTGCACAATATGTAGAATGCTGGAGATGTATATACATAAAACGTAATCGATTTGACGGTTTCGTCATCCTGCATATATTCGGCCCCGGTTGATGCCCCGGGAGGGCACCGCGCATGGTGATCGAGTCACGGCGAGACCAGGGGCCAGGCCGCGGCGGGAGCCGCGGGCGGGCTTGGACGAGGTCCCCTTCCGCGGGTAGGGAGCACGGGCGCGGATCGCGCCGCAAGATCCTGCTCGTGGAGGACGAGCCTGGGGATGCGCGCCTGGTCCGCGAGATGCTCCTCGATCCGGAGCTGGGGTTCTTCGAGATCATCCACGTCGCGCGGCTGAGCGAGGCCAAGCATCGGCTGGGAGAGGTCGACTTCGACGCCGTGCTCCTGGATCTCGGGCTGCCGGACGCCTACGGCCTGGAGGCCCTGGCCCACATGACCGACGCGGCGCCCGACGTGCCGATCGTGATCCTGAGTGCCCTGCAGAACGAGACGCTGGCCGCCGAGGCCTTGCAGCAGGGAGCTCAGGACTACCTGATCAAGAGCGAGGCGAGCCCCAGACTGCTCGCGCGATCGATCCGCTACGCCATCGAGCGCAAGGAGACGGAGCGCTACATCACCTACCTGGCCCAGCACGACAGCGTCACCGACCTCCCCAACCGCATCGTGCTGCAGGATCGACTGTCTCAGGCCGTGAGCCTGAGCCGCCGCCAGAACACGCTGATCGCGACGATGTTCGTGGACTTGGACCACTTCAAGCACGTCAACGACACGCTGGGGCACGCCGCCGGGGACGCGCTGCTCGTCGCCGTCGCCGGGCGGCTGCGGAGTTGCGCACGGGAGGGCGATACGGTCGCCCGCGTCGGCGGTGACGAGTTCGCCTTGGTTCTTCCGGGATTGAGCCACCCCGGGGACGCGACGGCCGTCGCGGAGAAGGTGCTCGCCGCACTCCGCCCCGCCTTCCTGCTGGACGGCAACGAAGTGTTCATCTCGGCCAGCGTGGGCATCAGCCTCTTTCCGATCGACGGGGACGACCCGGAGAGCCTGCTGCGGCTGGCCGATCTGGCGATGTACAACGCGAAGCAGGGAGGCCGGGACCGGCACCAGTTCTATTCGGCGACACTCAACTCATGGGCCGGCGACCGACTGGCCCTGGCGTCGGGGCTGCGCCACGCCTTGCTCCGCGACGAGTTCCGGCTCCACTACCAACCTCTCGTCACCCTGAGCAGCGGCGAGATCGGAGGGTTCGAAGCCTTGATCCGCTGGCAGCACCCGCGGCTGGGGCTCGTCCCTCCGGACCAGTTCGTCCCGCTCGCCGAGGAAATCGGGCTGATCGTCTCCGTCGGGGAATGGGTGCTCGAGACCGCTTGCTCACAAGCAATGGAATGGCGGGCGCGAGGCTTCCCACTGCGGCTGGCGGTGAACGTGTCGAGCCGCCAGCTCCGGCAACCCGGTCTCGTAGGCGTCGTCAAGGGAGTCCTGGAGCGGAGTCGTTTCCCCGCCGAGGCCCTGGAATTGGAGCTGACCGAGAGCGGGGTCATGCAGTGCGCGGCGCCCGAGATCCTGCGCGAGCTCCATGAACTGGGCCCCGGGATCGTCCTCGACGATTTCGGAATCGGATACTCCGCGCTGAGTCATCTGAGGTCGCTCCCGCTCCAGGGTCTCAAGGTGGACCGGTCGTTCATGGAAGACCTGGCGACCCAGCCCGCGACCGCCAACATCGTCTCGGCTCTGATCGGACTGGCGCACGGACTGCAGGTCGAGATCACCGCTGAAGGCGTGACTTCGCCCAATCAGTTTGCGTTCCTGCGCGAGCGCGGCTGCGACCGGGCGCAGGGGTTCCTTTTCAGTCCGCCGCTGCCCACAGACGAGCTTGAGCGACTGCTGGACGACGGTCCTGGCTGTGGTCATGCGTGATGAAGGGCCGTCCGTGACGGAACGGCTCCGACGAGGACCGCACAAGCTGACGGGGGCGCCCGTGCTCCACCATCGTACCCTCTCCCGGCCGGACGTGAATCGCGCGCGCGAGGCGACGCGAGCCTGGCTCCGCGGACGGCAGGTCGCGACCGTTCTGGGACTGGCGGCCGTCTACTTCGTCGCGGGAAAGCTCGGGCTAGCACTGGCCTTCATCCACCCGAGCGCCTCCGCCGTTTGGCCGCCGACCGGGGTCGCGCTCGCGGCACTCCTGCTCCTGGGCTCGCGCGTCTGGCCCGGTGTCCTTCTCGGCGCGTTCCTGGTCAACGTGACGACCGGAGGCGGGCTCGCCAGCTCGGTGGGGATCGCCACGGGAAACACGCTCGAGGGCCTGGTCGGAGCCTGGCTTGTGCGGCGCTACGCCGGAGGACCGCTGGCCTTCGAGAGCGTTCGCAACGTCTTCAAGTTCGCTGCACTGACCGGGCTCTTCGCCACGCCCGTGAGCGCGACCGTCGGCGTCACGAGCCTGGCCGTCGGCGGCTTGGCGCCTTGGTCGGAGTACGGTTCGATCTGGCTCACGTGGTGGCTCGGGGATGCCGCGGGCGCCCTCGTCGTCGCGCCGGTCCTGCTGCTCTGGACGGTGCGGCCCCTCGCGACCTGGACCCGAAATGAGACGATCGAAGCCGCCGTGTTCCTGGCTTCCCTGCTGCTCAGCGGGATGGTGGTCTTCAGCGGCTTGCTCCCGTCCTGGATGGAGCACTCCGCGCTATCCTTGGTGTTGATCCCGATCCTGGTCTGGGCCGCGTTCCGTTTGGGCCCCCCCGAGGCAGCCGCGGCCACGCTCCTTATCTCCGCGATCGCCATCTGCGGGACCCTCGAGGGTCATGGCCCGTTCGCGCGAGAGAGCCCGAACGAGTCGCTCATGCTGCTCCAGGCCTTCATGGGGGTCATGTCCGTGACCGCCACGGCGATCGGGGCCGTCGTCGCGGAGCGCCGCCGGGCCGAGGAGGCGCTGCGCGACGTCCAAGCGCAGCTCGAGGTCGAGGTCCTGAGGAGAACCGAAGAACTGACGAACACGATCGGCGCCCTCGAGGCGGAGGTCGCGACGCGGACGCAGAGAGAGCGGGAGCTCCACGAGAGCGGCCGACGCCTGACCGAGGCGCAAGCTCTGGCCCACGTCGGCTCCTGGCGCTGGGACGCGGCGGGCAAGCTCATGCAGTGGTCGGACGAGCTCTACCGCATCTGCGGGTTCGAGCCGGGCTCCATCCCGGCCACCCATGCTTCGTTCGTCGAGCGGGTTCATTCCGACGACCGCGCCCGGGTAGACCTCGCGCTGCGCCTGGCCCACGACAGCGGCGGGCCCTTCGCCGTCGATCACCGCATCCAGCGTCCGGACGGGAACGTGAGATGGCTCCACACTCAGGGCAATGCGGTCATCGGTCCCGACGGCCGCGCGACGGGCCTGCACGGCACGATCCAGGACATCACCGAGCGGATCAAAGCCGAATCGACCCACAAGCTCCTCGCCGCCATCGTCGAAAATTCTCTGGACGCCATCATCGGCCAGGCGCCGGACGGCACGATCGTGAGCTGGAACAACGGCGCCGAGAGGCTCTACGGCTACCGGGCGCAGGAGATGCTCGGGCGGAACATCGCCGTCATCGCGCCGCCCGATCGCACCGACGGGATCGTCGAGCTCCTCGAGAAGCTCCGTCGCGGCGAATCGATCCCGCGACTCGAAACGGAGCGGGTCGCCCAGAACGGCCGGCGCATCCACGTGTCGCTCACGGCGTCCGCCATTCGGGGGCCGTCTGGAGAGATCGCGGCCCTGTCCGTGATCGAGCGGGACATTTCCGACAAGAAGCTGGCGGAGGACGCCCTCAAGGAGAGCGAGGAGCGCTTCCGCTCGATCGCGCAGCTCACCAATGAGGGGATTATCGTCGCGGACTCCGGGGGCCGGATCCTGTGGTGGAACGAGGCCGCGCGCAGCATGTTCGGCTGCACGGAGGGGGACGGAATCGGCAAGCCGCTGACCCTGCTGATGCCCGAGCGCCACCGCGAGGCTCACAAACGGAACCTGGAGCGCTTCGCGGCATCCGAGCAGCGGCCCATCGGGCGGAGGATCGAGCTCCAGGGGCTCCGCGGCGACGGCGGCGAATTCCCGCTGGAGATGTCTTTGACCAGCTGGAGCACGCGCGGAGCGACGTATTTCGGAGGCATCGTGCGGGATGTCACCGAGCGCAAGCGTGCCGAAGAGCAGGTCCGAAGGCTCAATGTCGGATTGGAGCGGCGGGTAGAGAAGCGCACGGCGGAGCTCGCGCGATCCAACGAGGAGCTGAAGCAGTTCGCCTACGTCGCCTCCCACGATCTTCAGGAACCGCTCCGGATGGTCTCGAGCTTCGTGCAAATTCTGGCCGACCGATACCGGGGACGCCTCGACCAAGACGCCGACGAATTCATCCACTTTGCCGTCGACGGAGCGCAACGGATGCACGAGCTGATCAACGGGCTGCTCGCCTATTCGCGGCTGGAGAAGGGGACGGCGCCCACTGCACCGGTCGACTGCGAGGAGGCCCTGCGCCGCGCCCTCGACAACCTGGAGCTCCGGGTCCAGGAGAGTGGGGCCGACATCAGCCACGGCCCCTTGCCGACCGTCCTCGTCGATGCGACCTCGATCATCCAGCTCTTTCAGAACCTGGTCGGCAACGCCATCAAGTTCCGGAGAGACGTCCCCCCGCGGATCCGGATCGAGGTCGAGCCACGGGACCGTGAGTGCGTGTTCTCGGTGCGGGACAACGGGATCGGGATCGACCCGAAGCAGGCGGATCGGATCTTCGTGATCTTCCAGCGGCTCCACAGCCGCCGCGAATACCCTGGAACGGGGATCGGCCTGGCGATCTGTAAGAAGATCGTGGAGCAGCACCGCGGCAGGATCTGGCTTGAATCGCAGCCTGGCCGAGGCAGCGTCTTCTACTTCACCCTGCCAAGCGTCGACGAGGCGGCGAATGACGACTGACGTTCCGATCGACATCCTCCTGGTCGAGGACAACCCAGGAGACGTGCGCCTTGTCCGCGAGGGCCTCGCGGGCTGGGTCAAGCCGACGAAGCTACGCGTCGTCGAAGACGGGGAGGAAGCGCTGGCCCTGTTGCGGGGCCAGGGACCCCACGCCGGGGCAGCCCGGCCCGACCTCGTGATCGTGGACCTCAACCTGCCGCGGAAGGACGGCCGCGAGCTGGTGGAGGAGCTGAAATCCGACCCGCTGCTCGGCGAATTGCCCGTGGTCGTGTTCACGAGCTCGAGCTCGGACCGTGACGTGCTGAGACTCGTCGGCCTCCCGAATCGGCGCTACATCGTGAAGCCGGTCGGCCTCGAGGGTTTTCTCGCCGCCGTGCGGTCCATCGAAGGGTTGCTCGAGGGAGGCGGGGGCGCTTGATCCGTCAAGGAACCGATGTTGGGTGACGGGGCTGCGAGCGCGTTTGAGCACGTCTGCCGCCTGCGGGGACGGCAAGAACTCCTGGTCCCCCCGACCGGGGAATGGCGGCGGCGGATCGAGGCGTGGTGTCGGTTCAGGTTGCGGGTGGTGCCGGCGAAGGCGAACCGGTGGTCGACGACGCTCTTGAAGGAACCGGATCCGTTCCTGCCGTAGACTGCACCGAGAGTCGTCACAACACGAGGGCGAGCCCTCACAGTACCCGCGGAGGCTTTCATGGGAGAACACCCCGTACTGACATTGATTCGAGGGAAGCTGCCAGATCCGTCTCGACCATTCACGATCATCGCCGAATTCCAATCTCACTCCGGTCGCAGCGAAGATGTCGCAGCAGGCATCGCAGCTCCGGCGGCCGCATGAAGTGCCGGACGAGGCGCCGCATCTTGTCGAGATAGCTCCGCCGCGTATTCTCCGCGAGGCCGCGGATGCGCAACTCGCGGTCCATCAGGTCCTGGAACTTGCCCATGGCGATCCTCCTCGTCGTCGAACGCCGACGACCGGCCGACATGACGACGGCCTCAGCCGGAGAATCGCCGATTCAGTGTCAACTGGAGAAGGGACGGAAACGATCGAATGGACGGGTGCGCGGCGAGAGGGCCTTCACCGCGGAGCGGTTTAGTTCAAGGGACCCTATGTCAACTGCCCCCGATCCTCAGATCTCGAGATCGAGGCACAATCGCCGCCCGAAATGGCTTCCGGCCCGCTCGCCAGGGCGAGCGGGCCGGACCGCGAGGGAGAGAGTCGGTACCGTTCACGGACAGGTGGCGCGTACCGTGGTGCCGGCGCTCCATGGTCCCGCGCCGCAGTCGCTCGTCGCGCGGACGAGGTAGTACAGCGTCACGGCGGGATCGGGCATCGTCATGTCCTGGAACGAGGAGCCGGGCTCCCCTGTCACGAGGCAATCCGCCGGCACGCCGAGCCGCATTCCCTCGAGCGTACCGCGCGCCACGTCGTAGCGAACGCTCGGGCCGAAGGGGAGCCAGCCCACGGTCGCGTGATCGGCTTCGATGACCAGGCCCTCGACTTCCGGCGGCGGGGCCGCGCACGCCTGCGCCTGGACCGTCCGGCACGAGGAGAACTCCGAGGTGTTGCCGGTCGTCAGATCGGTCGCCGTCGCCGTGAAGATCGAGCCGGGCAGCCCGACGGCCGGAAGATCCGTCTCGAACGAGGCGTTGCCCCCCGCGTCGGTCGTCACCGCGACCGAGCCGAGGAAGCGCTCGCCCTCCCCGGCCCCCGATGGGTCGCAGACCGCGCTGGCGAAGATCTCGACCACGAACGCGCGACCGGCGGCTCCGCTGAGCGTGCCGGAGACGTGGACCGTGACGTCGTCGCTCGTGACCTGTGTGAGCAGCGGGGCCGGCTGGCCTCCGTTGCCACCGCCGTTCGCCAGGCTGATGCCGAGCGCCCCGTTGTCGAACACGGCGTTGCGCCGCATCGTCACCCCGCTCGTGGAGTAGCCGGCGACGAGGCCGTGCGTCTCGTTGTACGCGACGACGTTGTCCTCGAACAGGGTCGGCCCGGGAACACCGCTGCCGGGCCAGAAGGCCGTCGTCCCGCCGAGGTAGTTCGGGATCGGCGCGAGACCGAGTGCATCCGTGCCGATCCGGTTGCGCTGCACGATCGTGTTCGAGCTGTTGCCCTGGATCGCCACCGCGGTCCCGCTGCGATCTCCGGCGCAGTGGTCGAAGCCCTCGACCAGGATGCCGCTGATCACGTTGTCGCGAATGATCGTGCGGTCCGAATCGAGAATGTCGATGCCGGTGGGGCCGATCTGGCCGGCGCTGGCCAGCCCGTCCGGCGTGGTCCCGATGTAGTTCCCCTCGATCAGGTTGTCGTCCGCGTTCCAGATCTCCACCTGATCGCCGGTCGGGCAGCCCTCCTCGCCGTAATAGCCGGCTCCGGAGATCACGTTGCGCTCGGCCGGAGTCGGTCCTCCGATGCGGTTCCCGGTGGCGCCGGCGCGAATCGACAGGCCGACGATCTGGTTGCCCACGACCACGTTGTTCGCCGCCGGTCCGTCGATGCGCACGCCGTCCCCGCCGCTGAGCAGGTTGCCCTCGCCCGGCTCGGTTCCACCGATGACGTTCCCCGAGGCGACCGGGCCTTCCCAGCCGCCCGTGATGTAGACCGCGGCGTACCACGGGCCGGTGAGCGTCGAGCCGATCACGCGGTTGTGGTTTCCGCGGATGGTCACGCCGTAACCGCGCTGCAGCACGCGACCCATGCCCTTGACGACGCAGTGGTCGGCCGTGACGAGCATCGCCGTCACGCCCCAGGCGTTGACCTCGTAGCCGTAGATCGACACCTCGCCGTCGTCGGGCCCGGTGAAACGGGCCTGGGTCGTGAAGTCGATCGTGGTCTCGTCGTCCGAGACGACGAAGATCCCCTCGTCGAGCCGGAGCAGCACGCCGCCGTACCACGGCTCCCAGCGCTCGCGCGGGATGTTGAACGCGACCGTCTGCGGCCCGGGGGTGTTGTTCACGGCGGCCAGCGCCTCGCGGAACGACACCAGGCCGTCGAGGCCCGGCAGATCCTCGATCCGCTGCGCGCCGCCGAAATCGACGACGTCATCCTGCGTCGTGACCGTCGCGAACTCGGGGCCGAGCGCCTCGCACTCGTCCGGGTGACCGTTCGCATTCGAGTCCGCCGACGAGCCGCCCCCCAGGTCGCACTGGTCGGAGATGCCGTTGTCGTTGCAGTCGTCGAACGACTGGCACTCGTCGGGAATCCCGTCCGGCTCGCAGTCGGCGCTGTCGCCGCTGGTGATGTCGCAGGCGTCGGCGACGTCGTTCGCGTTGCAGTCGGGCTGGCACTCGTCGGGGACGGCGTTGCCGTCGCAATCGGTGAAACTCTCGCAGGAATCGGGCTGGCCGTTGCCGTTGCAATCGGCGGCGCTGCCCGAGATCAGCTCGCACACGTCACCGGCCCCGTCCCCGTCGCAGTCGAGCTGCTCGGGGTTGTGGTGGAAGGGACAGTTGTCGAGGTCGTCGGCGACACCGTCGCCGTCGCCGTCGCTGCCTCCCCCCACGGGCTGGAGCTTGACCGTCAGCGTGGTCTCGCCCGTCACGCCGGATCTCCAGCCGACGCCCCACAGCTCGCATGGGCCGAGCGTATCGAGCCCGTTGATCGTGCCCCAGGGGATGATCTGCGGCCCGGTGTCGGCGCTCCATGCGGAGCCGTCCCAGCGCGCCCAGCCGTTTACGCCCGCGGTCAGCACGTTGTCGCTGGCCAGAGCCACCAGTTCCTCGCCGCCCGCCGGCGAGGAGACGTGCGTCCAGCTCGCGCCGTCCCAGTGCAGCAGCAACGGGAAGTAGTTGTACTGCGAATCGCGATAGGAGCCGCCGGCCCACACGTCATCGGCGGCGACCACGACGATCGAGCTGAGCGTGCGGTCGGCGCCGGGCGTCGGCGCGGAGACATGGGACCAGCTCGATCCGTCCCAGTGCCAGATGTACGCCGGCTCGTTCGTTCCTCGTCCCTCACCGACGGCCCACACGTCATCGCTCGACACGGCGGCGACGGCGAGCGCGAGCTGATCCCCCTGCGGGCTGACCATCGGCAGCGGATGGATCGTGAACCCGCCGCCGTTCCAGTGCATGGCCACTCCCGGCCAGTTGATCACGCCGCTCGGCTGCTCCTGCCAGTAACGGCCGACCATCCAGACGTCGTCCGCAGCCAGCGTGACCACGTCGTAGAATTGCTCACCGGACGCCCCCGTGTAGGGGCTGCCGTCCTGATCCTGGGGCCACGGCGCGTTCATGTCCTGCCACTCGAAGCCGTCCCAGTGCATGGCCAGCACGCGGCCGCCAGTGTAGCCGCCTGCATCCTGGGCGCGCTTGCGCCCCACGGCCCACACGTCGTCGGTGGCCACGGCGCTGACCGCCTCGAGCGAAACCTGGGTGGTCGATGGGTTCGGAGCGGGATTCGGCGTGGGGACGATCGACCACGAGTTGCCGTTCCAGTGCATGGCGAGCGACTGCTGGACGTCCTGCCAGTAGCCGTCGATCGGGCCGCTGAAGCTTCCCACCGCCCAGGCGTCCCAGGGAGCGAGCGCGTCGACGTCTTCGAGGCGGGCGTCGCCCGGCGGGTTCGGGCTCGGGACCTCCGACCAGGCGCCGCAGCCGGCGACGAGCGGCGCGGGGGGGCAGCCGCCGGCGGGACAGCCGTACAGCTCGAAGGCCAGATCCTGATGCACCGGGGCGCCCCAGTAGTCGTGGGCCTGCTGCCAGGCTCCTCCCGCGGCGTTGTCGCGCCACATCGCGTGCGAGCCGCGCGGAGCGTTGTCGTTGGACGGACTGCGCCACCAGTTGAACGGCTCGTCGAACTCGAGCTGGACCGCGAGGAACTGCCAGCCCTCGGCGGCGAACGGCTGCCGGAGCGTGAGATCGATCGATCTCACGCCGCCGGTGGTCTGATAGAGGAAGCCGGGCTCGCCCGGCAAGAAGCGCTCTTCGTGGAGCAAACTCCCCGGGCCTGCGGGAGTCGCCGCGTGGAAGCGGACCACCGCTCCCGACGGCTGCGGAGCGTCGGTGCAGCCGAACGTGCAGTCGTTTTGCGCGTAGACGATCAGGCGCTCGATCGTTCCGCTGACCTGGAAGTCGTCAGCGGCCTCCTCGTCGACCCCGGGGTAGGCGACCGAGCGAACCGTATCGCCGTAGGACGAACTGTAGTTGGACCACAGGAGCTCCATCGCGCCAGCCGGCGCCGCCGCAGCTCCGACCAGCGACGCCACGATTGCCGTCCAGCGCAGCGGGTTCGCCACCGTCATCATCTTGAAACCTCCGTGCCCCGGCGGCACCACCGCACTGGGAGGGCCGTTGGCGGGGGATCGTCTTCTGCCCGCGTGACGGTACGCCGAGAACCTGACGAACGGATGACGGAGCCCAGGGCATTTCGGACCTTTTAGGTCCGCAAACCGCCTCCGGCGGGGACGGTGGAGCGGAACGCTGCGGGGTGTCCCCGTTCGGGCGCCGTATCGCGGCGGAACGTTGCGCGCTGGTGCATTCTGTGCTCATGCGGGTCCTGGTCGTCGAAGACGATGCGGAGATGGCCGAGGCGCTCGTCGCGATGCTGCGCAGCGAGAGCTACGCGGTGGACCATGCCGGGGACGGCCCCACGGCCGCCGCGTGCGTCGAGTCCTGGGCGTACGACCTGATCGTGCTGGACTGGACGATTCCCCCGCCTTCGGGCCCCGACCTGCTCCGCCACTGGCGCCGCCGCGGCGTGTCGTCGCCCGTGCTCCTGCTGACCGGCCACCGGACCGTCGCGGAGCGCGTCGAGGGCCTGGATTACGGGGCCGACGACTACCTGACCAAGCCCTTCGCCTTTGCCGAGCTGCTGGCGCGGGTGCGCGCGCTGTTGCGCAGGCGCGAGCGGCCGCTCGCCGACCAGCTCGTCGCGGGCGACCTCGAGGTCGACCGCTCTAGTCGCGAAGTGCGGCTCTCCGGTCGCTTGCTGCACCTGGCGCCCAAGGAGTACTCGCTGCTCGAGTACCTGATGCTGCGCCCGGATCGGGTCGTCAGCCGCGCCGAGCTCGCGGCGCACGTGTGGGACGAGGAGTTCGACGCTTCGAGCAACGTGATCGACGTGCTGGTGTATCGCCTGCGCAAGAAGATCGACGGTGACCGTTCCGATCGCCTGCTCCAGACCCGCCACGGAGCCGGATACACGATCGCAAGCCGCCGGTTGTGACGCGCGTGCTCCACTTCTTCGGCGCGTGGACGAGAGCCGTCGTGGCCCTCGTCGGCGCCCTCTCCATTGCGCTCTTGCTGCTGGCTCGGTGGATCGACCATCGGATCATCTCGCCGGACGAAGCGCTCGCGCGCGCGGCGGACAGCTTCTTCCTCGACCTCACGAGCGCGCATCTGTGGCTCGAGGAATACGTGACGGGGGACGCGATCGATCCCGAGCGCGTGCGGATGCACCTCGGCCACGCGAGCCGCGCCCTGCCATCGCTCGTCGATCCGGGCGGGGAAGAGCGCCACCACGACCGGAGCCGGGCCGTGCCCGAGCCGCTGCGGGTCGTGGAGCTCCGCCGCGACTTCGAGCGGTTCCGTGAGCTGTCGGAGACTCGGCTGCGCGGCTACTCGCGCCGGGAGGACGTCGGTGTCGGGTCGGCGCTGGACCGGGAGTACGATGCCGTGTTCGCGGACGTCCTGGAAGGCGCCGCGGCACTGTCGGCGGCGGCCGACCTGCGCCTCGCCCGGAGCCGCGGTCGCGAGGCGAAGCTGTTCCGCGCGATCGTCCTGTCGTGGACCGCGATCGTGGCGCTGGCGGTCGCCGGCCTGTGGATCCTCGACCGCCGGCGCAGGGTCGCCGAGATTGCCCTCGCCGAGAGTCGCGAACGGCTGCTACGGGCGCAGAAGACGGAGCTGGCGGGCCGCCTGGCCAGCGGGCTGGCCCACGACCTCGACAACTACCTCGGCGCGATCCGGGCCCATGCCGAGCTGCTGGAGGCCAGGCAGGACGCGGGCTCCATCGCCGCCCGCGTCTCCGGGATCGTGCGCGTGATCGACAACGCCTCCGGCCTGATCGACCGCCTCCTCGCCTTCGCCCGCCAGCAGCCCGAGCATCCTCGCATCCTCGATCCGAACGAGGTCCTGCGCCTCGAGCTGGTGCCATTGCTGCGACGCCTCCTCGCCGACGGTGTGACCGTGGATCTCCAGCTCGACGAGCAGGCCTGGCCCTTCGTGCTCGATCCGGCGCAGTTCCAGCAGATCGTCGTGAACCTCGCGGTCAACGCCCGGGACGCGATGCCCGAGGGTGGACGCATCGTCGTGCGGACGCACAACGTGCCGATCGGCGACGACCATCCCCTGCGCCCCCGCGTCCCCGGCCGCGGTGACTATGCGGCCCTGTCGGTGATGGACACGGGCTCTGGAGTCCCCGTGGAGGTGCGACCGCGGATCTTCGAGCCGTTCTTCTCGACCAAGGGTGGCGCGGGCAGCAGTGGCCTCGGCCTGGCGACGATCGCCGGTATCGTCGAGACCGCCGGGGGCGGCGTCGCCGTCGAGAGCGAGCCAGGACTGGGCAGCACCTTCACGGTCCTGCTGCCCCGCTCCCGGCGACCCGTCGATCGGCCCGCTCCCACCGCTCGCGAGCCGGAGATTCTCGTCCTCGAATCGGACGGCGCGCTCCGGCGCCGGACGGCCGACATGCTCGAAGCCGCCGGATACCGGGTCGAGGCTACCGACGACATGGGCGCGTATGTTGCCGCGCACGGACAGCGGGCGCCGAGCTTCGACCTGCTGATCGCCGGGGGGTCGCAGGGCAGCGCAGTCGTCGAGCGCTTGCGCGCCACGACGCCCCGGCTGCGCGTGGTGGTCCTCGCCGGGGCGGACGACGACCGAGCGCTGCAGGGGCCGGCCGACGCGGTGCGCTTGCGAACGCCGTTCTCGCTGGACGAGCTCCTCGACGCGGTGGAAACCGCGGCGCGGGTGCCGGCCTGACGACTCCGGACCGCGCGCGGGCAGCCTCAATCCAGGCCGAGCAGGAACCCAGGAGCGGGGACTCGCAGGCGGCCTCGCGATCGCCGCGCCGGCGCAGCTCGACCCACTGCAGCAGTCGCGCGGCCTCGGTCGGTGGATAGGTAGCATAAGCCGGCAAGCGAGGGCGAGGGCGTCCGATAATGAACCCCTATGTCAACTGCCCCCGATCCTCAGATCTCGAGATCGAGGCAGAATCGCCGCCCGAAATGGGGCCGCCACTCGGCGTACGCCTCCGTCGCTATCGCGAGCCGGATTCTATCGTTTGGGATTCTGCGAGATCCCCAGGCGTAACTCTCCTCGAAACTCGACTTTGCCTTGCTCGACCTTGCTTTCGGGCGTCAGCGCGCACCGTGGACCGTTCGATCTGCCGGGTCAGGCCCGGATTCATGCCTTCCGCGACCGTTTACTCTCGCTGGTCGCTTTCAGGAAGCCCCGCCGCGGCCCACGTTACCCCCCTGGCCGCGGTGGCACCAACCGAGCCCGAAAGCTGCCACACCGATCCGCCGATCTCGCGAGCCGATACCCTGCAGGGTTATCATCGACGTGCAATATGAACGACACGAGGCTGCGGACACGCGTCACCACTCGGACGACATCCCGTGCCTGGAGCGTCCGTTTCGCGGCGCTTGCGCTCGTGCTCACCGCAGGTTGCACCGCAGGCGAGGTCCCCGAACCGGCTGACGAAGATCAGGCCAATCCGGTCCCGCTGGTGGAAACGCTCGCCGCGCGCCGCGGGGCCCTGCCGCTCGAACAGCGCGTGAGCGGGATCGTCAAGGCCGAGAACCAGGTCATGATCCACCCTGAGATCGAGGCGCCGATCGTCGAGGTCTATGTCCGCACCGGTGAGGCAGTCAAACGCGGGCAGCCGCTGGTGCGGCTGCTCGATGACACCGCACGCGAGCAGTTGCGGCAAGCCGAGGCGGCGGTGCGGTTCGCGGAGGCGACTGCGGTCGGGACGCAAGCCCGGGTCTCCCAGTTGGAGGCCCAGGTCGTGCGGACCCGCGCGTTGGCCGGGCAGCAACTGGTCAGCGATCAACAGGTCGAAGTCGAGGAGGCCGAACTCGCCGCCGAGCAGGCCGCCGCTGCCGAAGACGCGGCGCGAGTCGAACAGGCCCGCGCGACCGTCGAAGAGCGACGCTCGACGATCGACAAGACGATCCTGCGCGCCCCGATTGCCGGGCACGTCGGGCGGCGCGAAGCCGAGGTGGGCATGCTCGCTCAGCCGGGGACGCCGCTGTTCGTGCTGGGCAACCTCGACGAGCTGATCGTCGACGTGCCTTTGACCGAACGCATGCTGGCCGACCTGGACGAAGGCACGCCCGTGCTCGTCAGCTCCCCCGCCCTCGGCGATGAGCCGATCCCGGCGAAGCTCTCGCGCATCTCGCCATTCCTGGTGCAGGGGAGCTTCAGCACGCTGGGCGAGATCGATCTCGACAACGCGGGCGGCCGGCTGCGGCCGGGGATGTTCGTGACCGTCGACATCATCTACGGCCAGAGCGAGCAGGCCACGCTGGTTCCGACGACCGCCCTGTGGGAGGATCCGCAGGCAGACCGGCGTGGCCTGTTTATCGTCGACCTGCCTCGAGACCGGGCGCCTCATCTGAGCGATCCCGCGACGAGCGAGCAATCGCCGACCCCGCGGTCCGTCGTCTTTCGCGAGGTTCAGGTGGTCGCGGAGGGCCGCGGCGTTGCGGGAGTGCGCGGTGTCGAGGAGGGCGAGTGGGTGGTGACGGTCGGCCAGCACCTGTTGAGCACCGGCGACCCGTCGACGGCCCGCGTGCGGCTCACGAGCTGGGACCGGGTGCTGGAGCTGCAGGGTCTCCAGCGCGAGGACCTGCTCCGGGACTTCCTCGACGAGCAGCAACGCTGGGCGAAGGAGCGCGGATCCAGCCCGCCGTCCAACGAGGAGTTCGTACGCGGCGGAAGCGGCGCGGCCGCGGCCAGGTAGGAGGAGCCCCGAGCAATGGACCACCTCTCGCGCATCGCGATCCGCCGTCCGGTGGCGACCAAGATGGTCTACCTGATCCTCATCGTGGTGGGGGTCGTCTCTTTTCGCAGCCTGCCCGTCGACCTGCTGCCGCGCGTGGAGTTCACGCAGCTCACGGTGCGCGTGGACTACCCGAACGTCGGACCGGCCGAGATCGAGCAGATCATCACCGATCCGATCGAGAACGCCGTGGCCGGGCTGCCGAACCTCGAACGCATCACGTCGCGCTCGGAGGAGGGCGAATCCCGCGTGCGACTGGAGTTCGCCCGCGGCACGAACATCGACGAGGCGGCCAACGACCTGCGGGCCGCGATCGACGACCTGCGCGACAGGTTCCCGATCGAGGTCGATCCTCCGCGCATCTTCAAGCTTGACCTGGACCAGGTCGCGATCGTCAGCCTCGTCGCGACCTCGACCCATGATCTGGAGCAACTGACCCGGATCCTGGAGGACGATCTGGCGCGCCGCTTCGAGCAGATTCCGGGCGTCGGCGCGATCGACCTGGGGGGCGGAATCTACCGCGAGATCCGGGTGGAGTTGGAACGCGACCGGCTGCACGCGACGGGACTGACTGCGCTGGACGTGCGCGACTCCCTGGTCCGCGACAACGTCGTGATGGCCGGCGGCAATGTCAAGAGCGGCTTCTCCGACCTGTACGTCCGGCCGATGGGCGAGTACCGCGACCTGAACGAGATCGCGAGTACCGTCGTTGCGTCGACTGGGGGGCTGCCGGTGCGCGTCCGCGACGTGGCGCAAGTGACCGACGGCTACCTGGACGTCGGCTTCCTGGCCGAGATCAACGGTGTTCCGTCCGTCAGCCTGAGCATCCAGAAGCAGAGCGGGGCCAACACGGTCAACGTCGCAGACATGATTCTCGCCGAGGTCGAGCGGATCAACGCTGAGCGGGACGACCTGCACCTGACCGTGGCCTCCGACCAGAGCGAGTTCATCCGACAGTCGATCTCGAGCGTGCAGAACGCCGCGCTTTGGGGCTCGCTCCTGGCCGTGCTCGTGCTCTACGTCTTCCTGCGCAGCCGGTCCGGAACGGCGATCATCGTCACGGCAATCCCGATCTCGGTCATCGCGACCTTCGGCCTGCTCTACTTCGGCGGGCTGACGCTGAACCAGATGACCTTCGGCGGGCTGGCCCTCGGGGTCGGCATGATCGTGGACAACTCGATCGTCGTGCTCGAAAGCATCGTGCGCAAGCGCGAGGAGGGCGGCGAGGATGCGGTAACCGCCGCCGAGCACGGCACGCGCGACGTGGCGGGTGCCGTCATCGCCTCCACGCTCACGACCTGCGTGGTCTTCCTGCCGGTCGCTTTCACGCGTACGACCAGCGGCGCGTTGTTCCAGGCGCTCGCGCTCGTCGTCGTCTTCTCGCTGATGTGCTCGCTGCTCGTGGCCCTGACCCTGGTTCCGATGCTCTCATCACGGAGCCTGCGGGTGCCCGGCGCGGCCGAGCGCGAGCGCTCCCGGGTCAGCCGCATGTTCCAGCGGTTCGAGACGCGTTACGTCGGCTGGCTGCGAGGGGCGATCCGCCAACGCGGATGGACCTTTGCCGTGACGGCCGTGCTGCTGGCCATCGCGGTCGCGCTCTGGCCGCTGATCCCGGTCGAGCTGGCGCCGCAGACCGACGCCGACGAGATCGAGATCGAGATCGAGATGGAGCAGGGAACGAACATCGCGGTCGTCCGGCAGTACGTGGAGGAGATCGAGCAGCAGGTGCGAAACGTGCTGTCGCCCGGGGACCTGCGGCTGGTCTCGACCGAGATCCGCGGCGGCGATGCCGATGTGGAGTTGCAGCTCATGCCGCAGCACCTGCGTTCGACCTCGAGCGCGGTGCTGGCCGATCGACTGCGCCTGGCGCTCGACGGGGAGATTCCCGGTGCCGAGATCACGGTGGAGGCGCAGTCGGGGCTCTGGATCCTGCGCCGCATCTTCAGCTCCGGCGGCGGGGAAGACGAGATCGAGATCGAGCTGCGCGGGTGGGACCTCGAGCGCGCCGACCGCACGGCCGACGCTCTGCGCAGCCGGATGCTGACGGTGCCGGGGGTGATCGACGTGCGGGTCAGCCGGCGCGAGGGGCGACCCGAAGAGCAACTGATCTTCGACCGCGCGAAGATCTCCGAGCTGGGCTTGACGGTCGAGGAAATCAGCAGGACGATTCAGGCCAACGTCGGGGGCGTCGATGCCGGGCGACTGCGAGAGTCCGGCCGCGAGTATCCGATCACGGTTCGCCTCCGGCCGCAGGACCGGTTGCTCGGGCAGGACCTGAACAACGTGACACTGCGCACTTCGGCCGGCGAGACGGTGCCGCTCGCAAGCCTCGTCGAGCGCGTTCGCAAGCGAGGTCCGACAGAGATCCAGCGGGTGGACGGGCAACGGGTGACCTACATCTCGGCCGGTCTCGAGAGCGGCGTCGCGCTCGGCGACGCGGTCGAACGAGTGCTCCGGGCGATCGAGGACGTGCCGATTCCCCAGGACCAGACGCTTCTGTTCAGCGGGCAGTACCGCGAGCAGCTCGAGGCGCGGAAGGACTTCCTGATCGCCATCGCCATGGCGCTGGTGCTGGTCTACATGCTGATGGCGGCCCAGTTCGAACGCTACCTCGACCCGTTGATCGTCATGGTGTCGGTGCCGATGTCGCTGATCGGCGTCGTGCCCATCTTGCTGCTGACGGGGACGACCCTGAACATCCAGAGCGTCATGGGGCTCGTGATGCTGATCGGCATCGTGGTAAACAACGCCATCGTGCTCATCGATGCGGTCAACGTGCTGCGGCGCGAGCGAGAGATGAGCCCCTACGACGCGGTGCTGGAAGCCGGCCGGTTGCGGCTGCGGCCGATCCTGATGACCACACTGACCACGGTGCTGGGGCTCGGGCCGCTGGCGCTGGGGATCGGCATGGGCGCCGAGATCCAGGCGGCGCTGGCACGGGTGGTCGTCGGGGGCCTCATCGCGTCCACCCTGGTCACGCTCGTGGTCATGCCCGTGATCTACACGACGGCAACGGGGGTGTTGGCCGCGGCGAGCGAAGGCCGGCTATGGACGCGCGCCGCGCGCCGCGAGGCTCCGGCGGACGGCCGGGCAGCCACGAACCCCTGATGAGCCGGTGCGTGGCAGAGTCCGGCAGTCCCGTGTCCTCGCGACATGGACCAGTGGCAGGGTTGCGCTCCTTCTTGGGCTTCGTTCGCCATCAGAAGGACCGTGTAACACCCTTCGGCCGGAAACGTCCACCCGACGTTTCCAGCCAGCGTCGGCCCGGTTTCAGGGAATCGCTTCGCAACGGCCCGCAGGAAACCACTCCTGCGGTCTGGCTTTCTCCCCGACGTCGAACAGGTCGCCCCGGAACAGCGGGCGCCCCGCGAGAGACAGGTGGAAAGCGTAGCCGGCGAGCACGGCCCGGAGCACCAGCGTGAGAAGGGAGTGTCCCGCGTACCAGGATGTGTAGTCCGCCAGCGAATTGGGCATCCTCCTCCGCCTTCAACAGCCTTGTCTTCACGGTGTTAGGATCGCTGGTTCCCGTTCCCTGGGAGCCTATCATGTGATCGCCTCCGACTCGCGGTGAGCGTCGCGGGTCGCAGGCATCTTCCCATCATCGAGCTGTGCTGCGCCGCCTGAGAGGTCACGCGCGGCTCCAGACTTCTCGCGAGCACGGGGCCGGAGTGTGCTCTCAGCTCTGACGGTCGGCCGGAAACGACCATCTCAACGCTCGCGAATCGGGGTCGATCCTCGATTCCGCGCTCATCGGAACGCCAGAAACCCGAGGAAACAGGCGCGCTGAAGTCGGTGGAGGGCTACAGACGCCCCTGCTGCTGGCTCGCCTGCGTGTTGTACCTATCCGCGCAGCCATGTCGAGCTAGAATGTGCCATGGCCGTCTGCGACTGCACCCCGGTCGACAACTTCTTCGACCCGCGCAAGGCCCGGCGCGAACTGAAGAAGTTCCGCAAGCGTGGTGCGCCGAGGTGGACGAGGGAGATGCTCGCCGCGATCGAGAAGGCCTCCCTCCCGCAGGGCCCGACGCTCCTCGACATCGGTGGAGGCGTGGGCGCAATCCACCACCACCTGCTCGACAAGGGCTTCTCGCACGCCACGCAGATCGATGCGGCGAAGGCCTACCTCGATGCAGCCAAGGACGAGGCTGAGCGTTTGGGGCACGTGAGCCGCGTATCCTTCCTCCACGGCAGCTTCCACGACCTGGTCAGGATTGCCCCCGAGGTCGACGTCGTCACGCTCGACCGCGTCGTTTGCTGCGACCCCGACGTCCGTTCGATGCTCGGCGGCGCCGCCTCGCGCGCCCGGCGCCTGGTTGGCTTCACCTATCCGCGCCCTCGCCTCTTCATCCGCGGGATGATCGCCGCGTTGAACCTGTTCCAGCACACGTTCGGCAAGGGATTCAGGGCCTACGTCCACGCGCCGCACGAGATGGCCGCGGTTCTCGAGCACAGCGGCCTGAAGCGTCTCTGGGCCGGCGGAACCTGGATGTGGGCGGCCGAAGTGTTCGAGCGCTGAGCCAAGCGCGGCGCAGGCGCGTGTCGTCGGTTTTGTTGATCTGTTGCCGACATTCTCGCCGTGGCGGATCAGTGCGGCCAGGTGGACGCGCCGGGTCCGCGATGGGGATTTATCCAGCACCCGCCGGCCACCGGCTCTTCCCCCGAACTGGCCGGTGATCTCCACCCAATTCCACGCCCCAAGGAGCCCGCATCGAACTCAGTGCATTGCGGCAATCCTGGAATGGCATCTCGCATCCGGTGCGGCCACGACGGCGTGGCGAGACAAGCGAGGCGACTACACCGCGCTGCCGGAGATCCGCGGCGCATCAAAGTAACGAGTTCATCGCACGGGATCTGGGAGTAAACTGGTACCTTTCGCACGGGCGCCCGGATTCCCCGGTCCTTGGCCCGTTGCCCGGCCGCCCCTCGGCGGTTTCGGAGAAGGAGGTTCGCATGCAGAGGATGAAGCTGGTGGCTGTTGTGGTCGTTCTACTGGCGGGACTGGTCGGCGTGATCTCGCTTGGCACGCCCGCCCTCGCGGACTGCGAGCCCGTCGCATGCCCGGCGATCGCGAAGATCTGTCCCCAGGGGCAGATCGCGTGTCGTCCCTCACCCTGCAGCTGCGCCCTGGCTTGTGTCCCCGACCAGGGACACGGTTGCGACTAGCGGATCCGGAAGGGGGGGGCCGTAGAGCACGTCCCGGCGCTAGGCGGCATCCCCCGCTACGGTGCCCCGACACACGTGTTGACCCGCGCCCGCTGTTCAGGTGTTCGGTCCCCATCAACCCATCGGTGCCGTTCGGGGACCCATAACAAGGCAGGATCGCGACCTGCCCGGAGGAAGACTCATGAAGAACGAGAAGAAACCGGTCACTTTGTTGCTCGAGGTCGAGGAGATCGAGAATCGCGGCAGGCCGGGAGGGTGCGAGACTTCGTCGAGCACCTCGCCGCTCTGCACCTGTCCCTGCATCTTCCCCCTGTCCTCTTAGGAACCGTCCCGCGGGGAGGGAGGGGCCTCCCTTCCCGCGCCACGGTAATCTTCGCGTCGCGAGGCGCGGATGACGCGGAGCTGCTTCGTGATCCAGGTGCGGGCGCGTGTGGGCACGTCAATCTCCGAGCGTGAGCGGGGAGGCGGATCGTACCACGGCGCGCTGCAGCGTCGGGTACGCACGGTACTTCGGGGGCTCCCCCGGGAGCCGGCACTCGTGTCAGCCTTCCGAGGGCGACGCCGGTGATGGCGGGTGGACCCGGCGACCGATCGTCAACTGAAGTAGAATCCAGGCCGGTCCCACAGTGAGGAGGCCCGCCGATGTCGTTTCGCCACGCAGTTGTCGTCGTCGTGTTCGCGATCGCACTCGCCGCAGGCGGGGACGCCGACGCCCAAATCCCCGCATCGCGTCCGAAACCGTACCCGCTGCCGCCGCCCCCGGCGTACGAGTACTCCGTGGCTCTGCCCGGCGGCGAGCAGGAGTGGATCTACGTACAGGCACCCTGGGGCGACCCGACGAACAAGCCGCTGCTGCTCCTGTTCCACGGCGCGTACTACGACTTCAAGTGGAACAATGCCGTGAAGCCGCTCGTCAACGAGCTGGAGGCCATCTTCGACGAGGCCGGGAGTCGGGGCTGGTACGCCGTGTCTCTGACCGGCGGCGAGGTCGTCGACCCGAACATGGACAAGGTGGGGACCTACGCCAACCCCGAGGTGCACGAGCGCATCACGGCCGTCATCGACGAGATGATCGCGCTCTACGACATCAACCCGAACAAGATCTACACGCTCGGCTACTCGATGGGCGCGGCGGACGCCGTCAACTACGCCGCGCGTCACGTCGATCCCGCCGGGCACATGATCGCCGCCGCGTGGAGCTGGAGCGGCGCGCTGTCGGCGGTCTTGGAGCCCGGTTGGCCATGCCACCTGTTCGGCTGCACGCCCTGCAATCCCACCGTGTGTCACTTCCCTTGGGTGTCTGCCTCGTCCATCGTGGTCTCGGATACGACCTGCGACACGGGGAACCCGTCCACCGGGTACGTGTCCAACGAGTCGCTGGCGTGGAACCTCGAACACGCCTGGCTGCGCACGTCGACGGCCTCGATGGGAGAGATCCCCGACGCCGTGTGCACGGTCCCTCCGATCCAGCAGCTGACGATGAACTGGGCCGACCCCGCGCGCTACACCCACATGCCGAATCTGGGCAACGACCACTACGACCCGACGGCGTGGGATCCGGAGCTGATCTGCGACTACTTCGCGGGCAAGAAGCTGACTCTCCCCACCTCGGCCACCAAGACGGTGGCCGTCGAGGACACGCGCTACTTCTGGTTCCGCGTCAACCGCGGCGCCGATGACCAGACGGGCTCGTTCGGCTGGAACGTTTCGGCAAGCCAGCTCGACCTCACAGACGTCGTCAACATCAATCACATCTGGGTCGACGTCGACGGCGGTCTCGACTCACCGCTCGATAGCTCCGGCGATATCACGATCGACCTGACACCCGGCGCGACGACCCTGATCGTCGAGTCCATCGCGAACACCGCCGGCGTCACCGTGTGGCTGGACGGAGCTCCCGCCACGCTCCACAACGACTACGACTGGCTAACCGCGGACTCGCTGATCCTCTACGCGAAGGGTACTTCGCAATCGGTCTGGCTCATTGACCAGCCCTGAGGGGATCGTCGATCAGCGAACGGTGATGCGGGGAATGCAAGCATCGACAAACCCGATCACTTACCGCAGGCGTCCCCGGCTGACGGTTACCTCTTTGTCCCCGGCTTGCATGGGCGCGGGCGACTCACGCTGATCACAAGCAACCCGTTTTCGATCTCGAAGCCCCGCGTCGCGGACAAGCTTCCGCCCGCGCTACTCCGGCGACCCCCTCGTCTGTCATCGTAAACTGGTCAGAGTCGCGGCGCGCAGACACCCGGACAGTCCGCCCCACCCGTTTCTGGACAGCAGTCGTCCCGCGGGTCGTCGACGCAAACCAGATTGCCGGGACACGGCAGGTTCGCGAAGCCGCCGCACGAGATGTTCGTGGTCGGCCCGGACGCGGGTGGGCAGCCGACCGCCTTGACAGGAGAAGTCACCACGCCGGCGCCGAAGGCGACGACCACGATCACGGCCGTCGCGACGAACGGGCGAAGGGTTCTGCACATTGCTCTCTCCTCGGTTAGTGGTTTGACGCCAGGGGTCATCCGTTGAGCCCGTCCCTCGGTGGCCCCCGCCGTAACGAGTCTACGTCTTTCGGCCGCGGCCCGCAGTAACCTTCTCGTGACCCTGGTGCGCCTGGTGCGCCCCGGCCTATCGCTGGTCAGCGGGTCCTTCCCTAGTGGTTTCCGATCGGACACCCAATTGGGCCTGTAGGATCAGCGGCGGCGCAGTATCTTCCCCGCATGGGCCGGTTCTCCCCGACCCTCGATCTGCTGACCCCCGACGAGCTCCCCCACGCCATCCGCTTCGTCGACGTCATTGGAGCGCGCCGGCCACATGGACGCCGGGGAGGCCGCTGAGTGGCGGCGGCGGATCGTGGCGTGGTGCCGGTTCAGGCTGCGGGGGGTGCCGGCGAAGGCGAGATGGCACGTATCGGCGGCGGGCTTCGGCAAGGATGAGGCGGACGGGCCGCGACGCCGATTGGATTACAGATCCGCAACCCGCGGATTCTCGGCTCGCGAGTAGTCAACCGTGCGATGCCCGCTGCGCGCCCGTGCCCTTGCAGAGGCTGCACTCGCCTGTGCCCCTACACGCGCTGCAAGGCACGCTCCTACGCACGCGGAACACACTTCCGAGAGTGGGGCCGCTAGCGCGCGTTCTTCTTGCCTCTATTAACGGAGGAGCCGCCGCCGCCGCCGCTCGACGAGAGCCGTCCCGTCGTTAGCGCGTGGAACTCCTCGGAGCCCGGCTTGATTCCCAGGTTCTTGGCGATGACACCCCAGCCTTGGCCCTTGTTCTTCTGGTGCTCTCCAACGACACGGTCGATCGGCTGTTTGGCGACTTCGCTGATCCTCAGACACATGTACACGTCGGACGGCTTGGACACCACCTCGAACAGTCCGTCGAGCGTTCCGTTGGACACATCGAAGGTAAGCCTCAGGTCCGCCCTGAAAGAGCCCATGTCCTTGCTGGCGCGGACATCGACCTCATCGAGGAAGGTCTCCAGCGTACTGGCAGTTGCCTTGCTGGGTGACAGCAGAACACAGGCGAACGCGACTGCGAGAATGAGAGTGCGACAGTTCTTTATCATTCTTGCCCTCCAGGGAAGCCGGTGCACGGGGACCTTGTCGCCATGTTGACCCTAGAGAATCTGGGTCTGCCGATCGGGGGAGGCAAGGATCGAGGGGGAAGCCCTTGCAGAACGGGCAGATCGCCTCCCATCCATCGAGTCAGGCAAGCGCGGTTGTCCAGCTCGAGCCCGACCCGTAGAACGCCGACCGCGACCGCTACAACCGCCTGCTGCGCTACGTCTACCTGCCGGACGGCAAGCTGCTGAACGCCGAGATCATCGCCCACGGGTACGGCTTCGCGTACACGGACTTCCCGTTCTCGAAGATGGAGGAGTTCCGGCGGCTGGAGCGGGAGGCACGCGAAGCGAGCCGCGGACTATGGGGCGAGGCCGAAGCGGAGGCGGAGGCGGTCAGCGAGCCGGACACTCAGGTCTACGTCACCAACACCGGTACGAAGTACCACACGGCAGGTTGCCTCTTATGCCGAGCTCGGCATAAGCGCCATTATGCCGAGTTCCGGATTATGCCGAGTGGATCGCGGAGGCCCGCAAGGACGCGCCCGATCGCGGCTTGATCGCTCGGCATGATCCTGGTGTCTTCTCCCTCCGGCCCCGAGGCCGCGAAAGGAGGAGACATGAGTCGACCGTTTCGGGTGGAGGGACTTGACCTTGGCCGATATCGTGTTGGGCCGCTGGCACCGTACATCGACGCTTTCGCCGCGCGTTTGTCGGAGCTGCGGTACCAGCGCGAGCCCGCCCGTCACAAGCTTCGTGCCGTCGCCGACCTGAGCCTCTGGCTCGCGCGACGGCGACGTGGCGCGAGCAGCCTCGACGAGCGGGCCATTCGGCACTTCTTCGATCACCACCATCGGTACGATTCCTCTCGCACTGGCGATGTGTCCGCAGGAATCGTCATGCTCAAGATGTTGCGGGAGCGGGGTGTGGCGCCGCCACCTCCGACGACAATCGACCCTCGCCATGTCGTAGAGAAAGACTTCGAGCGGTTCCTCAGAGAAGAGCGTCGCCTGTCGCAGGCGAGCCTGGACAACACATTGCCGTTCGTGCGGCGCTTGATCGCCCACCGCTTCGGGCGCGGTCCGATCGTGCTCCATGAGCTGAAGCCCTCGGATGTCACACGCTTCGTGCTTCGCTCCATCGATCGCATGAGCCCGAGTCGGGCCAAGCTGCTGGCAGGTGCCCTGCGGTCGTTCTGCCGATTTCTCCTGATGCGGGGGGAGATCACTGCCGATCTCGCGGGTGCCGTGCCGACAGTGGCCGACTGGCGGCAATCGACCGTGCCCAAGGGAATCGACCGTGGGGAAGTCCGTCAGGTTCTGAGGAGCTGCGACCGGCGTACCGCCACAGGACGGCGCGACTACGCAGTGCTGCTTCTGCTGGCGCGTCTTGGCCTCCGCGCCGGCGAGGTCGCTTCCCTGACCCTGGAGGACATCGACTGGGAAACAGCCGAGATCGTTATTCACGGGAAGGGCCCGCGCGTCGATCGACTTCCGCTTCCTCGGGATGTGGGCGAGGCCTTGGTGGCCTATCTGCGTCGACGACCGCCCTGCATCATGCGCCAAGTCTTCGTCACCGCGCGAGCTCCCATTCGGAAGCTGGCAAGAGGGACTGTCGGATACGTCGTCGAGCGGGCCATGGCGCGTATAAACCTCGATGCGCCTCACAAGGGGGCACACGTTCTGCGCCATGCCCTGGCAATCGACATGCTCCGCAGCGGCGCATCCCTTCCCGAAATCGGAGAGCTGCTGCGCCATCGTCGCCTGGACACGACGGCGATCTACGCCAAGGTGGATCTCGGGGCCTTGCATGCGCTGGCGCTGCCTTGGCCAGGAGGTGTGGCATGAGCACGCTCGCGCAGGCGGTCCGGGATTATCTCGAGCTGCGCCAAGGGCTGGGCTTCAAGCTGAGCGACACGGCGCGCTACCTTCCAGACTTCGCCCGATTCCTCGACGAGCAGGGCGCCTCGCACATCACGACGCGCCTGGCGATTCGCTGGGCGATGCAACCGATTCGCGCTCGGTCGTCGCACTGGGCCCGGCGTCTGACCATGGTGCGTCTCTTCGCGCTCTACTGGAGGGCTCACGATCCACGGACGGAGGTACCACCGGCCGGCGCGATTCCGGGCCGCTATGAGCGCGCGCAGCCCTATCTTTACACCGACGACGAGATCCTGCGGCTCATCGGCGCCGCCCGGCGGCTTCTCAC
>Ga0302046_10000068_pt1 | contig 101204 bp, 73 predicted proteins | sample RVTome_11_FD_200261 | JGI IMG/M metagenome (GOLD analysis project Ga0302046, IMG submission 200261) | Soil microbial communities from uranium-contaminated site in the Upper Colorado River Basin, Wyoming, United States - RVT147D111 (version 2) ... | reverse complement strand
CACTCACCGCGAGGCTCCTTCGTCTTTGGGTGCAAGCGACTGTGTTCAAATCACTTGCGCTCACTACGCGGGAGCCTCCCCTTTGTTGAGCGTCGGCGCCGAACTACGTCAGGACGGACCTACACCCCTTTCTTGCAGCCACGAAGAGCGAGCAAATCGAACGAGCCGTGAGGAAGGCGCTCTACAACCAGGACTGCAAGCAGGCCGCCGTCGATGTAGTTGATGGGCCGCGCCTTGGTGCGCAGAGATCTCTATGACGGTCTAGCCGAGAAGCTGAAATGGGGCGACGAGTGGATCCTGCGCGAATACAAGTTGATCGACCGGTCCGAAGCCGGTCTACGATTCCCCCATATCTTGGGTACATTCTGCGAATGGAGCATCAGGAAAGTGCTCGAGCACGACGAGCGAGAACTTCAGAGGATCGAGGCGACCCTCGAGGTCAAGCTCGACGGCGACCAGAAGCGCGGACTGACGGAACTCTCTCAGTACTATTCGGCCTGTCTCCACAAGAGGTTCAACGTCGCGAAGGAAGACAAGGCGTTCAGGGACGCCCTTTCGCAGTCTCTTGCAACGTCCAACACGGATCGCGCCCTGGTCGCGACGGTCAACACTCTGCGCCTGTTGGTCAGGCCTCTCGTGCGTTCCTCCAGCGAGAGCGAAGAGGGGCTGGTAGCCTCGGAGGCAGAAGTAGAGAGGCAGATCCTCCAGTCGCTACGCGGCGATCCTCTTCTCGACGACTTGAGGAGCGACCATGAATCGATGGTGAGAGATCCCGCGAAACACCGCAAGATCATCGAGTTGAAGAGGAAGCAGAGCCAATAGGGCGAGCGATCCAGCCGGTCCGCGCGGTCACGGGACACATGGCGTGACCTTCCCCGGGAGCTTCGGCCACCCAAGATAGGCGGAATGCGCGAGCACGAGGCCCTCCTGTCTTGCCGGGCCCGACAGGCCGTTGGCCTGCCGGCCTGTCCCGGCCTGCGACGCGCGAGCGCCGCCGGATCAGCGCGCCTCGAGCTTGCGGGCGTAGTCCTCGAGGTCGGGGCTCGCTTCGAGGATCGGCTGCGGGCCGCTCGCCAGGACCTCGACTCGGGTGTGCTCGGGGGATACCCACTCGTAGCCGCCGCCGCGATACGGATCGCCGAGATCGACGAGGAGCCACGAGAGGTAGTACTCGCCCGGGCGCGCGACGTGCACGGTCACCTGGTCGCGGCCGTCGATGCGCACGAGCTCGTGCTCGGTCGTCAGGCCTTCGGAGTACGCGATCGAGTCCTCGTCCTGCGTCAGGATCTGGCCGCTCCGAGCGCTGTGCTCGCGCGGTCGCAGGCCGACGCGAAGCTGCATCGGGTCGGGGGCGGGCGGGAGGGCGCGCGGTGCCCGGATCGTCACCGGGATCCCGCGCTCGAGCACGAGGCGCTCGTGCACGTCCGGAGCGCGCGACGCGCGCGGAAGGAAACCGGGGCATTCGAGCGACAGCTCGAGCGGCTCGTTCCGGCGCAGCACCGAAAGGCGTCCCCCGTCCAGGGCGTAGCGCACGCCGCCCAGATCCGCGACGCCCCGCTCGACCGGCGCGCGCGAGGCGTCGACGACCTCGAGCGACACGAGGCGCAGCTTCCCGCGCAGGTCCAGCGGCGCCAGGCGCGGGTCCGCGCAGGGTCGACCGGCCTCGAGGGCCAGGTCGCGGACCTCGATCAGCGGCTGCGCGTAGTGCCCCGTCCGCACGACCAGGCTTGCGTCGCCAGGGCGCAGGTCCTCGAAATCGATGCGGCCGCGCGGGTCGGGCCGGGCCGACCAGCGGGCGTAGCTCGTCGCCTCGCGACCGGCGCCGGGGTAGGTCAGCTCGACCGACAGGCGGTCCAGCGGGATCGACGGGTCGACCTCCATCCGCGTGCTCAGCGTGCAGGCCGCGTCGAGCACGCACACCAGGCCGCGGGCGCCATGCTCGAAGCGCAGCACGCCGCGGTCCGCGTAGCCGCGCATCTGCGCGCGCAGCGCGTACTCCGCCGGGGGCAGGTCGCTGCGCACCTCGAAGGCGCCGGTATCGTCCGAGTACGTGTAGTCGAGCCCGGCGAAGTTCCAGCCGAAGTCCTCGGGATCCTCGCCCTGGTTGAACTTCTCGAAGAGCGCGATCGTGGCGCCGGGCACAGGGTGGCCCGCGGCGTCGCGCACGAGGCCGCTCGCGAGGAGCGGGGGAGGGAGCACGACGACGTCGCCGACTTCGACGGCCGCGTCGCCGGAGGGGACCACCTGCTCGAAGGTGCCCGTGAGGCTGGGGCTGCCCCCCTGTTGCTCCGGTGTGGAGAGGCGCATCGAGAGCCGGGTCCCGGCCGGGAAGCCTCGCTCGATCGGGAGGACGAAGCGTCCACTCGCCTCGACGCCCGCGCGTCCGGCACGGCGATCGCGACGGGCGACGGGAGCACCGTCGACGGCGACGCACTCCGCGTCGGCGTAGAGCCAGGGCGGGACGTAGGGACTCCCGCCGGCATCCACCAGCCGCCCGACGAACGACGGATGGCGGGCGCCGAGGACGAGCTCGACCCGCGCGCTCTCGCCGGCACGCGTCGGTCCGTCGACCTCGACCTCGACGCCCTTCACCACTCCCCCCGGTTCGACGCCGACCAGGAAGCGCAGGCCGAGCCCGACGCCGTGGAAGGTCTCGCGGCTCTCGTTGCGCAGGTAGCGGCCGTGGCGCTCCCCTCGGCCCTTCGATTCCGGCTCCCCGGCGCGCGGCACGAGGGGCGTGACTTGCACCCACTGCTCGATCGGGAACGCCGCCCCGGCCTCGTCCACTAGCTCGAGGGCGAGGCTCCCCGTGGCCTCGCCCAGCCGCAGCACGATCGGGCCCGCCTTCCAGTCGTGGGTCATGAGCGGCGCCGCCACCGGCGTGCGCAGCGGAGAGACGACGGCCACGGTGCGCTCCTCGCGCTCGCCCTCCCGCAGGGGGAAGCGCGCCTCGAAGTCCTCGAGCACGGCGCAGCCGTCCGACTCGCGCGTCGTCGCGCGCCAGAGCTCGCGCTTCGTGGCGAGCAGACCGACGTCGACTCCCGCGACGGGCATCCCCTCGGGACCGACCACCTGGACGACGAGCGCCGTGGGGGGAGCCTCGGTGCTCGGCTCGGCGGCCGCCCCGGCCGCCACGCGCACCTCCCGGACGCCCCCTTCGACCGGTGCGGACGAGGCGCCTTCGAGTGCCTGGGCCGTGCTCTCCAGAGCCCGGGCCGGCGCCGGGACGAAGCGGTCCTTCTCGGGCACGGCCGGACCGCTCCGCCCCAGGAACCACCAACCGCCGGCGAGGGCCAGCACGAACGCAGCAGCGACGAGAGCGACTTGGACCTTCATGAGCAGCACCGCACCGAGGAAAGGCAACGTCGCCGGCGACGGCGCCGGCGCGGCCGCGAGCGCGGCCATCCACCCCGCCCCGCAGAGCCCGCTCTCGCGGTCGGCGCGGCGGCGCAGCTCGGCGAGCGCGCGCCGCAGGCGGGTCCGCACCGTCTCCGGGGAGACGCCCTCGCGCGCGGCGATCGCGCGCGGTCCCAGGCCCTCCGAGTAGCGCAGCAACACCGTGCGGCGGTAGGGCTGGTCGAGCCCGAGGACGAGCCGCACGAGCGCCTGCTCGCGCGCGATGCGCTCGCGCAGATCGGAGTCGGTGGGGAACGGCTCCGGCGCCTGGAGTCGGGCGGCGCTCGCCTCGCGCCGGCGCCGCCGGGCCTCGCCGCGCCGGTGGTCGCGGGCCGCGTTGCGCAGGATGCCGGCGAGCCACGCGCGCAGCGCGAGCCCGCGCGGGGGCGGGTTCTCGAGGGCGCGGACCCAAGCCTCCTGCGCGAGGTCGTCCGCCGCCAGCGTGCCGCCGGCGACGAGCCGGCGCGCGAGCTGCCGCACCCACGGAGCGTGGGCGAGCACGGCTTCGGGGTCGAGGGGGATGGGGTCGGCGGACATGGGGCTCGAGCACCCCTATGGCACCGCATCCCGGCCGGGTTCGAGGAACCGGCGTTTCTTCCACCCGACCGCGCACGGGACGCGGCCGTCGGCGCGACGGCCTCCCGTGTCCACCAGCGCATCCGCAGGAGGGGGCACGGCGGGTCTTCGTGCCGACGGCCCGAGCCCGGGCGACCGGATGGGACGACTCCCCGGTTGGCAGCGACACGGGACCGGAGCGCAGACGTAGAATCCGCTCCGAGACTCCGTGGCGATGAAGTCCACCGTCTGGCTCTCGCGGGCGGCGCCGGCGGTGCTGGCCCTGCTCCTTTGGAACCCGTGGACGTTCGAGATCCTGATCGGCACGCGCAGCCTGTACCCGGCGTGGGCGCGGCTCGCGGTCTTCGCCCCGGCGCTCGGCGTCGCGGCGCTGTGCGCGGCCAGCGCGCTCCTCCCGCGGCGCCGGATCCTCGCCAAGCTCGTGCTGCTCGCCGTGAGCCTCGCGCTCGTCGCGCCGCTCGTCGGCGAGGGCCTGATCCGACTCGGCATCGCGCTGGACCTCTCGGGGCTGCGCGAGCCCGGTCTCTACGCCGACCCGCACGCGGACGACGACTACTGGAAGCTCGCCTACGCCTGGAACAGCGAGGCCCAGGCGCGCGTGCGGACGAGCGCCGGCCGCCACCCGCGGATCGGACTGTGGAACCCGGGGACGCGCACGAACCCGCGCGTCGTGGTCCGGGACGAAGCCCGCGATCTCCCCGCAGGAGAGGACGTGGTGCTCTTCTTCGGGGACTCCTTCGTCGGCGGGGTGCGCTCCGTCCCTCCGGACCTGTCGCTGCCCGCCCAGATCGACGATCGCCTGCGCGGCGTCGCCGTCATCAACTACGGCGTCGGCGGCTACGGCGTGGACCAGTCGTACCTGCGCTTCGAGGAGGCCGTCCGGAAGCTCGGCGGACGCCGCCCGGTGATCCTCTTCGGGGTCCTCACCGTGGACCTCGACCGGACCATCGTCTCCGTGCGCGACTTCTTCCCCAAGCCGCGTTTCGCCCTCGTGGACGGCGAGCTGGTGCTCGAGAACGTCCCCCTTTGGGAATCAGGCGCGGGGGATCCGGCGCGCTGGTTCGAGGAGCACCCGCCCGCCGTCCGGAGCTACTTCGCGGCCTACCTGGCCCGCAGGATGCGCTGGGCGGCGGCCGGCGGCCGGTGGTGGGAGAGCGGCTACAGGCGGGACACCAAGATGCAGGTCAACCGCCGCATCCTGGAGGAGGTCGTCAGCCTGGCTCGGGCGCAGGGGCTGCCGCTGCTGTTCGTGCTCTTCGCGAACGAGAACGAGCTCGTGACCGGCTGGCGGGGGCCGTTCCTCGCGCGGGTCTTCGACGAGCTCGGCGTCCCCTGGGTGGACACGCGCGGGGCCATCCGGGCGAGCCCGGCGCGCGCCTACGGCGACGACTGGCACTTCAACGCGATCGGGAACGCCCTCGCGGCACGGGCCATCGCGGAGCGCCTCGGCCAGGGCCTCGAGGGACGCGTGTTCGAGGTGGTCGATCGCGAGGTCGGTCAGCTCGGTCGTGATGCAGACCTCTACCGGATGTTCGTCACGCCGCCCGACTCGGTGGTCTGCGATCCGCCGCCGTCGCCGCGCCAGGCGTACGACCTCCAGGTCCTGCTCGTGGGCACCCCCTCGGAGATGTCCTTCTCCGTGGGACCCGGTGCGTGGCTCGTGCGCGGAGGGTTCGGGATCCTGCCCCGGGGATACCGGCAGGACGGCTCGGACGGCGTGCGCTTCTCGGTCCTCGCGCGCCGACCGGACGGAACGGAACGCCCGCTATGGAACGAGCTGCTCGACCCCGCGAGCCGGCCGGAGCACCGCCCCCCGCAGGCGCTCGACGTCGCGTTCGAGAGCCAGGAGCCGGCCGAGATCCTCCTGCGCACCGAGGCGGGACCCGCGGGCCGACCGGAGGGCGACCTGGCCTACTGGACGGCGGTCAGGATCGTTCCGCAGGGGCTCGAAAGCAGCGCGCGTCGAGATCGGTAGCGGTCAGGACCGCTCCTCGGCCTGCCGACGAGCCGCCCGCGATCGCACCCCCGCGCTCACCGCCGCCGATGGCGTTCCGTGCAGCCGCGAAACACCGCAACATCATCAAGCTCGACGAATCGGACAGGGCAACCTGGACACGCGGCCCGGAGAGACGCCGAGTGGCCATCGCGCCCCCGCCGGGCCATGATCTGCAAAAGGAGGGCGCCCCAGCGAGCCGTTCCGCCAGAGAGCTCGCGCCTGGCACCTCGAGACCCGTCCCGAACCACCCCGATGCCCCTGCGACTGGATGTCGACCTCACGGAGAGTCAGAAGCACGAGCTGAGCGCGATCCCGCGCACCTCGTGGTTCACCGAGGTCGCCTGGAACAACGCGACGTCGCCGCTCCATCCCAACCAGAGCTGGCTCTCCGTCAACAACGCGATGAAGCAGTCGCTGGTCGGGTCGTGGATCACGGACAGCGTGAGGGGCAAGCGGGTCCTGGACCTGTTCTCGAGCAACGGGGCCTTCTCTGTGCTCGCCGCGCTCGCGGGCGCGCGCGAGGTCGCGGGCGTGGAGCTCTCGCCCGAGCGCGTCGAGTGCGCGCGCTTCCTCGCCGGCACGCTCCCGACCGAGTGCCGCGTCACCTTTCGGCAGGGCGACGTGTACGAGATCGCGCGGTACTTCGACGAGCCGTTCGACGTGACGCTGTGCTTCGGCGGGCTGTACCACGTCCCCGACCCTGCGTTCGTCCTGCGCCAGGCCCGCGCGCTGACGCGCGAGCGGCTGTTGATGCAGACCGCGCGCGTACTGTCGCTGCCCGGCAACTGGGCGAAGTTCGTCGGCGGCGAGAGCAGCACCTGGCACTGCACTCCCGGTTGCATCCGCCGCGTCCTCGCCGGAGCCGGCCTCGAAGTCCTCGAAGAGCGGCGTCCTCCCTGGTGGAAGCGCCGCCGGTTCCCGTGGTATGCGGCGCTGTGCGCGCCGTCCGCAGGCTGACGGAGGAGCGCACGTGACGCCGAGCTTCCCGCGCTTCAGCACCAGCAGGATCGTGCTCTCCCGCGACCCGTACTTGCACGGGTTCGTCGACGAGTACCTGCCCGCGGACCTCTACCATGAGCTGTCCGAGGCGTTCATCGATCCCGCGACCCATCCCGACATGGAGGTGCTGGGCCGCGGCAAGAAGCGCCTCTTGTTCCGCGCGCCCCCGGTGCCGGAGTCCATCGCCTCGGTGGCGCCGCGGTGGTCCGAAGCGGCGGGCTCGGTCGCCAGCCAGGAGTTCCGCGACGACTGCTGGCAGTGGCTGCACGAGCGCGCGCCGATAGCGTCGCAGCCGGAGGGCCCCTACCGAGAGCTGATGCGCGCGCGGCTGGCGACCGATCCGCGCTCGCTGGTCGTGCAGTGCGAGTTCTCGTCGATGCAGGACGGGGTCTTCCTGCCGCCGCACTCCGACTCGACCGACAAGGTGATCAGCTTCGTGCTGTACTTCGCGCCGCCGCAGTGGCAAAGGAGCTGGGGCGGAGGCACCGAGGTCTACGAGCCGAAGGACCCGGAGCGCCGCTTCAACTGGAACAACCACTTCCTCGACCCGAGCGAGATGCGCACCTCGTTCGTCTGCGAGTTCGCGCCGAACCGCCTGTTCTTCCTCGTCAAGGGCTGCAACGCGTGGCACGGCGTGTCACCTCTGGCCGCGCCCCCCGGCGTGCAGCGGCGCTCGTTCAACTTCTCGCTGCTGATCCCCGACGACGTCATGGCCGCGTCGTCGTGCGCGCCGCACCACGCGGAGATCCTGCGGCGCGAAGCCGAGATCTACCGCCGCCCCGCGCGGGCGAACGCCCGGCGCGCCGCGTGCCCGCTGCGCCGACTGCTGGCGCGCGTATTCGGAAGAGGATGAGGGCGGTGTCGATGAGGTTCGCCCGCCCTGGTTCGTCCGGGCGCCTTGCCAAGGACGCCAGATCGCGGAGAATGGCGGCAGGAAACCTGCGGGGCAGACCACCGGCCCCGCGAACGGGAGGCACTGCCAGCATGACGAAGACAATACCGGAACCTCCGCTCGTGGTTGGACTCGTCGAGCCCGGGGAGGATTGGGAGCCGTTCCACGTCGTCGAGGAGACCCGGCACATGGGTCCGAACGACGTCGTTCGCCGCTGGATGTTCATGGAAGGGCACGAAACAGGGGCTGTCGTGATCGAAGCCGTGGATGCGCAGGGCCGCCCTTCGGCTCCACAGAACAACTGGGTCGTCGTCGGCATCACGGACGGTCCTTGTGTCATCTTCCAGCCGGTAAACCCACCGATCCCGTTCGATCCCGCGCTACACCTGTATTGCTACGACATGCCCTCGCTGTCGGGGCCGAGCTTGGCCGATCAACGACGTGTCCTCGTCAGGCGGATCATGACCGAGGGCTAGCTTGGCTAGCGCTCCTCCGATGTGCACAGGGGACAAGGAAGCAAGGGCCTGACGACGCGGAACCCCTGGTCTTCGGAGCGGTCGTCGGGAGGTTGGCTGGTCCGCTGGTACGCCGACCAGAGCCCGTACCAACTCCCACCCCGGAGGCTCCAGCGCGCAACTCCGGCCCTGAGGGCGCTCGCTTCCTCTTCGCCGCCCCACGTACGGCTTCCATCCGTCCCGTCGAGACGTGATGGTCCGAGACCGAGGACGAAACGATCCCGACAGAACTCCGCGACGTTGCCCAAGAAGTCGTGGAGGCCGAAGCCGTTGGGCTCCAGGCTTCCGACCGGCGCCGTCCACTGCCATGGCGGACCGGCAACGTTCTCGAACCGCTCGACGGCGGCTGGCGAATCGCCGAACCAGTAAGGGGTCTCCGTCCCGGCCCGGCATGCGTACTCCCATTGCGCCTCGGTCGGCAAGGCCAGAGCGAGCCGTCTGCAGAACTCCGTCGCTTCGTACCAGGTCACCCCGTTCACGGGATGGGACAGGTCGAAGTGCTCGTAGTGCCGGCCGTCGTCCGAGTGCTCCCGTCCCCCGACGAAGTACGAGGGGTTCTCCTCCATCACGCTCGACCACTGCCCTTGAGTGACCTCGTGCTTTCCGATGAAGAAGGGGTGGAGCTGCACGGGGCAGCCCTCATCGCTGCGCTCGGGGTCACCGGCCCCCATGACATGGTGGGGCGAGCCCGGGAGCAGGACGAGCACGATGCCGGTTCGCTCCCCCACGACGAGGCGGCCCGTCAGGCGATCGATCTCCGAGGGCGCCGCGCCGGTCAGTGGCAGCCAGAACTCCCAAAGGCCCGACTCGGGGTCCATCCTCGAGGGCTCCAGCCCGAGCTGGGGCTCGATCGTCAGCGCTCGGTCGAAGGCCCGGGCGTACGCGTCGCTCAATGCGATCGCCTCGATGGCTTGCGCCCAGCCCGCTGCTGGGCGGACGATCGTCCGCTCGCGAAGCGAAGAGGCGGATTCCATGCGCTCGACGACGCGCTGACGGACGCCATTCAGGAGCGCAACCAGCTCGACTGTCTTCTCGGACTTCGGCAGTTCCTCGGCCTCGCCGAGCAATTCGAGAGCTGCACCGAGCCAGTCCCGCATTGCCGGCACCGTGTCGGGGACGAGCGGATAGAGCCTCGCCTCCTGCCTGATGAGCGACTCGATCCTCGGCCCGAACGTGTCGCGACTCCGCTCCCGCATCGCGCGCTCCTTCGCGACGACCGCCCGGGCAAGGTGCAGCGAGAAGACCACGGCGCTGGACACGAGCAACACGACCGCGACGAGGGCGGTTCCCACGAGGACCGGGTTGCGCTCCACGAACTTGGCCAGCCGGTTCGAGGGACCGCTGCCATGCGCCCGGACGACGCGGTGCTCCATGAAGGCCCGCAGCTCCTCCGCGAGTTCGTCCATGCCGGCGTACCTCTCGCTGGCTTCGCGCGACATGGCCTTCTCGCAGATCGCCACGAGCTCGCGCGGAGCATTCGGAGCGGCCTCCGCGAGTCGTCGGGGTGGTCCTTCCTGTACCCGCTGCCATACAGCGTAGTTGTTCAGTCTCGCCCCCGGAGGCACGTACGGCATGTGCCCGGCAAGCAGGTGGTAGAGCATCGCGCTGACCGAGTACACGTCGGATCGGGGTCCAACGCGATCCAGCGCTCCTCGGGCCTGTTCCGGCGACATGTAGGCGGGTGTCCCCACGACGTCCCCGTCCATCGTCGCGAGCGGGGAATCGGGCATCTCGTCCGCATGAGCCCGGCGCTCCGATCGCACGTCGGACACGCTCGCGATCTGGGGACCCGGACGGATCCGAATGTCCTTGCTATCCGCCTGCCCGATCACACGCGCGAGGCCCCAGTCCATGACGTAGACCTCCCCGAAGGGGCCGACCATGACGTTCCCTGGCTTCAGGTCCCTGTGAATCACCCCTTTCGAGTGCGCGTACGCCATCGCCTCACAGATCTTGAGCAGCACCGCCACGGCGCGAGTCAACGTCCAGCCGTCCTCGCCGTGGTGGACCTTCTCGATGATGGACTTGAAGTCCTCGCCCTTGACGAGCTTCATCGTGAAGTAGACGCGGCCGTGCGAATCGAGCCCCAGCTCGTGGACGGGAACGACACCGGGGTGGTCGAGCTGGCCGGTGATCTGGGCCTCCTCGAGGAAGCGCGCCAGCGTGCGGCTGTCGACCTCGGGCGTCGCACCGTCCTTCCGCCCGTTCCCGTCGACGAGGATCACCTTCATCGCGAGGCTGCGACGCAGGTCCTCGTCCCAGACGCGGAGGACGGAGCCCTGCCCACCGCGGGCGAGCTCACCCTTGATCCGGTAGCGCCCGAAGGCGCCGTGCCGTTCCGCCAGGCGCTGAAGAACCTCGCTGGAGAAGTCGCTCGGCGACCCCGTGCTCTCCCTCTCGAGGGTTACGTGGGGATCGGCGTGCGCTCCGAACCGCTTCCTGATCCGCTCCGGAAGCGAGTCCGCAGACGAGCTCCGTGCCGCGCTGAGGAACTCGTCGATCCGGAGCAGCTCGAGGAGCGAGTCCCTGTGTGCAGGGTGGTCGTCGGCGAACTCCTCGAGGTCGAGGTCTTCACCCGCCGCAAGTCGCCCGAGGTACTCGCCATACAGACGTTCGACCTCCTTCCATCCCACCGACTGTCGTTCGTCCGGGGCCAATGGTCACCTCCCTCCTGGACGGACGGCATTCTACGGCCCATTCGCTCCGGAGTCCGGGCGCCCGCCCTTCGCCATGGGAGGCGGCGGACCACGGACTTCGCAAGAGGTCCGAGCTCCGGCCTCGCGAGCGCCCTTGCCAACCACCAGGAACGGGATAGGCTCGGGGCTCGGCTCCCGGAGACCCACGATGCGATTTCTGCGCGAGAACTGGATCTGGATCGCGATTCCCTTCGCCCTGGCTGCGATCCTCGTGACGTTCCTCCTCGTCGTGGGCAGCGGATCCGATTCGCCCTTCGTGTACAACATCTTCTGACCGGGGCCTCGGCGAGGGACTCTCTCCCCATGAGCCGCGCATCCGCCGGGCGGACGCTCCACCACGTCGGGGTGCTCGCGATCCTCTTCGGGGCGACGGCCGTCTCCGCCTTGGCGGTCCTCTGGGCGTGGCGGCGGGACTACGGGCTGGCGGACTGGTCGACGCCGCGCTTCGCCGCGCTGATCGCCATCCTGCTCGCCAGCGTCGTCGTCGGGGCGTCGACGGCCCTCGAGCGTCTGGGCGCGTGGCGCGCGGGTCGCTGGACACGGGCCTCCGGCGCGCCGTTCCGCGTCACCTTCTACGTGCTCGTCCTCGGAGCCGCCCTGGTCGTCGCCGCGTTCCAGCCCTTCCACAAGTACGGGCTGCTCCTGAACCTCGGAGTCCAGGCGGGCGTGCTCTCGCTCTCGCTGCTGCTCGTCCTCCGGCGTCCCGGCCTCGCCCCGCGCGGGGTCGCGCGCGCCCTCGACCGGGCGCTCCTCGTGCTCTGCGCCACGGCGCTGGCCGTCGAGGGCGGCTTTCGGGCCGCGGGCGCGCTCAGCGCGGCGCCGATCTTCGCCTACGGCCGCCTGCGTCCGGAGGAGACGCTCGAACGGCACCGCTTCGAGCCGGGCCAGGTCTTCCTGGGGACGGCTTGCGACAGCCGCGGCTTCCACGACGTCCCGTGCGATCGGGGCCCCGGAGGACGCTTCGTGTCATCGATCGGGGACTCCTTCAGCATCGGCATCGTCCCCCACTACCACCATTACACGACCGTCGCCGAGCGCATCCTGGGGGACGTCGAGATCGACAACCTGGGCGTCAATGCCTGCGGCCCGCTGGAGTACAACGTGCTGCTCGAAACGCAGGCCCTTCCGCGCGACCCGGACCTCGTGCTCTACGCCGTCTTCGTCGGCAACGACGTCCTCGACGCCGCGCACTTCCGTCCCGACCACCGCTGGGCCCGCTGGTTCTACGACCGCGAGTTCCTGCTCACGCTGCGGGTCTGGGAGCGCTGGAGACGGCTCGCCAAGGAGCGCGCCGAAGGGAACCTCGCGGATCCGAGCTGGCTCGACGAGCAGCTCGTCGAGCCAGCTCCGGAAGCGCTCGCCAGGCGCTTTCCATGGACGCTGGATCCGCGCCTCGAGACACCGAGCTTCAGCGCCGAGGGCTTCCTCGAGATCGAGGCGGCGCGCGCCAGGGTGATCTGCGATCCCGAGTCGACCGACGCCTACGAGGGCTTCTTCGACGCTCTCACGCGCGCGCTGGAGATCGCCGGCGGGACGCCCCTCGCGGTGCTCTTGATCCCGGACGAGTTCCAGGTCGAGGACGCGCTGTGGGAGGCGGTCCTGGGTCATCGCGCGGTTCGTCCCCCCATCGACCGGGACCTGCCCCAGCAGCGCATCCGCGCCTGGCTCGAGGCGCGCGCGGTGCCCCATCTGGACCTCCTGCCGCGCCTGCGGGCCGTCCCGCCCCTCGGGGACGGAAACCGACACCTCTATGCGCTGCGGGACACCCACTTCAACACGCGCGGGAACCTGGTTGCCGGGGAAAACCTCGCCCAGTTCCTCGCGACGCTGCTCGATTGATCCGCGGAGCCTCATCGGCACTGGACACCTGCGACGGAGTCCAGCGCCTGTTACCCTCCGCGCGTGTTCGATCCCCAGATGGAGCTGCTCCTTACCGTGTTGGCCTCCGTGGTCGCCGAGCCCGATCCCGGCGGACCGCGCGCGGCCAGCTGGGCCGACGCCCAGGCCGCCTTGAAGGCCTGCGGTGCCGTGGAGGAGGACGTCGAGCGCGCGGTCGCCGCAGAGGACGCGGACGAGCTGCGCTCGATCCTCGAGCAATGGCTCTCTGGAAGACGCCACCTCCTGGAGCACGACCGAGCGGTGCTCAAGCGGGCGCTCAAGGCGTTCCGCAAGCGCCTGAAGATCACCGTGCTCGACGCCGAGTCGTCGCTCGGCGTCGGGCCGATGAGCAGCGGCCGCAGGTCCGCGATCGTCGGCATCACGCCGCCCGAGCGCTACCCGCGCTCGGTGTGGGACGAGCTCGTCCGGCAGGGTCGCCTGCTGGACGCGAAGAGGGGAATGTACGAGCTGCCGCCCGAATGAGCTGGAGCGGGCCGACGAGCCGCAGTCAGCCAGTCGCCGGGCACGGTCACTGTCTTCCGCGAGAGCCGGGTCCTGCTCGAGCTGGTGCGCGCGTCGGATGCGCCTGGGCGAGCGGCCAGCAGGCTCCGTGCTACTCGATGGCCCGTGCCGGCCGCAGGCCGAGGGAGGTGTCGTCCATGCTCTTGCGGAAGGGCGCTCGGAACGCCGAGCGCGCACCCTCCTCGGGATCCCGACTGCCCCCGCCGCGGGTCATGCGCATCCGTAGTGTTTCCGGGGCACCGCCCGGCGTGCCCAGCTCGTAGGGGGGATTCGCGCACCACTCGCGCACGTTGCCGATCACGTCGTGCAGGCCGAAGGCGTTCGGCGGGAAGGAGCCCACCGTCGTGACCGGCTGGAACTCGTCGCGCGTACCCTGCCGCCTGCCGAGAAAGTTGGCGTGCTGGCGCAGCGTCAGCGGGTCGTCCCCCTCCCACGGCCGCGCGGTCGTCGTACCCGCCCGCGCCGCGTACTCCCACTGCTCCTCGTCGGGCAGGGTGAGCCCCAGGCGGAGCATCGTCGTGACACACTCGTCCCAGTTCACCTGGTTGACCGGGTTCCTCGGGTGCTGCTTCACGATCCCGAGCTGATAGACGCTGGGGTTGGTGCCGGTGGCGGCCATCCACTGGGCCTGGGTCATCTCGAACTTCGACATGAAGAAGGCCGGCACCTCGACCTCGACCGGCGGCCCTTCGCGGTTCCCTTGCTGCGCGTCGCTGTCGTAGTTGGCGCCCGTCGGGTCCGTCCACTGCGCCCCCATCAGGAAGACTCCCCCGGGGAGCAAGACGAAAACCAGGCCCGAGGCCTCCTCCAGGACGAGCTTGCCGTCGTCGTCCCGCGCCGGCTCGGTCCCCGACTGCACGTGCCAGAACTCCCACAGGTACGACTCCGGGTCCCGCCCGATGGGCACCAGGCCCGCCTGCGGGCCGAGGTCCACGAGCTCGGGGTGGGCCTCGTGAATCTGCACCAGCGCCTCCCCCCAGCGCCGCGCGAGCTCTCCCCCGGGAAGGAAGCCCGTGCGCAACCGCTGCGCCTCGGCGAGCCGCCTCGGCACGCTCCAGCCGTGCTCGGGCCGGGTGGGCGCCGTGCCCTCGAGCTGGGCCGCCAGCTCCTCCAGCCCCTCGACCAGGCCGCCGAGCAGGTCGTGCGACGACGCCACGTCCTCGTTCGCGAAGCTCCAGGTGCGCCGCTCGTCGAGCTCCGGCTCCAGCGCGGCGATCTGGGGCTTCAGCCGGCGGACGCGTTCTTCGGCTTCGAGCACCCAGGCACCCCGAATCTCGCCACGTTCGAGCTTCGCGAGCAGCCTCGCGACCTCGCCCTGCATGCTGGCGAGCTCCTCGGCGCGCGGGTGCGTCGCGCGGTCTCGCTCGCGCTCCTCGGCGGTCCACGGCAGGGCACCGGCGCGCATCTCCGCCAGCGTCGCCTCGTAGCCCTCGTCCGCGCAGTCGTCGAGCAGGGCGCGCGCGCGGTCGACCCACGCGGCGAGCTCCGGGATCCTCTCCGGGTGGGCCGGCCAGAGCCGGTCCGCCTCCTGCTCGAGCTGCCGCAGGCGGTGGGCGTGCGCCTGCGGCCGGAGCGCCGCGGCGACGCGCGCGCTGGCCTGCGCCTCGAGCCGACCCGCGACGGTGCCGAAGAGGCCCGCTGCGACGCCGGCAGCGACCAGGATGCCGGCCACGACGCCGACGCGGTGCCGGCGCACGAACTTGCGCGCGCGGTAGAGCGCGCCGGGCCGGCCGGCGAGCACGGGCTCGTCGGCGAGGTGCCGGCGCACGTCCGCCGCCAGCTCGGAGACCGATGGATAACGCCGCGCGGGGTCCTTCTCGAGCGCCTTCAGGCAGATCCAGTCCAGGTCGCCCGCGAGCTGGCGGATCAGCGAGCGCCCGTCCGTCCCGTGCAGCGGCGCGATCGAGGTCACCGTGCGCGCCTGGCGCCGCAGGCGCGTGCTCGGCGTGGGCGGGTCCTCTTCGCGGATCGTTCGCTGCACCTCGGACAGCGGCGTGTCGCCGCTCATCGCGTGGTCGAACGGCAGGAGACCGGAGAGGAGCTGGTAGAGCACCACCCCCAGGGAGTACACGTCCGAGCGCGTGTCGACGCCCACGCCCGTGGGATCGGCCTGCTCGGGGCTCATGTAGTCGAGCGTGCCCACGATCTGGCCCGCCATGGTGTGCAGCGTGCGCTCGGCGAGGCGCCCGGTCGTCGCCCGCGCGATGCCGAAGTCGATGATCTTCGGCACCGCGCGCCCGTCCTGCGGCATCACGAGCAGGTTCGAGGGTTTCAGGTCACGGTGGATGAGGCCCTTCTGGTGCGCGTGCTGGACCCCCTCGCAGACGGCGAGCACGAGCTCGAGCCGCGCGCGCGTCGAGAGCTTGCGCCGGTCGCAGTACTCGGTGATCGGCTCGCCCGCCACGAGCTCCATCACGAAGTACGGGCGCCCGTCGTCGGTCGACCCGCCGTCGAAGACCTGCGCCACGTTCGGGTGCGCCATGCGCGCGAGGGCCTGGCGCTCGGCCTCGAAGCGCGCCACGACCTGCGCGCTGTCCATCCCGAGCTTGATGACCTTCAGCGCCACGCGGCGCACGACCGGTTCGCGCTGCTCGGCGGCGTAGACGTCGCCCATGCCGCCCTCGCCGATCTTCTCGAGCAGCTTGTACGGACCGATGCGCGTCCCGGTCCGCGGCGCGGGCGCGGGCTGCAGCGCACCGAGGACGTCCTGCCCCGAGAGCCCGGCGAGCATCCGCGAGAGCTGATCGCGCAGCGCGCCGTTCGATCCGCACTCGCGCGCGACGAAGCCCGCGTGCTCGGCGTGCGGCAGGTCGGCCGCGCGGTCGAAGAGCGTCTCCAGGCGCTGGCGCTCCTCGGGCGAGAGCGCTGCGCTCACCTCGGCGCCTCCCGCCCGGCGAGGCGGCCGTTGAGCCAGGCCTTCGCGAAGCGCCAGTCGCGCTCGACCGTGCGCGTCGAGAGGCGCAGCACCTCGGCGACCTCGGCGATGCCGAGACCGCCGAAGAAGGTGAGCGTCACGACCTCCGCCTTGCGCGGGTATTCCCGCTCGAGCTCCTCGAGCGCCTCCTCGACCGCGAGCACGTCCGCGCTCGGGCCGTCGCACGAGAGCTCCGCCGACGTGTCGTCCCCGACGCGCCGCAGGTGGCCGCCGCGCTTCAGGCTCCCCTTGCGTTGCAGGTGATCGGCCAGGATCTCGCGCATGGCGCGCGCGGCGGCGCCGAAGAAGTGCGCCCGGCCCTGCCAGCCCGGGTCGGTGGAGCCCACCAGGCGCACGTACGCTTCGTGCACCAGCGCGGTCGCCTGCAGCGTCTGTCCCGGTCCGAGCCGCGCCATGCGAGCGGCGGCCAGCTTGCGGAGGTCCGAGTAGACGAGCGGCAGGAGCTCGCGCGAGGCCTGCGGCTCTCCGGCCGCGACGGCGTCGAGGATCCGCGTGACCCGCTGCGCAGCGCCCCCGGAAGGGGGATCGACCATCCACCCAGATTAGCCGGAATCCCTGTCGGTCGGGCGCGCCGCTTTCGGGATGACGGACTGGAAAGGGCCTCGGCGCGCCGTGGGAACGACCTTCGGGCACCGATGGCCGGTCCCGACTACGATCAGGGGAAGCCTCATGCAGCGCATCGCCATCCGTCTCTCGCTCGTCACCCTCGCCGCTCTCGCCTCCGCCCCGGCCCACGCCCAGTGGTCGACCGAAAGCCTGTCCCAGGCCCGCGGGCAGATCGCCACGGTGACCGTCGGCGACTGGGTGCTCTTCGCCGGCGGCGGGATCGTCGGCAGCGTCTACGCTCGCGTCGATGCCTACAACACGGCCACGGACACGTGGACATGGGGGGACATGCTCTCCGTCCCCCGCTCGCACATCGGGGCTACCGTCGTGGGCGATCGGGCCCTCTTCGCCGGCGGATTGGGAACCGCGCTCACGGACTTCTTCGACGTCGTCGACGTCTACGACGCTTCCATCGGGCCGCCGGACGATCCCGCCGCGTGGTCGACGGCGAGGAGGCTCTCCCAGGAGCGTGGCGGCGTCGCGGCGACGACCGTCGGGAGCCAGGCGTTCTTCGCCGGCGGCGCGATCGTCGGCAGCGTCGTCGACGTCGTCGACGTCTACGACGCTTCCATCGGGCCGCCGAGCAGCTCCGCGGCGTGGAGGGTGGAGTGGCTCCGCCACGCTCGCGCCCAGTCGACCGCCGTCACGGTTGGCGGGCTCGCCGTCTTCGCCGGCGGGTGGCTCGCTCCCGGCGGCGTGCCCGTCGACTACGTGGACGTCTACGACGAGTCCAAAGGACTGTGGTCCGAGGCCACGCTCTCGGTCGCGCGCATCCTGGGCGCGGATGCCGCCGCGGTGGTCGGCACGCGCGCCTACTTCGGCGGCGGTCACGTCAGCACGGGCGGCGGCGCCGAGATGAGCGACGTCGTGGACGTCTTCGACGCCGTGGGCGGGACCTGGTCGAGCGAGACGCTGTCCGTGCCGCGCGGCTACGTGGCCGCGGCGGCGGTGGGCAACACGGTGCTCTTCGCGGGTGGGGTCGAGACCGGCCACGTCCCCTCCGACGTCGTCGACACGCTCAACACGGGGACCGGCAAGTGGGGCTCGACGTTCCTTCCGTCCCAGGCGGGCCGCGGCCTCTGCGCCGCGTCGGTCGGGAGCAAGGCGATGTTCGTGGGCGCCCGCGACGCGGACGGCATCGTGTCGGACGTCGTCGACGTCTACGAGCCCGTCGGCGTGAACTACTGCCTCGCGAACCCGAACTCGACGGGCGGCGCGGCGACGATCAGCGCCCTCGGCAGCGCCAGCATCGGCGCGAACGACCTCGTGCTGCGCGCGGAGTGCGTGCCGGACCAGCCCTTCGTCTTCTTCCACGGGGGTGCGCAGGTGCAGATCCCGTTCGGGCACGGCCTCCTGTGCGCCGCCGGCGGGATCACACGCATCCTGCCGCCGGGCTTCGCGACGGGGCAGGTGGCCGAGCGCGCGGTCGACCTGCCGGGCATCGGCATCACCGCTCCCGGCGTCCGCAACTTCCAGTGCTGGTTCCGCGACCCCGCCGCCGGCGGCTCGGGCTTCAACCTCTCCGACGGTTTCGAGATCACGTTCGTCCCGTGACCGTCACTTGCGGCCCCCATCCCCCACGAAGCAGTACAGCGCCGCCTCGGTCCGCTGGTAGAGGCACCCCTCGGCCAGCGCCGGGGTGGCGTAGCAGCGCTCGCCGAGCTCGCTGACGGCGAGCGGCTCGAGCGAGCCTCCGGCCGGCAGCACCGCCAGGCGACCGCTCTCGCCCACGAGGTACACCTTCCCGTCGCCGGCGACCGGGGCCGCGTAGAACGCGTCCTCGGCGCCCTTCACGCGGCCGCGCGCCAGCACCTCGCCGCTCGCCGGGCGGAACGTCGTCACGAGGCCGCCCTGGTCGCCGAGCATGTAGAGCACTCCGTCGTAGATCAGCGGCGAGGGCAGCTGCGGCACGGACCGGTGGTAGCTCCACACGAGCCCCTCCTTCGTGCGGTCGCCCGCGCCGCCGGCGCGGATGGCGAGCATCCCGTTGTGCGAGGCGAGCGCGTCCTGGAGGTAGGTCCATTCGCCGGAGTCGAGCGCCCCGCTGCGGTCGAGATCCACGAACTCGAACCAGGCCGCCGCCTTGCCGGGCGGCATCTCGTCCTTCGAGACGCGCCCGTCGTCGTCCGCGTCGCGCTCGCCGATCACGTCGGCGAAGTCCGGCATCACGACCTGCTGGCCGGGGTCGTTCAGCGGCGAGCCGTAGCCGTTGATGTAGACGACGCCCTCGTGCAGGACCGGCACGGACTTCATCTCGAAGGAGAGGCCCTTCACCCACCACGTGCGCTCGCCGGTCTCGAGGTCGTACCCGTCGAGGTAGAACGAGCCCGGCAGGATCAGCTGTGGGCGCTCGCCGTCCTCGTGGAGCACCGGGGTGCAGTGACCGCTCTTGGCCCAGGGCCGCGCCTTGCGCCAGAGCAGCGACCCGTCCTTCTTCGAGAGCGCGAGGAGGAACGAGTCGACGTTCTGGTCGCAGGCGAGGACGACGGCGCCGCCGACGAGGATCGGCGAGGCGCCCATGCCGTAGACGTTGTCGAACGGGCCCAACGCATGGCGCCAGCGCTCGCCGCCTTCGTGGTCGTAGGCCGCCAGGCCGAAGTCCTGGAAGAAGACGACGACGAGGTCGCCGTCCACCGCCGGAGTGGGCGAGGCCCGGTTGTTGCGCTGGTCGATCCGGCAGTCGAAGACGCGCGGCAACGCGCGCTTCCAGGCCACCGCGCCGCTCTCGCGCTCGATCGCGAAGGTGAGGAGCTCGTCCCCCTCGAAGGCCGTGAGGAAGACGAGCGTGTCGGAGAGCACGGGCGAGGAGTGGCCCGGCGGCAGCGCGGTGCGCCAGGCCAGGTTCTCGTCCCGATCGAGCTCGACGGGCAGGCCGTCGACGTCGGCGACGCCCGTCCCGTTCGGGCCGCGGAAGCGCGACCAGTCGGACTGTATGGCGGCGACCCCGCCGGAGCCGAGGCTCAGGAACACCGCTGCACATCGGAGGAGCATGCGCGCACGCTACCAAAGCGTGCGCTCAGCGCATCGCGATCACGTCCGCGATCGCCTCGAGCGCCGGGTCGCGGCCCGTGAAGTGGTCGAGCGAGGACAGCTCGACCGGCACCTGCGGCGGGATCCAGGGACGGCGGTCGCCGGGGAAGGAGTCCTGCCAGTAGCGCGAGGAGATGGAGAGCGCGAGGCCCGACCACGGCAGAAGCACGTTCGTGCTCTCGCCCGTGAAGTTGGGCTTCGAGCTCGACGGCTCGCCGACGATCGTCGGCTCGCACACGCGCTCGACGTAATTGAGGAAGTTCTGGCAGGCGGAGAACGTGTTGCGCCCGGTGAGCACGAAGAGCTCGTGGTCGGGAGTGGACGTCTCGAATGCGACGAGCGCGCGGATCATCGGCCAGATGAGGAAGTTGTTGCCGCCGTTGTTGTGGCGCAGGTCCAGGATCAGGTGGCGCGGCGTGTCCTCGGCGACGACGCGCTGGACGTCGGCGGCGAACTGCGCGATCGTCTGCGCGCCGCCGTCGCGCACCTGGTTGAACTGGACGTAGAGCGCGTCGAGCTCGGGCAGCGCGCGATGCCAGTAAGGCGTGTCCATCCGGCTCTGCCACAGCGGAAGCCGCTCGGGATCGAGCGCCGCCGGCGGGCGCAGCTTCGAGTCGCGCTCGTGGATCGCCGTGGCGGCGAGCTGCACGCGGACGACCGCGCCGCTCTCGTCGCGGAGACCGAGGTCGACGGCGCCCTCCCCCACCGGGAAGCCCATGTCGGCCAGCACGCTCGGCATCGAGAGCAGCCGCGGGCCGATCCACAGGATGCCGTGGGCGTTGTCGCGCGGGACGTACGGCTCGAGGCGGCGCTCGATGCCGGCGACGCTCTCGCCGCCGACGTCGACGAGCTCGTAGCCGATCCACTCGGCGCCCGGGCCCTCGCCGTCGACGACGAAGAGGCCATCGCTGAAGAAGTAGAGCTGCACGGGCAGCGCCAGGAACCGCACGCGGTCGGTCGAAACGGGGTAGAGCGCGGAGTGCCCGTCGCCGAGCCGCACCGCGAGTTGGAGGATCCCGAGCGCCACCTCCTCGTCGCTCAGCTCGCCGGCGCGCGAAGCGAGCGACCCGACGGCCGCGACGTACGCGGGATCGAAGGCGGGCCGAGCGGGGTCGGCGTGCAGGCGCCGAACCTCCTCGAGGAAGTACGCCAGGTCGTGGCGCCACCCGGCCTCGCGCGCGAGCTCGCCGTTGGACAGGAGGCCGGCGATGCGCCGGAAGCGCGCATCCTCGAGGAGCCCCGCGAACGCCGGCTCGGCCGCGAGCGACGGGCGGTCCTCGTAGCGCGCGGCGAGCGCCTTCTCGAGCCAATCGCAGGCCGCTGCGCCGCTCCCCTCGATCGCATGCAGGCGCGCGATCTCGAAGCACTGGTACGGCAGGAACCCCTGCCCCATCTCGACGGCGCGCTCGAGCAGCGTAAGCGCGGCCGCGTTCTCGCCGGCGCGCGCGAGGCACGTGCCGTGCTGGAGTACCAGGAAGCCGTTCTCGGGGTCCCAGCTCGCGAGCTTCGCGTACAGCTCGCCCGCTTCCGCCCACTGCCCGCGGTCGAAGAGCTCGCCCGCGCGCACGAGCGTCGCGAAGTAGTCCGCCGCGGGCGGGGCCTGGTCGCCCTGCGTCGCGGCGCCGGCCAGCGGCAACAGGAGACCGAGCGCCGAGAGACGCGCGGCGAGCGTGGGGAAAGCCATGTTCTCCTCCGGGGGACGGGGGGGACGACCGCTCCCTTTTATCGGGGAAGCGCGGAGGATCGTGTCGGCCCTCGGGGTGTGGTTTGTGTTACGGCGCGAAGGAGACCGCGAGACCGTTCGACAGGTTGAACGCGAACCCGCACGGGCCCGACGGGTCGCCGAACCACGCCTGCAGGAGCCACGTGTCCCCGGGCGCGATGCGCCCCGCCGGCGGAAAGCGCGCCCCGGAGAAGGCGACGATCCCCGGCCCGAGGGTGAGCACGCCGTCGGGCCCGGCACTCTGCAGCGCGTAGCGGAAGACGCCCGTGGAGCCCGCGCCCACGCAGCGCAGACCGTCGCCGAACGGCGAGCGCGGCGCTTCGCTGCCCATGAAGAAGATCCCCGGCTCGCCCGGCGGCACGCCGACCGCGAAGAGCGTCAGGTCGTCGCGCGACGCGCTCGCGGTGCCCGTGGCGAACAAGAGCGAGCCCGCACCGGACGACGTCGCGCATCCCGCCAGCGGATCCTCGTTTCCGCACGGCGCGTCGGCATCGCAGAAGCAGTACGCGTCGACCTCCCCCACCCGGCAGCGGAGATCGTGGGCGTAGAGCGCGCCCGCCATCCCGACGTCGAGGGACCCGACCGCCGCGACGCGGCCGTCGAGCGCAACCGCGCGGCCGAAGCGCTGGAAGGGCGCGCCGTCGCTGGCCGAGAGCTCGTCGACCTCGACCCAGCGCGGACCGCGGCGCTCGAAGAGGTACGCCGACCTGGACTCGGTGCCCAGGTCCGCGGTCTGCTTGGCGCCGACCAGGATGCGATCGCCGACGATCGCGACCGCCGACCCGAAGACGTCGCCGGCGGCCGCGTCGCGGGCGACCAGCTTCTGGACCTCGATCCAGGCGTCCCCCTGCTTCTCGAAGACGTACGCCGCGCCCGAGACGAACCCGGCGTGGTCGTCGCCCCAGGCGCCGACGACGATGCGCCTCCCCGAGAGCGCCACGTGCTCGCCGAAGCGCTGGCTCGCGCGCGCGTCGCTCGCGACGAGCTTGGCGGTCTGGGTCCACGCCGTCCCCACGCGCTCGAACACGTGCGCCGAGCCCGAGAGGAAGCCCGCGTGGTCGTCGCCGAGCGCGCCCAGCACGAGGCGCGAGCCCGCGATCGCGACCGAGATCCCGAGCTCGTGCCCCGGGGCGCCGTCGCGCGCGACGAGCCGCGCCGTCTCGTTCCAGCGCGTCCCGACGCGCTCGAACACGTACGCCGCCCCGCGCGAGTCCGCGTCGCCGCGCGCCCCGACCACCGCGAAGCTGCCGGAGAGCGAGACGCTGGCGCCGAAGAACTCGAGCTCGTCGGCGTCGGAAGCCACGAGCTTCTGGGTCTCGAGCCAGCTCGCGCCCTGGCGGCGGAACACGTACGCCGCGCCCGCGAGGTCGCCCGCGCCGGACGAGCCGGGTGGTGGCGCGGGCAGGTCCACGCCGAAGGCGCCGACGAGGGCGAAGTCCCCCGAGATCGAGACCGCGGCTCCGAAGAAGTCGAAGTCGGCGCCGTCGGAGGCCTCGAGGCGCGTCTGCGCCCAGTCCCCCCCGGCTCCTCCGGCGCGCTCGAACACGTAGGTGGCGCCGCGCTCGAGGCCGCCCGGCTGCTCGGCGTCCGGGGCGCCCGCGAGGATGCGCCCCGCCGAGAGCGCGACGGCCGCGCCGAGCTCGTCGCCGGGCGATGCGTCGCGGGCGACGAGCTTGCGCTCGCAGTCCTGCGCGAGGAGGGCGAGCGCGAGCGCAACTACGGGCAAAACGTCACCGCCAGCGCGTCGGACAGGTTGAACCCGCTGCCACCGGGGCCCGCCGGGTCGCGGTACCAGAACTGGAAGCTCCACAGCATGAGGACGGCGACGTCCCCCGCGGCCGGATCGCCCGGCGGGGCTCCGATCGGGACCGCGCGCCTCGCTCGGCCCGCCGGCCCGACGAGGATCGGGGGGTGCAGGCGGAAGATCGGCAATCCCCCGCCGCCGACGCACAGCAGGCCGTCGCCGAACGGGAGCTCGACGCGCGCCGCCCCGTAGCAGAAGAGCCCGAGCTCGCCCGGCACGGCGCCCTCGACGCCGATCGCGAAATCGCCGGCCGCGCGGCTGGGCGTGCCGCTCCAGGTCATCGACGCGCCCCGGCCGGCGGAGCTGGGCAGCCCGGCGCAGTAGCGCTGCGGCGGCAGCGGGCAGGGCGAGATCACGCTGCACCAGCCGTCGCCGAAGCCCGGCGGCGGCGAGCCGCTCTCGAGCTCGTTGCCCGAGACGATCTCGGGGAACCCGTCGCCGTTCGCGTCGCCGACGAAGGCGAGGTCCCAGTGAAAGCCGCCCGTCGCGTCGGGGTAGAAGTAGAGCTCCTCGCCGCTGGCCCCCGAGTTCACGCGCACGCCGTCGTTGCCGTCGCGGTAGGCGAAGTCGGCGTGGCCGTCGAGGTCGACGTCGCCCGCCGAGCACACGCCCCAGCCGAAGCCAAAGACGTCGCCGTCTCCGGGCGGGGTGAGCTCCCAGAGCAGGTGGTCGTCCGCGCCCGAGTAGACGCGCACGTAGCGGTCGTCGTGATTGCCGACGACGTAGTCGCCGTTGCCGTCCGCATCGACGTCGCCGGCGCCGCCCATCGTGAAGTCGCACGTGACCGGGCCGCGCAGGAGGACGTGGTTGATCAGCGAGCCGTTCTCGCCGGAGTAGGCGCGCACGCCGAGCGTCGTGCCGCCTTCTTCGCGCAGGGTCAAGAGGTCGTCGACCCCCCCGCCGTCGAGGTCGCCGGCGTTCTCGAGCTCCCCGCCCCCGGCACCGTCGATCGTGCGCAGGAGCGAGCCGGTGTCGCCCGAGTAGATCCGGATCCGATCCTCGGCGACGACCGAGATAGCGAAGTCCTCGTGGCCGTCGGCGTCGACGTCGCCCGCCAGCGCCACGGCGGTGAGGCCCGGGAGGCTCTTGACGTGCAGCGCGAGCCCCGTGAGTCCCGAGTACACCCTCGCGTTCGGGCGTGACGCGTCGACGGCCATGAAGTCGTCGTGGCCGTCGGCGTCGACGTCGCCTCCGCCCGCGACTCTCTGGACGCCCCAGCCCGAGCTGCCGTCCACGCGGTGCAGCTGGGCCCCGTCCAGCCCCGAGAACACGTAGACGAAGCTGGTGGACCCCACGACGACATCGGCGTGGCCGTCGCCATCCACGTCCCCAGCCCCGGCGACCTCCTGGCCGAAGCGCCCGGTCGGGTCGGCCACAGGCTTGTCGATGCGCAGCCAGAGCGACTGCGCCGACGTCGGCGCGGCGAGCAGAACGCCGGCGAAGAGCGCCGGGCAGACGGGCGTGCGCATCGTGAGTACCCTCCCTTGGTACGAGCTCCATTCTACAGGCTGTCGGCGGCGGCGGTAGTGCCGTCGAGCCTCAGGTGCCTCTCGAGGAACCCCTCCAGCGCCCGGTAGAACTCGAACTGGTTCTCCTCGTTGGCGAATCCGTGGCCCTCGTCGTCCTTGACGATGTATTCCACGGGGATGTCGCGCTCCCTCAAGGCCGCCACGATCTGATCGGACTCTTCCTTCTTCACGCGCGGGTCGTTGGCTCCCTGCGCCACGAGCATCGGGACCTGGATCCTGTCCGCGTTGAAGAAGGGCGACGTCTCCCGCCAGTTCTCCGCGTCCCGCTCGGGGTGGCCGACCATCTCGTAGACCATCTCGAGGTAGGGCTTCCAGTAGGGCGGGAACGCCTCGATCCAGGTGAAGAGGTTGGAGACACCGACGTAGCTGATCCCGCACGCGTAGAGGTCGGGGGTCTGCGTGACGCCCGAGAGCGCCGCGTACCCGCCGTAGCTGCCGCCGTAGATCGCGATCCGCTCGGGGTCGGCGATCCCCTGGTCGATGGCCCAGCGCACGCCGTCGGTGACGTCGTCCTGCATCGCCAGGCCCCACTGGTGGAAGCTCGCCTGCCAGAAGCGACGGCCGTAGCCGACCGAGCCGCGAAAGTTCATCTGCAGGACCGCGACGCCGCGGTTGGCCAGGAACTGCAGCTCGGGATTGTAGCCCCAGTGGTCGCGCGCCCAGGGTCCGCCGTGCGGGTGCACGACGAGCGGCAGGTCGCGCGCCTCGATGCCCACGGGGAGCGTCAGGTAGCCGTGGATCTCGAGGCCGTCGCGCGCCGTGTACGCGATCGGACGCATCGGCGCCATCTCCTCCTCGTAAATCCACGGGGCGGCGTCGAAGAGGTGCGCGAGCCGCGGCTCGCCCTGCGCGTCGAGCAGCCAGTACGTGGCCCGCACGCGATCGCCGACCGAGGCCACGACGTACCGCGTCTCGTCGCGCGAGTGCGAGATCAGGCGGTTGACCCGGCCCGGCAGCTCGCCGTCCACGAACGCCTGGAGGCCCGCGCGCCGCGCGTCGAAGAAGTGGTAGCCCGGCAGGCTCGTCTCGAAGGCGACGCCGGTGATCTTCTTGCGGTGCTTCGAGGCGAGCAGGTTCGACACATCGACCTCCTCGTGCTCGAAGATCAGCTCCGTCTCGCGGCCTTCCGCGAGGTCGTACTCGAAGATCGCGGACTTGTCGCGGCCGACGTTCGAGCTGACGTAGATCGCGCGGTCGTCGAACGTGAAGAAGAGCGGGCTCGCGCTCTCCTTGAAGTCGTAGCTGGCGACGACGTCCCACTCGTCCGCCTCGCTCTCCCGGTACAGGATCGCGGTGTTCACGCCGTCGGTCGTCGTCGCCAGGCGCAGCCGGCCGCGGTGGTCGGTGATCCAGCTCTGCACGTTGCCCGGGTTCTCGGCCAAAACCTCCATCTCGCCAGTCGAGACGGTCATGCGGTAGACGTCGAAGACCTCGGCATCGCGCTTGTTCATCTGGAAGAGGATCCGGTCGGGGACCTCCTCGAGATCGTCGACGATCGCGCACTTCACGTCCGGGAAGGGCGTCAGGTCGCGCGCGCCCGACCCGTCGAGGCGCACGGAGAAGAGGTGGAAGTTCTCGTCGCCGCCCTTGTCCTTTGCGTACACCAGGCGCTCGTCGTCGGCCCACAGGAAGCCGGCGATGTCGCGCGCGGTCGCCGTGGTGACGCGGCGCTCGCCGCCCGTCTCGAGATCGCGCACGTGCAGGTTGAGGCGCCGCTCGTAGGGCGCGAGCCAGGCCAGGTGGCGCCCGTCCGGCGACAGCGCGGGGGAGGCCTTCTCGGGCTTGCGGAAGAAGTCTTCCAGGGGGATGCGGCGCGGTCGGCTCATGCGGCAGAGGTTACCCGTTCCGGAAGACGACCAGCCACTCGTCCTCGTACACCGGCTCGCCGAACGCGCTGCGGCAGGTCGCGAGGACGGGGTCGATCGGAGTCGGGCGGATCACGCCGTCCGCGCGCGTCGGACGCCGTCCCTCGCGCATGAAGAAGCGCTCCTCGCCGAGGTCCTTGTGCAGCACGACGAAGGCGCCGCGCGGGGCGCGCCGCGCGATGTTCTCGCGCCCGAAGACGAACGTCCGGAACGCGAGCCCGGGATGCTCGGTCTCGACGGCCTGCCAGCGCATCACCGCTCGCCCGTGCATGCGCTGGTAGGCGGCGTAGAGGTCGAACCACTGGTGGCGCGGTGGCCACTCGACGACGACGGCGCCCTCGGGGACGTCCGCGTAGAAGGCCGGCGCGCGGCCCTCGCCGACCCCGGCCGTTAGCGGCTCCGCGTCGAACAGGCGCGAGAAGGCGAGGCCGAACGGGCGCCCCGGCCCCACGCCGTCGAGCAGCGGTCCGGCGAGCGCGTGCGCGAGGAGAAGGGCCGCGGCGATGGCGGAGAGAGGGCGCGCGACGGCCGCCCAGCGGGCGGCGACCGCGGTGCGCAGGCCCGACCACCCGTAGGCGCACAGGAACAGCAGCACCGGAATCGCCGCCGCCTGGTAGCGCAGCCAGACGCGGCCGCGCTCGATCAGGATGAACGCGGTGCTGGCGTAGGCGAGCGCCGGCCCGGCGAGCAGGATCAGGGCGGGCAGCGCGACCCGCGGATGGCGCCGGCACAGGCGCCAGAGGCCCAGCAGCGCGAGCGCCGCGGGCAGCGCGAGCAGGAGCTGCCAGGGGCTGCCTGAATGGAAGCGCGAAAAGCCGAAGGCGAGCTGCGCCGCGTCGAGGTAGGTGCGCGCGCCCGGGCGCTCCTCCCACGTCGACCCCCACTGCTCGTGCTCGCCGAGGACCTCGCGCAGGGACGCGAGCGCGGGGCCGACGAGCGCCAGCGTGAACGCCAGCGCGACGAGCCCGGGCAGCGTCATGCGCCATGCGCCGCGCAGGCGGGCGCCGGCCGGCGCCGCCAGGGCGCCCCAGACGATCCCGGCGAGGTCGAGGCAGCCGACGAAGGGCGCACTCGGGAGGTTGAAGTAGAGCAGTCCGGCCTGGGCCGCCGCCGTCGCGAGGAGATCGCTCCGCCGGCCCGCGTGCGCCCAGCGCACGAGGGCCAGGAGGGCCAGCGGCCCGAGCAGGCTCACGGCGGCGTACGGCCGCGCCTCGCGGCTCCAGAAGACCAGGAGCGGCGACGCGGCGACGAGCCATCCGAGCAGCGCCCGGTCGGCCGCCGGGAGCAGCGTGCGCGAGGCGCGCAGCGCGAGCAGCACGAGCAGGATCCCGGGCAGCCAGGAGAGCGCGCGGAAGCCCAGCTCCTCGAGTCCGACCGTGCGGTCGAGGAGCCAGGCGCACGCCGTGATCGGGATGCAGTTGTCCTGGACGCGGTAGTGCGTGAGGATCCAGCCCAGGCTCTGCTCCTGGGCCACGCGCACCGGGTGCAGCTCGTCCCCCAGGACGACCTGCCGGTCGAGGTACGCGACGCGCAGGGCCGCTCCGACGAGCAGGATCCCCACGAAGAGGAGGCGTACGGGACGCGTCTCGCCGGACTCGGGTCGCATCGGGCTCGAGAAGCGGAACGGATTGTAGGGCCGCGCGCCGTGTGGCCGAAGAAGGCAGGGCCCGCCCTGCTGGAATCCGCGCGCCCCTCCGGGGCATGGCTTAGACTGGGAGGCTGCCCTTCCCCCCGGCAGCGCTCGAAACCGTGACGGAGAAAGCCGAATCGCGGCCTGAATCGGCCCAGCCCCGCGTGGTCGTCGTCATGCCCGCGTACAACGCGGCCAAGACGGTGATCCAGACCTACCGCGACATCCCGGCGGGCACGGTGGACCACGTCATCCTGGTCGACGACGTGAGCCAGGACCAGACGGTCGAGGTCGCGCTGACGCTCCCGATCGCGGTCGTGACGCACATCCAGAACAGGGGCTACGGGGGCAACCAGAAGACCTGCTACCTCGAGGCGCTCAAGGCCGGAGCGGACATCGTCGTGATGCTCCACCCCGACCATCAGTACGAGTCGTCGAAGGTGCCCGAGCTGGTCGCACCGATCATCGCGGGGGAAGCGGATGTCGTCCTCGGCTCGAGATTCCTGAACGGCAAGGCGCTCGAGCACGGGATGCCGCTCTGGAAGTACGTGGCGAACCGCGGCCTGACCGCCTTCCAGAACCTGTGCTTCTGCCGCAAGCTGTCGGAGTACCACACGGGAATGCGCGCGTTCTCGCGAGCGTTCCTCGAGCAGACGCCCTTCCTCCTGAACCGCGACGACTTCGTCTTCGACGCCGAGATGCTGGCCCAGGCCGTACACCAGCGCGCGCGCATCGCGGAGGTCGCGGTCGCCGGCCGCTACTTCGAGGACATGTCCTCGGTCAACTTCAAGGTGAGCACGGTGTACGGGTTCGGCGTCCTCGGCACGTGCTTCCGCTTCGTCCTGCACAGGCTGGGGGTCCGCAAGGACCCGATCTTCTCCAGCACGCTGCGCGAGGTGCTCTCGCGGCACCACCATCCAGCAGTGTTCGGGTCGGAGGCTCCGGCCGACTCCAGCGGCAGCTGAACGGGCGCCCGATGCCGCAGACCAGTGCCGAAGGGACGAGCGCGCCGCCGCTCGATCGACCGCGAGCGTCCCGGAGGGGCACGCTCCTGCGCGCGGGCAAGCTGCTCCTGACGCTGGCGGTGATCGCGCTCGTGGCCTCGCTGGTGCCATGGTCGGACCAGGTCGTCTGGAGCGTGGACGGCGAGCGCTACGAGGTGCCGGGCGAGATGGGCCGCGGCTGGAAGGACGCGCGGGTCGGCTTCACGGTCTCGAGCGAGTTCGTCGTTCCCGAGACCTGGCCGCCGCTAGCCCGCGAAGCCCTGCGCCCGGGGGCGAGCGTGACGCTCGACGACGCGCACGGTGTCCGCTCCGCGGAGGACGAAGTCCTCGAGCTCGGCGGCACGTTCGAGAAGAAGCCCGGGATGCCGCGCGTCTTCTCCACGCTGGATCCGACGGGGCTCGTCCTCGCCATCCTCTCGATCCTCGCCGGGGCGCTGGTCTGCGTCGTGCGCTGGTGGTGGATCCTGGCGCTCGCGGACTGCCCGATGCGCCTCTGGGCCGTGACGCGGCTCACGTTCGTCGGCCTCTTCTACAATATCTTGCTGCCGGGGACGACCGGCGGCGACCTCGTCAAGGCGGCCCTGGCCGTGCGCGACAACCCGCTGCGGCGCGCGAATGCCCTGGTCTCGATCTTCGTCGACCGCCTGATCGGATTGCTGGCGCTGGCGACGCTGGCGGCCGTGATGATCCTGGTCATCGGGGACGAGCTGGCGGCGCTACGGATCCCCGTGGCCCTGTTCCTCGCCGCGGGGGTCGCGGCCGCGCTCGTCCACTCGAGCCGCGCGGCGCGCCGCGTGCTGCGCTTCGACTGGATCCTGGAGCGGCTGCCGCTCGCCGCGCGCGTGAAGAAGGTCGACCAGGCGCTGCTCCTGTACTCGAAGGCCCCCCTGAAGCTCGGCTCCGCCTACGCGATCTCGTTCGTCAACCACTTGTTCAACGTGTGCGCCGTCTTCGCCCTCGCGCGGGCGTTCGGCGACGAGCTGCCCCTCGTCTCGCACCTGGCGATCACGCCCATCGCGAACGCGGTGAGCTCGCTGCCCTTGACGGCCGGCGGCTGGGGCTTCGGCGAGGCGGCCTACGGGTTCCTCTTCGCGCTGTTCGGGTCGAGCGCGACGATCGGGATGGCGGCGAGCGTCGCGCTGCGCTTGTGCACACTGTTCGTCGGCATCGTCTTCGGGGGCGCGGCCCTGCTCGCCCCGGGCGGGCCAGAGAAAACGGAGGTCCGAGGGAAGGGTCACCCCGACCCTGCGAAAGCGGGAGAGCACGCCGAAAGGGGCGCGGCCCGAAACCTCCCGATCGGCTACGATCCCTCCTGACTCTAGGCCCCTGACCAGGAAGCGAACATGAGCGCCCGCCTGCGAACGGGTGGCGACCCGTTGCTTTCCGCGCTCGCAGAACGAGGGAGAGCGCTGTCGAGGCGAAACCTCCTCCGCACCGGCATCGGCGGCATGGCGGCGGCCGGCCTCGGCGGCGGCGCCGCGGCCCAGTCGTCACGACGCACGCCGCTCGTCCCGCCGATCGAGCCCGGCGCGCGCGACCTGCTGCAGATGCTCATCCAACGAGAACGAGAACGCCGAGAAGACGGAGCACGTCGAGCTCGGAAAGCCGCGCCGCGAGAGGGCGCCGTACTCCTCGCAGCACCTGCGCGGCGGGATGGACGGCCTGACGCTGTGCCCCCCGTACGGTGACGCCGAGTACTACGTCCGCCGGCCCACCCTGGCGATCCAGCCGCCGGGGTCGACCGATGGCGCGATCGACCTCGACGGGTTCTTCGGCCTGGCGCCCGCAGCGGCTCCGCTGGCGACGCCCTACCTGGACGGGCGCCTCGCCATCGTGCACGCGACCGGGTCGACCGATCCGTCGCGCTCGCACTTCGACGCCATGCACTTCATGGAGACCGCGACGCCCAACATGGGGACCTCCAGCATCTCCACGGGGTGGCTCGGGCGGCACCTGGCGCTGATCCCGGCGCTCGGGACCCACGGCTTCCGGGGTCTCACGGTCGGCCCGCTCCAGGCGCGCACGGTCGCCGGCGGGCCGGGGACCATGCCGATCCCCGACCCCGCGGACTTCCACTTCCCGGGTCGCCCGGGGACGGCCGCGGAGCGTCGCGCGGTCCTCGAGGAGATCTACGCGCGCGCCCACCCGACGCTCAAGGAGTCGGCGGAGAACGCGCCCTACGACCTCCTCGCGTCGGTCGACTTCGCGGGCTACGTCCCCGAGCACGGGGCCGTGTACCCGGCGACGCTCTTCGGCACGCAGCTGCGCAACGCGATGATCAAGGCGGACATCGACCTCGAGGTCGCACACATCGACGTCGGGGGTTGGGACCTGCACAACGCCCTGGGCCCGGTCAGCGGAGCGATGGCGAACCTCCTGGATCAGCTGACGCGGGGCATCGAGGCGTTCTACCTCGACATGCTCGACCACATGGACCGGGTCGTCCTGGTCGCCATGTCCGAGTTCGGCCGGCGGATCGCGGAGAACGCCAGCCTCGGCGCGGACCACGGGCACGGCAACTGCATGCTCGCCCTTGGCGGCGGCATCGACGGCGGCCAGGTCATGACGAACTGGCCGGGCCTGACAACGACGACCCAGGGCGACGTGATCATCACGATCGACTACCGCGACATCCTGGCGGAGATCCTCGCCAACCGCATGGGCGCCACGGACCTCGCGACGATCTTCCCCAGCTACACCCCCACCTTCCAGGGGATCACGGTCTAGCCGGCGCTCCCAGCCGTCCTTCACCCGCGAGAATTCGCCGAGGAAGGCAGGAAACCGCAGGAGAGCCGGCGAGCGCGCGTTACTTGCGCTCGCGGTGCACGAGCCCCTCGCTCAAGGCCCGCACCTGCGAACGCCGCAGGCCGAAGTGGAGCGTGAGGACGACCGAGTCCGGCGACTCCCCGTACGCGAGCTCGACGGCGGCTCGCGCGCGCGCGCCCTCCCCGAGCTCGAGCTCGGCGACCCGGGCGACGCTCTCCTCGAGGGACGGGAGGCGCATGGTCATCGCGCCGTAGAACTCGGCCGCGTCGCGCTCGGTGTCCCAGAGCGTCACGAGCCGCATGTAGCGCGCCTCGTCGCTGCCCGCGACGACCAGGCGGTCGCCGCCCCAGCCCTGCGCGAGCTCGTTCGTCGCCGGGGCCAGCTGGATCGCGGCGAGGCTCTGCGGCGTCGCCAGGGGATCGAGCCGGGTGACGAGCGACAGGTGGATCTCGCCGAGCGTGTCCTCGTACAGCACCTCGAAGCCGCGCGGCAGATCGCTCGCTTCGAACTCGATCACGCGCGGGTCGTCGCGCTGCTCCGGGTCCCAGTATTTCTCGGGGTGCAGCACTTGCTCGGAGGAGAGCGGCGGCTCCTCGAACGCCCGGGTCACGTCCTCGGTCGAGGCGGTCTTCACCTGTCCGGTGAGCATGCTGTCGCTGCGCACGAGGAAGCTGGCGCCGCGCGTGTAGGAGGCGAGCAGCGGCATCCAGATGTAGGGCGGCGTGCGCATGAGCACGTCGGCACCCATGTCCCCGACCTCCGCGAGGTCCTCGAGATCGATGTCCGAGCCCAGGTGCTCGCGCTGCCACTGCGACATCAGCGAGGTGCCGCTGCCCTCGACGACGGCGCCGTAGGCGAAGCTCGCGTCGGTGTTGTCCAGCGTCTCCATGAACGTGGAGTCGATGTCGAACAGCTGGTCGTCGAGGGCGTGCGTCAGCTCGTGCGCCAGGATGATCTTCGCCACCGGCCCGGTGAACGAGTCCATCAGGTAGAAGGTGTCCGTCCCCGGCGAGTAGAATCCTCCGACCTGTTCCTTCAGCACGTCCAGCGACGTCTCCATGAGGTCCATGTCGGGCGGGATCAGCCCGAGGAGCCGCGCAGCCATCTCGTTCCCGGCGACCAGCTCGGGAGTCATCAGCTTCTCGATGCGTTCCGTCGCGTGCTGGAGGAACGTCTCCTTGTCGGCCAGCTCGACCTTCACGGGGCGCGCAAACTCCTGCCCGCGCATGCGCTCGACCTCCTCGAGGATCTGCGCCGAGACGCGCTCGAGCCCCTCCTGCGTCCAGCGCTCCCGGGATTCCTGCGGCGCCAGGGTAGGGATCGAGGTCAGGAGGGAGAGGGCGGGGAGGAGGTTCATGTCGCGCTTCGCAGGTCGAGGGGCGGAACATCCTACTCGAAGTCCGAAGTGGAGCGAGCCCGCCACGGGGCGGGCTCGCGCGACCGCCGAGGCGGTCGGCTCAGGTGGAAGCACGTCGGATCGAAAGGGACGGGCCCGCGTCGCCGCGGGCCCGTCGCCGTTCGAGTCGCCGCTGGGGTCACGCCCTCAGGGGCACCACCGGATCTCGATGGCGTCGGAGGTATTGAAGAACGCGCCGCCCCCCGCGGGATCGCGGTACCAGTTCTGCACGTAGCTCGTGTCGCCGGGCATGATCGAGGTCGCCGACACGTCGAACGCGCGGCTCGCCTCGCCGAAGCCGTCGAAGAACAGGGGCGGGTTCAGGCGTGTCTGGGGCGCGCCCACGCACAGGCGGCCGTTGCCGAACGGCAGGTCGACCTGCGAGGGACCCCAGAAGAAGATGCACGACTGCCCGGGCACCCCGAGGGCGCAGAAGAGGAACAGGTCGTCGGCGGCCACGCTGGTCGAGCCCGCCCCGATCATGATCGCGCCGGGGCCGGAGGAGCTCGGCGATGTGCTGCAGACGTTGCGGATCAGGCATCCGGAGTCGACGAGCACGTCATCCACGAACCACTGATCGGTGCTGTCGCTCCCGTTCACGCGCATCTGCACGCGGAACGAGTCGTGGAACGCGCCTGCGGGAAGGTCGTGCGAGAACACGGTGTACGAGGTGTCGTCGACGCCGTCCGAGAGAACGGTATTGATGACCTGCCAGTCACCGACGGAGTTGAGGAACTCGACCGTGAGCGCCTTGCCCACCTCGACGCCCCGGTGCTGCAGCTCGTACGACAAGCTGGCCTCGGAGACACCGAGCATCAGGACCTCGTTCGAGCGGATGTAGTCCTGGCCTTCGGCGTCCGGGTTCGTCGAGTCCAGGCGCAGGCCCCGTCCTCCGGGGATCGTGCTGGTCGCGGCGCCCTGGTACGAGATCCATTTGTTCCCGTCGATCGACGTCGCCTGGAAATCGTCCGCGAACGGCAGGCCCAAGGGCTTGGCGAGGTCGGGTGTGCACGCGCGTCCCGCCGAGAACGCGGTGATCCGGTTGATGGCCCGCGTCCCGAAGGATGTGATGATCCCCGTGCAGCCGCCGAGGCCGGAGCACATGATGCGGCAGTCCGAGAAGGCGTCGCAGTGGTCGGCGTTGTAGTTGTGCCCGACCTCGTGCGCCGTGAGGGCTGCGCGCTGCGACAGGAAGGAGGTGAAACGCGACTGCGAGACGCCGTATCCGCTGTTGGTGCAGATGGTGCCGACGTAGGCGATACCGATCGTGGAGCCGGTCAGGTTGCGGCCCGTCATCAGGTGCACGGCGTCCTTCTGCACGAAAGCCTTCGTGCTGTTCCAGTGGTTGCGGAACTGGCTCAGCAGCGTGCTGGGGTTGCTCGACGTGTACGGATCCGAGCCGCTCGTCGACCGGACGACGATCTTCGTGATCTCGAAGCGGACGAAGACGTCGCGCCGGTAGATCGTGTCGACGCGGCTCATCACGTTCTCGATGTCGGCGACGACCGCGCTGACCGAGCCGTAGAGGTTGAAGAACGGGAAGTCGGCATCGAAGGCGATCTCGCACAGGCGCAGGCCGGTGCCCGCCTCGAGCACGAGGTCCTCCGTCGGAACGCCCGACACGTCGTCGACGCCGCAAACGTAGGGAAGCTCCTCGATGTCGTCGTGGCGGTACACGACGTACGTGCCGGGCATCGAGGGAGCGCCGAAGTCCGTCGGCGGCTGGATGCCCCAGCTGGACTCGCCGACGAGCACGTCCAGGTTGAGCTGACCGTCGATGATCGATCCGGTCACCTCGCTCCCTGGCAGCTCGAGCACCTCGCCGCGGTACGTGCTCGGCGGTGCGACGGGGAACTCGGTCAACCCGTTCCCATCGTCCACGTACACCGCGAAGTCGTCCGCGCGAAGGCTGTAGCCGTTCAGCAGCAAGGTGACGGACTGACCATCGAGCTGGACGGGGATGCGCAGAGGCGCGGTCGCGTCGCGTTGGACGGGGATCGCGATCTGCTGGAGCGTGAAGTCGCGCAATCCTTGGGAGGCGAGAAGCTCGCCGATCCCTGCGCCGGGGGTTCCGTTCGCAGCCAGCGCGGCGCCGGCCAGACAGAACGCACCTAGTACCGTGCTGGGGATGATCTTCCTCATCGGAAACCTGCCTGTGGGGGAATGGAACCGCCCGCCGACCGATCGGCGGCCGACGGGCGGTTAGCCGTTGTCTCGGGCTTCCCAGGGTAACCGCGGCCGCCGAGGACCGGCAACCGCGGCGCACCTTGGGCAGGCCCGGCCCGACCCGACTAGGGGCACCAGGTCACGGCGAGGCCGTTCGAGGTGTTGAACGCCGCGCCCCCGCCGGCGGGGTCACGGAACCAGAACTGCACGTTGGTGTCGTCGCCGGCAGTGAAACCGAACGCCCCGCCGTCCAGCGCGTAGGAAGCCGACCCGAGGATGTCGGTCGTGAGGAGCGGGCCGCGCGTGATGCCTCCGCCGACGCAGAGGACCCCGTTGCCGAAGGGCAGGGCGATCTGGTTCGGACCGTGGAAGAAGACCCCGAACTGCCCCGGGACCGCGTCGAAGGCGAAGATCAGCAGGTCGCCCGCCGCCAAGCTGGTGCTCCCGCCCGACAGCAGGAACGAGCCGCTCGGGCTGAAGGAGTTCGGCGAGCTGACGCAGTACGGCGCCGGCGCCGCGCACGGCTCACCGCCGACCTGCACCCCGTCGAGGAACCAGTCGCTGCCGCTGCCGGTCCCGCCGCGGGTCGTGAAGCGGATCTGGAACTCGTCGTGAGCGGCGTCGCCCGGCAGGGTGTGGGAGTGAGCCTGGAAAGTGGTCTGGTCCGACCCGTCCGAGGTGACCGTGTTGATCACGTTCCAGTCGAGCGAGGAGTCGCGGTACTCGACGATCAGCTGGCCGCCGGTCGCCACGCCGCGGTGCTGCGTGAAGTAGGAGAACGCCACGCCGGATCCCCCGGCCATCTGCATGAAGTTGGACACGATCCGGTCCTGCGCCTCGTCGGCGCTGTTCACCGCGTCCAGCTCGACCGAGCGCGTGCCGTCGGGCTCGCTCATCGCCGCGGTGCTCGTGACCGCCCCTTGGACGAGCGGCCAGCTCGCGAGGTCGATCGACGCGGCCTCGAAGGAGTCGGCGAAGGGAATCGCCAGCGGGCTGCCGAGCTCCGGCGTGCAGGGGCGGCCGAAGGAGTAGTTCCTGATGCGGTTCGCGGAGGTCGTCCCGAAGTGGGTCAGCGGGCCGCCGCATCCGCCGAGCGAGGCGCACATGATCGTGCACGAGCCGCCGGAGCAGTGCGGGGCGCTGTAGTTGTGGCCGACCTCGTGGGCGGTCAGCGCCGTGCGCGAGACGAGGCCGCCGGTGAAGCGCGACTGGGACACGCCGTAGCCGCTGCTGGTGCAGATCGCCGAAAGGTACGCGATGCCGATGACGCCGCCGGACAGGTTCTTGCCCGTGAACAGGTGCGCGACGTCGCGCTTGACGAATCCCTTGGTCGACTGCCAGTGGTTGCGGAACTGCGTCAGCAGGGTCGAGGGATCCGAGCTCGTGTACGGCCCGCTGCCATCTGTGCGGACGATGATCACGCTGATCATGAACCGCGTGTCGACGTCACTGTCGTAGATGTCGTCCATGCGGTTCACCATCAGCTCGATGTCGCGGATGGTGTTCGGTACCGAGCTGCCGTTCTGGATGTAGAACTGGACGTCGGAATCGGTGCCGAGCTCGCAGATCCGCTGGCCGGAGCCGGCCTCGAGGGCGAAGTCCTCGTCGGTGACGCCAGCCGGCAGGTCGGGAACGCCGCAGCTGACGCCCTCGACGGCCTCGACGTCGCGCACGTCGTGCACGACGTACATGTCGCGCCGGGCGCCCGGCATCGCCGTGGCGAGCGGCTGGACGTTCAGCTGCAGGAAGTCGCCCACCGTGACGAGCGCGTGGAGCTGGCCGTCATCGAACGACGCGGCGACGCGGCTGCCCGGCAGCCCGACGACCTCGCCGCGGAACGTGCTGGGAGCGGGGGCTTCCTGCTCGTGCTCGCCGCTCGCATCGGCGACGAGGAGCCGGAAGTCGGCGGTGCGCAGGTTGTAGCGCCGCAGGTCCAGCTCGAAGGGCTGTCCCTGGTACTCGAGCTCCACGCGGACGCTCGGGTCGAGCGTCCGGGGAACGTCGATGCGCTGCAGCTCGAAGCTCGCGACGGCGAGCCGGGAGCGGACGAGCTCGGTGACCGGATCGGTCTGGGCGGTGGCGGGGGAAGCCCCGATAGCCAGCGCGAGAATGGTAAGTGTTCGTAGCATCGTTCCGAGGGGGGTTGGGGTGCTGGGAAGAAACCGCGGGGGAAAGGAAGCGCCCCGGCAGGGGTCCGGAGCGCAGCGGTTCGCCGTTGCCAGGCGCAGCCATCCTCGCACGCACGCGCGCCCCGGGGCAGCCCTATTTCAGTTAACAAGTTGGTAGGAACACAACGCGCGCAGGCTCCGTCTGATAGGGTTCTCGGCAATCCGCGTCGAGAGGCACGGGGGCTGCGGCTCCGTGAAGGATACCTCCGCCCCCTGCCGGCTGCCCCGAGCTCGCCGGGACGGCCCGTCTGCGGCATTCCGGAGGCCTTCCGAGAGGCGCCGAGCCCGGCGTCTTGGTAGCTTCGGCCGCGTGCAGCGCGGCAGGTGGCTCGTGGTCCGCGCCCTCGGCGCGCTGGCCCTCGTCGCGCTCCCCGTCCCCGATCCGCGACGAGGGTGACGTGGCCCGCGCCCTCGAGACGCACCGCGACCGCCTGCGCGCGGTCTTCGCCGAGCGGCTCTTCGCGCGCGCGCCGCGCTCGGTGCTCGACGTCGGCTGCGGCGCGGGCGCGCTCCTCGCGGCCTGCGCGGAGCGGGGCGTCTTCGCGGTTGGCATCGAGCCGGACGCCCGCGGCGCCGCCTCCGGCGCGAGAGTGCTGCGCGCCGACGGCGCGCGCCTGCCCTTCGCCCCGGCGAGCTTCGAGTGGGTGAGCCTGCGCCACGTCCCCCACCACTTGCGCGCGCCGCGCGAGGCGTTCGCCGAGGCCTGGCGCGTCGCCTCGCGCGGGCTCCTGATCGCCGAGCCGTGGTTCGACGAGGCCGACCCGCACCAGCGTCTCGCGCTGCGCGCCGACCGCTTCCTGAAGCGCGTCGACCGGCGCCGCGGCGCCTTCGACGCCGACTGCCTCGACGAGCAGGAGCTGCGGGCCCTGCTGCCCGAGCCGTCGGCCCGCGTCGAGGCCGAGCGCGTCCCCGCAGGCGGGACCGCGACGCTCGAGGTCCTGGAAGCGCAGCTCGCGGAAGTGCTGCGCGGGACCGCCGTCCTGCCCGAGGAACGGGACGAGCTCGAGGTCCTGCGCGAGCATGCCCGCCGCGGGCACCTGGGGCTGAACGGGAGCCTGATCCTCGCCGTCCGGAGGGCGTAACTCGTTCCCAATCAGAGGTTTGCGAGCCCCGAGCTGGAGCATACTTGCCCGTAATATACTCGCGAGTATTATCCTGCCGTGCTTCCCGGCGTCTTCATCGGTCGCGAGCGCGAGGCGCAGGTCCTCGAGGAGCTCCACGGCTCGGAGAAGCCCGAGCTCTTCGTCCTCTTCGGCCGGCGGCGCGTCGGCAAGACCGAGCTCCTGCAGCGCTTCTGCCACGGCCGGCGGGCGGTGTACTTCCTCGCCGCGCAGGTGCGCGAGCGCGACAACCTGCGGGCCTTCCGCGACGCCCTCGCGGAGGGGCTCGGCGACGACGTCGCGGCCAGCGTCGAGTTCCGCGACTGGTCGGGGGCGCTCGCCTACGCCGCCGAGCGCGCGAAGGGCCAGCGCCTGGTCGTCGTGCTCGACGAGTTCCCCTACCTCTGCGAGTCGAGCAAGGGCCTGACCTCGCAGATCCAGCGCTTCTGGGACACGCGCGGCAAGAGCTCGAAGCTGATGCTCGTGCTGTGCGGCAGCCAGGTCTCCTTCATGGAGAAGGAGGTCCTGGCGGAGCGCTCGCCGCTCTTCGGCCGGCGCACGGGGCAGCGGCGGCTCGAGCCGCTCGAGCCGCGCGACGCGCTGCGCTTCTTCCCGCGCTGGCCGGTCGAGCAGGGCGTCCTGGGCTACGCGATCCTGGGCGGCATGCCCGCCTACCTGCGGCGCTTCGACGACGGGCGCTCGCTGCGCGAGAACGTCGAGCGCGAGGTCCTGCGCCCCGAGGGCTACCTCTTCGAGGAGGTGCAGTTCCTCCTGCGCTCGGAGCTCGCGAGCCCGGCGACCTACAACAGCATCCTGGCCGCCGTCGCGCGCGGCGCCCAGCGCGTGGGCGAGGTCGCGCTGGACGTCGGCGTCGACTCGACCACGGCCAACAAGTACCTGCACGTCCTGCGCGAGCTGCGGCTCGTGGAGCGCGAGGTGCCGATCACCGACCCGGACCCGCTGCGCTCGCGGCGCGGGCGCTACCGCATCCGCGACCGGTTCGTCGCGTTCCACTTCCGCCACATCCAGCCCAACGCGTCGCTGGTCCACGCCGGCCGCGGCGCCAAGGTCTTCGAGGAGTTCATCGAGCCGGACCTGCCGCGCCTGCTCGACGAGGCGCGCGCCGACCTCGTCCTCGCCCACCTGCGGCGCGAGGCCGCGGGCCTGCTCGAGGACGAGGTCGTCGAGGCCGGGCGCTTCGGCGGCCGTTACGTGCGCGCCGTCGGTCGCACGGCCGGAGACCGGGCCGTCGCGGCGCTCACCCCGGGCGCCGGCGCGGGCGCCGAGGCGCGGGCCGCGAACGAGCTCGCCGAGGTCGCGAGCGCGTTCTCGCTGCCGATGGTGCAGCTGCGCTACCGGCTGACGTCCGACCACGACGCGCCCCTCGCGGTCGAGGTGGCGAGCATCGCCCGGCCGGGCTAGCCCGTATCATCACGGACCTTCGCGCGACGAGGGAGAGCGGTGTCCGGACTCGACGACGAATTCCAGCGCTACTTCGAGGCGCTCGACCGCTCGCGCGGCGACGACCGCTGCTACATCTGCCGCCGGACCCCGGCCGAGGTCAAGCAGTTCTTCGGCTTCGACGAGGACGGCGTCCCCACCGACGCCGAGGAGTACGGACTCGAGGACGTCGTGCTCGAGCGCACGGACATCATGAGCTACCGCGGCTCGCGCCCGGTCTGCGCCGTCTGCCAGCTCAACTTCGACGCGATCTTCCTGCTCCACGAGCGCCCCCTGCTCGAGGCCGTCCTCGACGAGATGCAGAACCAGCGCGAACGCCTGTGGCCCGGCGGAAGGCGGGGTACGGGGCCGAGGTAGCCGCATCCATTCCCATGCGCGCCGCGGAGGAGAAGGAAGGCTGGCGCCTGTTCCCCTCGAAGGAGGTCGGGCGCATCACGAAGTGGGTGCTTCTCTCCGCGTTGATCGGCGTCCTCGGCGGGCTCGCGGCGGGGGCCTTCAAGCTGCTCATCGAGATCGCGCGCGAGATCGCGTTCCAGCGCCCGACGGGGATCGCGGGGGAAGGCGTCGGCGTGCTCCACGGCCGGTCGTGGCTGCTGCCCTTGATCCCGGCGGCCGGCGGGCTCGTCACCGGGTGGCTCGTGCAGCGCTTCGCGCCCGAGGCCGAGGGCCACGGGACCGACTCGGTCATCCGCGCCTTCCACCGCCTGCGCGGCGTCGTGCGCAAGCGCGTGATCGCCCTCAAGGCCCTCTCGAGCGCGATCACGATCGGCACCGGCGGCTCGGCGGGCCAGGAGGGGCCGGTCGCGCAGGTCGGCGGCGGCGTGGGCAGCGCGATCGCGAGCGCCCTCGAGCTCTCCGACCGCGATCGGCGCATCTTCCTCCTTTCGGGCTCGACCGCCGGCATCGGCGCGATGTTCTGCGCGCCGCTCGGCGGCGCGCTCTTCATGCCCGAGGTGCTCTACGAGAAGCCGGAGTTCGAAGGCGAGGTGATCATCCCGTGCATCATCTCCTCGATCGTCGCCTACACGACGTTCTCGGCCGTCTCGGGCGTGCACCGCGCGGTCGAGATCGCTCCGGAGGTGCAGGCCACCCTGCGCTTCGACCAGCCGGTCGAGCTCGTGATCTACCTCGTCCTCGGCGTGCTGTGCGCCGCCGTCGGCTGGGTCCACGTCAAGCTCTTCTGGGGGCTCGGCAAGGTGTTCGCGCGCCTGCGCAAGGTGCCGCGCTTCCTGCGCCCGGCGCTCGGCGGTCTCGCGCTCGGGCTGCTCGCTCTCGCCATCGCCCCCGCGGCCGGCGAGTTCGGCGTCCTCTTCGGGGGGTACGAGCTGATGGGCGCGGCGATCTCGGGCTCGCTGTTCGCCTCGGTGGCCGTTCCGGGGATCCTGCTGCTGCTCGCGGCGAAGATCCTGGCGACTGCCCTGACGATCTCCTCGGGCGGCTCCGGGGGCGTCTTCGCCCCTTCGCTGGCCATCGGCGGCCTGCTGGGCGCCGCCGTCGGCCACGCCGCGGCGGCGCTCTTCCCCGCGCTCCACATCAGCCCGGCGTGCTACGCGCTGGTCGGAATGGGCGGCTTCTTCGCCGGGGTGGCCAAGGTGCCGATCGCCTCGGTGATCCTCGTCTCGGAGATGACGGGGACGTACGCGCTGCTCGCGCCGCTGATGCTCGTCTCGGTGGTGCACATGCTCTTCTCGCGGCGCTGGACGCTGTACCAGGCGCAGGTCCCGAGCCAGGTCGACTCGCCGGCGCACGCCGGCGACTTCGTCGTCGACGTGCTCGAGACGATCAAGGTCGCGGACGTGATCGGCGACGCGCGCATGCCGCGGCTCGTCAACGAGGACGTCACCCTGCGCGGCGCCATGCGCATCGTCGCCGATTCGCACGAGACGCACTTCCCGGTCGTCGACGACGAGGAGCAGCTCGTCGGGATCTTCACCCTGAGCGACCTGCGCCGCATCTTCCTCGAGGAAGGCGTCGGGGACTTCGTGATCGTGCGCGACTTCATGCGCGAGCAGGTCGTCACGGTGCGCATGGACGACAACCTGGACGCGGTGCAGCGCAAGATGACCCGGCACAACATCACGGCGGTTCCGGTTGTCGACGACGCGAACCCGCGCCGCGTCATCGCCCTGTTCGAGCGCAACTCGCTGGGGCGGGCCTACGGCCAGAAGCTGAAGGAGCTGCGCTCAGCGAACGAGCTCGACGAGGGCGCGGAGAGCACCCCGTGAAAGAGCTCTGCGATCCCGGCGCGTTTGGGTCAAGACGCACGGCGCCGGCGGGCGATGCAGGAGCACTCCTTGGCAGGAAGAATCACCCGGGATCTCACAGCATGAAGAAAAGTTTTCTGGCAGTCCTCTGTCTCGCTCCCGTCGCGTTCTCGACCCCGGACACCGGTCCCGCTCCGCACGAAGCCGTGCTCACCGGCGTGCGCGCCCTGCGGCGCAACGACCTGCGCGCCTTCCTCGAGAGCACGATGACCGAGGGGCAGGTGCGCGCGCTGCGCGATCAGTGGAACGCGATGCGCGAAGAGGAGCCCGACGCGGCCGAGGCCGCGCAGTTCGAAGCGGCGATGAAGAAGCTGACGGCGGCCGGCGCCGAGGATGCGCTGATGGCCGAGCTGGCGCCGAAGCTGGCGGAGATGCGCCCCCAGGTCGACATGCTGATCGGCATGTTCCAGGGAATGGGCCAGTCGGTCCTCGCCCAGGACCAGACGATGAGCGACGCGGAGAAGCAGCGCGCGGCGGTCATTCTGGGCGCGATGGGCAAGACGCTGTCGGAGAACGACATCACGAGCGAGCAGTCCGCGCGCAAGACGGTGGAGATCCTGTGCCGCACCGCGCGCAAGCTGCGCCTCGGAACGCTCGAGGAAGCACAGGAGCTGAGCTTCGACGAGCTCCTCGCGCGCGGCAACACCGGCGTCGGCGGGCTCAAGCAGATCATGGGCGTGTACGGGCTGCCGGTCGACACCTGGCTGGACAGCGTGCGCGCGGAGACGGTCACCGAGTCCCGCGACCAGGCGATCGTGCGCATCAGCTACGAGGTGCTGGGCGTGCGCGAGAGCATGGACGCCGAGATGGTCCGGATCGACGGGCGCTGGCTGCGCAAGGAAGCCGTCGAGCTCGAGATACCGGCCACCCGCTGAGAGCCGAGCTCGCGGTCCGAACGGGCGCGGGGCACTACAACTCCCGGCCCGGGCGCACTACACTGGGGAGCTGTCCACGCCGACAGGCCACCGAGAGCCTCCCCGACCGCCCCTGAGAGGAGAACCCATGTACGATCCCGTGATGGTCCAGCCCATGCGCGACGAGCTGAGCTCGATCGGCGTCCAGGAGCTGCACACGCCCGACGACGTCGACGCGGCCATGCGCGAGCCCGGGACGACGCTCGTCTTCGTCAACTCCGTCTGCGGCTGCGCCGCCGGCAGCGCCCGGCCGGGCTTCAAGCTCTCCCTGATGAACGCGAAGAAGCCCGCGCGGCTCGTGACGGTCTTCGCCGGAATGGACACCGACGCCACCGCCCGCGCCCGCGAGTACTTCCGCCCCTACCGTCCGAGCTCGCCCCAGATCGCCCTCATGAAGGACGGCCAGCTCGTCCAGATGATCCAGCGCCAGGACATCGAGGGCAAGGACCCGGCGTCCGTGGCCAAGAAGCTCCAGGAAGCCTACGACGCGCACTGCTAGCCCGATGGTCGAGCCGCGCCTTGACGACGAGCGACTGGGCCGGGCCGAGGCCCTGCTCCAGGAGGCCGTCTACCGCTCGCGCGCGAGCCAGGCCGCCGAGGGGCTCTTCGCGAAGGGCGCCGACGAGCCCGGCGGCTGCGGCCTGGGCGCCAGGGCCGCCGTCGTCCTCGACCTCTCGGACGAGGGGCGCGAGCTGTTCGACGCGCTCTTCGCCGAGCTCGACGACGAGCGCCGCCTCGAGGAGATGCGCGCCGTCCTCGCCGACTGGGTCCGCCGCCAGGACGCCCTCGACCGCAAGCGAAACCACTTCCTCAAGGACTTCCGCCGCACCCACGGCTTCGACCGCGCGGAGTACTCCCCCGAAGTGGCCACCGAGTACCGCGCCGGCCTCGACCGCGTCAACGCCGAGGTCGACGCGGCGCGCCGCGAGGCCGCCGAGCGGCTGCTGCGGGCGGCGACCAGCGTCGGCTAGGATGACGCTCCGTTCCGGGCGGGAATGGCGGAACTGGTAGACGCGCAGGATTTAGGTTCCTGTGGAGCGATCCGTGGGGGTTCGAGTCCCCCTTCCCGCACCAGGGATGTTGACCGGCGTTCAAGAATCGGTCGGTGGCGATGACGGAGGCCGGGCTCCTCACGCGGCTACGGTCCGGGAGCTGAGCGCTGAATGCCGACCTCTGGCCGCTGCGCGGCGGAGCTCAGGCGGCCCGCATCCCGCCGTTTGGTTGCGGCTCCGCGCGCTGAGTAGGGCATGCTGGAGCGCGCCCGGGATCGGACCTGCTCGGGAGGACGCGCTGGTCGAGGTCGAGGCGACGGCCGCGATGCGAGGGCTCGTCCGCCCTACCTGGCTGGCCACTCGGCCGTCTCTCCCGGCCGCTCGAGCCGCAGGACGGACGTCTCCCCCGGCATCCAATGCCCGAGGTGAACTGCCTGACGGCTCCCGTCCGCGCCCTGCGTCAGGGCGATCGCGGGCGCACCGGACATGCTGCTGAGCGAGAGGATCCCTGGTTCCGCGAAGGGCGACCCAGGTGAGCGGGCCAGGATGCGCGCCGTCGGTGTGCCTTCCAGCTCGTCCACGCTCAACGCGAGACTCGGGTGCTCGTCGCCGCCCCACCCCATCCACAGCGAGGCGGCTCTGTACGACGACGTGGTTTGGAAGCCGCCTCGGGCCTCGCCTTCCTCGTCGACGATGAGCAGGCGGCGCGTGCGGATCTCGTCGTGGACCTCGGCGCCGTCTCGACGGACACCGAGGTAGCCGCCGGCGAAGCCCGTGATGCCGGCCACGAGGAGGTTGAGGGCGATCGAGTTGCGGGTCTGCATGCCTGAGCTTCTTGGTTCGGACTGCTGCCGGGCTGGGAGCTCTGATCCGGCGCGCATTCGCCGGTCACTGCCCGGGCGTGTACCAGATCGGCGAGGTGTACGCCCGCTCGGTCACGGTCATCGGCGCTTCCTTCGGCGGCTGCACGCCGAAGCGCACCGCGTCGTAGGCGGTCCAGCGCGGCGTGGGGATCTCGATCACGCGCGCGTAGTAGAAGGCGCGCTGCCCGGGGTCGAAGTCGGGGTCGATCCAGACGGCGATCAGCTCGGGGGCGCCGATCGTGTTCGTCCAGGTGGCGCCCGCGACGTCCACGGTGTTGCCGACGGGCGGGAGCTTGCCGTCGGCGCCGGGCTCGCGGGCGCCGCTCCAGGCGACGTCGAACACCTTTTCGTGCAGAGCACCCTGCGCGTCGAGCCAGCCCTTGATGATCTGGATGCGATCGAGGTTCGCGCCGATGGGATCCCTGAGCGCGACGGCGAGGAAGCTCGGGGACTTGCCCGCGGGCGCATCGCGCAGGTCGCCGCCCATCGGGACGCCGCGCGAGTATCCGGCGAGCGCGGGGTTGCGCGTCGCGGCGTCGGCCTCCTCGAAGTCCCAGCCGCCGAAGAACCGCACGAGCATGCGCGTGCCGGTGGTCGAGTAGGTCTCCTTCCGGTACATCGCGTCCCAGAGCGCTTCGCGGGTGTTCTCCCGCGCCCACACGGCGGCGTAGCCCGAGGAGCAGACCTCCCAGTCCATGACCTTCACGCCGGTCTCCGGGTTGTCGAAGAACGTCGCGTTCACGCGCTCCGGGCTGGGCTCCTGGGGCGTCGTCTTGCCGAAGAAGCTCTCCTCCTCCATCGCGGCGAGACCGGTGTGCGCGTCGCTGCCGCTCACGAGGCCGAACTTGTAGGGGTTGACGCCGAGCTTGCTCTCGAGCTTCAGGCCGTTCTTCAGCGCAGATCGGGCGTACTCGAACTCGAGCATCTCCTTCTTCTTGGCGACGCTTCCGTCGAGGTTGCCCTTGTCCCAGCGCCCGAAATCGGCGAACTCGTCGTTGGGCGAGAGGAACGGGTGCGTCTCGCCGTCACCCTTGGTCTGGGTGGCCTCGTAGACCCGCTCCCATCTCGCGCGGGTCTCGGCGTACTCGCGGTCGATCGCCTTGCCGAAGGCCTCGACGACGGGGAACATCTCGCCGTTGCTCAGGTTGCCGTTGTGCGCGATGGCGAGGACGCTGCCGCCGGTCTTCTTCTCGTAGGCGTCCATCCACTTCCACAGGTCCTCCGGATCGTCGCTGCCGTGCGGCGGGTAGACGGTGAACGGCTCGACCTGACTGGCCTTGCTGCCGTCGTCGCGGAAGATCACGTTGCGGTGCAGGTTGTTCCCGCCGGTGTTCGAGGTCCACTCGTAGCCGATGAACGCCGTGAAACGGCCCGGCTCGTTGTACTCCTCGGCGGCGTCGATCGTCTTCTGCCATGCGCCGCGGTAGGCACGCGTGCCCGGGAAGTACATGAGGTCCGGCGGGAACTTCCCGTGCGAGAACGCGACGATGATCTCCAGCGCCGCCTCAGCGCCCTTGCCGGCCTGGATCATGTCGTACCACTTGCGGCCGGTCGGGTCGGCGAGCATCTCGGGCTTGCCGGCGAAGAGGTCGGGAAAGAAGCCCATGTTGTCCGAGTGGTCGCTGACCACGAGGAAATCGAGCGGGCGCGCGAGCTTCACCGGCTGTCCGCTCGAGGAGCTGACCTGTTCGCCGCGAGCGAAGCGATACGCGGCGCGCGGATCGAGCCGCGCGCCGAACGCGCCTGCGTCCATCGAGAACGCGGTGTGCAGGTGCGTGTCGCCGAAGTACGGGCGCGAGGGGAAGTCGCGCTCGGCGTAGGGCGAGTAGGGGCGCTTCGCAAAGACCCGCGCGGCCGCCTTCTCGTCGAGGGCGCCCGTGTCTTGAGCGAAGGCGGAGAGCGAGAGGCCCGCGGTGAAAACCAAGGTCGCCAGCGGGTACACGATTCTCTGATTCGTCATGAGGAGCTCTCCGATTCTCGTTCTCTGGCCCCGATGGGAAGTCACGGGGGCGAAGAGCGTACCCGGGACCTAGGGTCGTTGCGGAGGCCAGGCCCGCCGCAGGTCGAGGATCGGCGCCCCGCCGGCAGCCCTCGACGAAGGCCCGATCGTCTCTCCGGGTCCTTCCCGAAGAGCTCGTTCGTCCCGGTCGCCCGGATCAGTCGAAGAGCCCGTCGAGCGCGATCAGCTGGGTCTCGACGCCGTCGTCCTCCAGGCCGTCGGGGATCCCGACGAGGTCGACGGTGCGCGTGCTCCAGTGGCTCGGGGAGCCGCCGATGCCGACGCCGACCCCACGGCACACGTTGGTTCTCGATCAGGATTGGCTCAGGGCGCTGGGCCCCCGAGCTACCACGGATGATCCAGGTCCTCCCGGATCTCGCGGATGCGCACCCACATCGCCTCGTCCGGCTCGACCTCGCTCCGGGCCATCGAGCAAAGGGTCGCGGAAAGGTCTTCGGCGCGCGGCTTCGAGTTCGGGTTCACGCCGCCCTCCTCGAGCGCTCGGCCGTAGACGACGCGCGCGGTCTCGGTGTCGCCGATCGACCGGTACGCCTCGGCGAGGGGTCGGAGCGTCCCCGCGCGGTCGATGTCGACCATGCCGTCGCGCTCGGCGTCGTAGGTCGCGAGCACGGCGTCGACGTCGCGCCGCGCGCGTTCCTCGTCCCCGGCCCGGTGGCGCAGCGCCGCGAGCCGAGCCAGTATCGGGACCCGGTGGCGCGTGCTCCACGCGAAGCCCTCGGCGGTGGACTGGGCCTCGCTCAACAGCTCGAACGCCTTGTCCGGATCGTCGTGCGAGATCGAGGTCTCGGCGAGCTCCATCATGTGCTCGATGAAGATCTGTGACGGCATCTTCTTGCCGACCGCCCGCAGCTTCTCTTCGAGCAGCGAGCGCCGCTCCACGTCGTCGTAGAAGCGGTCGAAGAGCAGCGCGCAGGTTCCGAGCGCATTCTTGATCTGGTCGAAATTCCCCTTCAGGACGACCTCGTCCAGGTGCGGGATCTGGGCGTCCAGCGCCTCGACGTCGAGGCGCTTCGCGCGCGCCGCCAGGAGCTCGCCGGCTTGCGAGTCGACCACCCCCGGCTCGAACTTCGCGGCCTTCTCGTAGTCGCCGAGGACGATGTGGGTCTCCGCGATCTTCGCCAGGATCCGGGCGATCCGCCATTGCTGGTACGCCTCCTCCTGCGCGTACCGCTCGGCGATCTCGAGGGCCCGGTCCAGGTAGTCCTGGACCTCGCTCGTGTCGCCGTGCTCGGCGCAGTAGAGAGCGAACTCGGCGTAGCCCAGCCCGCGGCGCCAGTTCTCGATCTGCTCGACGTAGCCGAGCGCGCGCCGCGGCTGGTCGAGCTCGAAGCAGGTGCCGGCGACCGCTTCCTGCGCGCTCGAGCGGGGCTTGACGTGCGGGTCGAGCGGCATCGCCGTCACCGCCTCGAAGGCGACCTCGATCAGCTCGTCCTGATAGGGCGCGAGCCGCCTGTCCGCCACGCGGCTCCCCACGCCGTCGGGCGGGGCCTCCGACGCCGCGCGCGCGGCGGCTCGCGGCTCCGAGCAGGCGGCGCCGAGGGCGAGGAGGGCTGCGGCCGGCAAGGAAGACGTGCGCGTTCTCGATCTCATCGTGCGGACGATGTTGGGGCCTTCCGGCCGTCGAAGGGCGTTAAGCGTCGATCAATGAACCGTGCGGCGAGGCTGCCGCGCCAAGCACACGCAAAGCGAGGGGCGCCGCACGCGGCGCCCCTCGCGGGGCGAGGGAGTGTTCTCGCCCACCATTCGAGTCAAGGCTTGACGTCGAGTTGAATCGCGTCCGAGGTGTTGAAGGCCGCCGGAGGCGCGGCAGGGTCACGGAACCAGTACTGGAAGTTGCGGGTGAGGCCCACGTAGGCCGCCAGGCTGTGCTTGGCGTCGCTGTTGTCGTAGGCGTAGGTCGCCCGGTTGCCGGTCGCGAAGACGACCGCGCCGCGGACGATGTCGCCGCCCGTGCACAGGCGGCCGTTGCCGAACGGGACGTTGATCTGCCGGTCGGCGTGGAAGAAGATCCCGGGCTGGTTCGGAACCGGCCGCGCCGTGAACACCGCGGTGCCGTCGACCACGCGCCGCGAGCCGGCGAAGGTCAGGATCGCCGGACCGCCGGCGGAGTTGGGGTTCGAGATGCAGTACTTCGCACCCCAGCGGCCGCCGCACGACTGGCTGGTGAAACCGAACGCGTCCGAAGCGGTCCAGCCGCAGAGCCACGTCTTGCTGCGGCTCACGGTGCCGTCATCGGCCGTTCCGGCGCCGGGGGCGAACGCGCCGCGGTAGGACGCCGGCGTGAAGAAGCCGTTGCCCGGGGCGAGGCCGATGGCCGTCCCGTCGCGGCGGTCGAGCGCGTCGTTGGCGGGACGCGGGTCCAGGTTGGTCACGGGCAGGATGTCGCCGACGACGGTCGTGACCGCCGCGCCGCGCGTGATCGCGACGATCGGAGCGTCCGCGTCGGCGATGCCCGGGGTCAGGTCGTTGTTGTTCGCCGCGTCGAAGACGCCGCGGGCCGTGGCCTCGGTGTAGGCGTTGCCGGCGAGGTTGCGGAAGAACACGCTGTCCCGGATCTCGGCCAGCCTGCCGGGCAGCTGCGCCTGGTAGACCTCGCCGGGGTCGGAGCAGGGGTTGACGGTCGAGGTCTCCGAGGAGCTGGTCGTCCACGTCGCCGGCCAGGAGAGCGTGCCGTTGTGGCCGTAGCCGCTCGCGCCGTCGCCGTCGTCGTTGTCGAAGCGCACGAGCTGCTCGCCGAGGTCCATGAAGATGCAGTTGCGGTACTGGATGCGGGCGTTGTCGCGCCATGCCGTGGCGCCGTCGCCGATGAGCGGCTGGCCGATGACCGTCATGTTGTACAAGCACGCCGTCGTGACCGGCTGCCAGTCGGAGTCCTCCGCGCCGTCGGTCTCGAAGCAGTTGTCGCCGACGCCCGAGCCCTGCGGCGCGTTCAGGCTGTAGCCCTGCACGATGAGGCCGAACTCGGCCTGGCCGCGCCAGCCCTGGTCGCAGTCGAAGCTGTCGTCGCCGACGTTCCAGATGCTGAAGTACTTCAGGTTGACGGTGCCGCCCCAGACCTCGGCCCCGTCGTCGACGTTGTTCATGATCTCGAAGTGGTGGATGTCGGTGCCGCGGCCCACACCGCCGATCGAGAAGCCGTTGAGCTCGTCGTTCAGCCCGATCACGTCGCCGCCGTAGCGGATCTGGAAGTAGGACAGCGTGCCGCTGTCGTCGTCGTCGTTGCCGCCGCCGTACAGCACGCGCATGTCGCCGGGGGGCGCGACGAGGCCCTCCATCCTGGCTTCGTTGTCCGGATCGCAGGTCGGCGAGTTGCCGAACGCCGGATCGTTCTCGGAGATGTAGGCGTCGCCCAGGAGCGCGAGGTTGCCCCACTCGTTGGCCGTGGCGACCCACGTGCCGCCGGCGAGCGGGTTGCCACCCGGCCAGGTTGCGCGGTCGCGCTGCGAGGTGAAGACCACGGGCGCCTCATCGGTGCCCTGGACGTGGATGTCGCCGCCGCGGGCGACCGCCAGGCTTCCCGCTCCTCCGTCGCCCACGAGGCTGCCGGGGGGGCTGCTGGCGATGACCGTGCCGGCCTCGATCGTCAGCGTCGCGCCCGGCAGGACGTAGACCTGGGCTCGCAGGTTGTAGACGTTGTTGGCCGTCCACGTCGTGGAGGTCGCGATGTCGGTGGTGATGTCGACGTCGGCCGCCTGTGCGACGCTGGCCAGGCCGGCGCCGATCACGAGAGTTGTCGCTCTTCTCACTGGGTTCGTCTCCTCAGAAGGTTCGGGAGGATCGCGTCGCGAGGCTCGAGGGAACAGCGCTACTGCCGCGTCGATGGACCCCGCGTGTGGCGAAATCGTAGGAGCGCTTTGTTGCTCGAGCGTCAAGAGCGCAACAACGCTGCGTGTCGCTCCTGGAAGCGCTCGGCGCTGCGCTAGCGCCGCTGCAGGGCTCGCTCGACGTGCTCCAGGAACGCCTGGACGTCGTCCCTGGGGTCGAGCGCCTGGGCACGCCGCAGCAGCGGCAGCGCCTCCGCGAGGCGGTCCTCCTCGACCATGAGCTCGGCGAGGCCGAGCTTGGCAGGCGCCTCGAAGCCCTCGATCTCCGCGGCCTGCTCGAAGTAGTGCTCCGCGGTCGCCGTGTCTCCCTTGCGGCGGCTGTGACGGCCGAGCTGGATGAACGCCCCGCCGTCGAGCGGGTCGAGCCGGATGATCTCCTGCAGGACGCGAGCCTCCTCGTCGTCCGCGCCTTCGGCGAGGGCGAGCAGAGCCCGCAGTCGGAGGAACTCGGTCTGGGCAGTCGCGTCGAACCGCTCGCCGTACCGCGCCTCGATTCGCTCCACCAGCCGTCGGGCGTCCTCGGTCGCGCCGCGGTCCATCAGTCCCCGGGCCGCGCGGATGGCGCGCGGCGCTCCGCCCTCGGGCGAGCTCTCCATCGCTCGGATGTAGGCATCGGCGGCGACGTCGTAGAGCTGCTCGTGCGTGTAGATGTCGCCGAGCTTCTGCAGGCTGTCGGCCGTCGACGCGCCGAGGGCTTCGACCATCTCGAAGTCCTTGGCGGCCTCGAGCCACTGCTCGAGCCCCAGGTGCGCGTTCCCCTGCAGGAGCCAGAGCTGCGGGTTGTCCGGCTGCTCGGCGATCAGGCTGTCGAAGAGCGCGACCGCGTCGGGGAAGCGCCGCTGGCGGAACAGGCTCTCCGCCAGGCCCATCTTCCAGTTGAAGAAGCCGGGCGCCATCAGCATCGACATGCGGAACGCCGATTCGGCCGCGAGGTACTCCTCGGCCGACATGTAGGTGACCGCCAAGAGGCCGTAGGTGATCGCGTCCGCGCCGCCGAGCTCGATGAAGCGCGTGAACGCGCGGCCCGCCTCGGCGAACTCGCCCAGCCGGAAGTGCACCTCCCCCATCGTCCGCCACGCTCGACGGTAGTTCGGGTACTTGTCCACCGCGATCCGGTACTCCTCCAAGGCCTCCTCCAGCTCGTCCTGCTGGTAGTGGAGGGTGGCGCTCGTGAAGTCGAACAACGCGCTGGCACTGCGGCCGCCGTACTTGTCGAGGAGCTTGCGGGCCTCGTCGATCTCGCCGGACGTCATCAGCCCGTAGATCTGCTGCATCTCTTCGCTCTCGTTCAGCGTGACCGGAGGCTCCACCTCGGAGTCTGCGAAGTAGGACTCGGCGAAGCGCTTTTCGAAGGCGGGATCGCTCCAGATCTCGAGCACCGCCTCGTGCAGCGAGGACCTCCGCGGCTCCTCGGCGGGCGCATCGGCCTCGACGGGAACCGCGGCGCTCTCGTCCTCGCCGGGGATCACGACCTCTGCGGGCTCGAGGTCCGGCGAGCTGGCGCACCCGGCGAGGATCACGAGCGGGAGGCAGATGCGAGCGGCGGGTCTCGACATGGCTACAAGCCGGCGGGGAAGGTGATCGTCTGCGCGCAGCGGAAGGGCACGGCCTCGCCGTTGCGCTTTCCGGGCTCGAATCGCCATTGCTTCAGGGCGGTCAGCGCGGGCGTCTCGAAGACGGGGTGGGTGGAGTCGAGCACTCGGGGATCCTCGACCCTGCCGCGCTCGTTCACGACGAACGTGAGGCGGACGCTCCCGGGCGCCTTCTTTCGGACGTGCTCGGTGAGCATGGGCTGGGTCTGGTGCGTCACGCGCGGTTCCTGGTCGAGGTCCGACATGGAGAAGAGGCGCGACACGTCGTCGCCGCTCGCACCGATCGCGCCGAGGCCGGCGAGGACGCCGGCCGCGCTCCATCCGCTGCCGGTGCCCGCGGTGAGGGCATCCGCGAGCTGCGTCAGGTCGAGGGGCGGCAGCTCGTCTTCCAGCTTGGGCGGAGGAGGCTCCTCCTCGGGCTCGTCCTCTTGCGGATCCTCCGGGGTCGGCGGCGGCGGCGGCGGAAGGCCGCCGGGGTCGAGCCGGCTCAGCATCACGTCCGGCTCCGGAGGAGGGCCGATCGCCTGCAGCACGGGCAGGACGAGGAAGAGCAACAGCGTGAATCCCGCCGATCCCACGAGGACCAGCAGGCGATCGAGGAGCCACCGGATGGCCGGGATCCGCTTTCGTCTACGTACCATCAGCTCTTCCCGGGGCGAGTCGCGACGCTCACGTTGACGGCGCCGGCCAGGCGGGCCTCGTCGACGACGCGGATCAGGAGCCCGGACGGCGCGACGGCGTCGGCCTGGATGATCACGGGAATCCCCTCCTCTTTCTGGCGCAGCCTCTTCACGAGCGGTTGCACGCCCTGGATCCCGATGTCCCGCTCGCCGTAGATGACGTTGCCCTTGTCGGTCAGGGCGATGAGGATGCTGTTCTTCTCGAGCTGCACGGCGGAAGCCGCCTGAGGCCTGTCGACCTCCACGCCCGTCTCCTCCACGAAGACGGTCGTCACGATGAAGAAGATCAGCAGGATGAAGACGCAGTCGATCAGGGGCGACATGTCGATCCCGGCCTCGCCGCCGTCGTCCGCTCCCGCGTCGCGAAATCGTCTTCTCATGGCTTGCTCCCTTCCGTCAGCAGATCCCGGGAGGCCTTCGGGATGGCCCGCCAAGAAGATGTCGCGTAGGCGGGCTCCGGCCGCCCTTTCCTGCTCCTGACCTCGCGACGCAGCCGGCGCGCGAGATCTTCGAGCGTCGCGCGGTCGAGGCGCGCCGCGCGCTCCCGGCGTTGCCCGAGGTAGAGCGCCTGGGTCCAGACGGTCTCGAGGTGCGCGAGGAAGGCCGTGTAGCGCTCGAACGTGCGGACCAGCTGGTACTGGAAGAAGAGCCCCGCGAGCGCGACGACCAGCCCGGTCTCCGTGGTGATCAGCGCCTCGGAGATCCCTCCCGAGACCAGCTCCATCGTCTTGTTGCCCCCTGTTCCGGAAGCGAGCGCCCCGAAGGTCGTGAGCATGCCGGTCACCGTGCCGAGCAGTCCGACGAGCGGCGCCGCGCTCACGCAGACCTTCATCACCCGCAGGTCGCGCGAGTAGGGGCTCAGCTCGAGGGTGCGCAGCTGCTCGAAGAGCTCGGCGGCCTCGTCGACCGTCTTCCCGCCCGCGACCGAGCTCATGACGTCGCCGATCGGACCCCGGCGCTCCTCGGGGTGCTCGATCCAGCGCCGCCAGGTCTTCTCGGGCACCGACCGGAACCCGGTGCGGCGCAGGTCCAGGAAGACGCGCAGCCCGACGGCGAACAGCACGAGGGCGATGAGCGCGATCGCGATCATCGCCCAGCCCCCCGCGCGCCACACGACGACCGCCGCCTCCCACAGGGAGGCGAGCCGTTCGAACGAGACTTCCAGGATGCGGCTCATCGACTACCTCCGTGGGGCTGCTCGGTCAGGTCCTTGGCACCCAGCGCCCCGCCCGCGCCCGGGCGCGCTCCGAGCAGATCGGCGAGCACCTCGCTCACTTGCTCGCGAACGAGTTCGGAGGCGAGCGCGGGCGCGCCCGCAGCACCTTGGGCACCTGGGGAGCCGCCGCGCCCCGCGGGCCGGATGCTCCCGTGCGAAACACGGTCCACCCGGTTCACGAAGGCGACCCCCGACGTCTCCATCTGGTCGACGACTCCGCGTGCCTTGCGCGAGAGGAACGCGTGCACGAGGAGCGCGGGCACCGCGACGATCAGGCCGTACTTGGTCGTGATCAGCGCCTCCGAGATGCCGCCCGAGAGGCTGTTCACGTCGCTCGAACCGAACACCGTGATCATCTTGAAGGTCCGGATGATGCCGGTGACCGTCCCCAGCAAGCCGAGAAGCGGCGCGGACGCGGCGCAGATCGCGATGAACGGGACGAAGCGCTGGACCCTGAGGCGCGTCGTCAAGACCTTCTCGTACATCGCCTCCTCGATCAGCTCGCGCGGCTCGTTCATGTGCTCGACGCCCGCCGCCAGCATCTCCCCGACGGGGCCGCGGATCTCGCCGGCGATCCGCTTGGCGGCCTCCTCGTCCTGTCCGTCCACGGCCTGCAGCAGCGCGTCGACCTGCCGCTTCGAAGGCCGGCGGACGAACATCAGCCCGATCCACTTGAAGAGCGCGACGAGCAGCGCGATGCCCGCCATGGCGAAGATCGGGTACATCACGACCCCGCCCTTCTCGATCTCCTCCAGGAACGTCTCCTGCGTGGCCTCGATCTTGTGGGCGGCGCCCAGGGTCGTGTCGAGCGGGAAGAAGCCCATCCCGCCGGTGACGATCTGCTCGGCCGCCGCCGTGTGCGCCGGGTTCGAGAAGGCGACCACCGTCGGCTCGAGCGATCCGAGGCGCGTCTCCGCCGTGCCGACGGCCTCGCCGTCCGCGGAGCGGAAAAGGGTGCACGGCCCGAGCATCGCGAACGTGCCGTGCTTCACCACGCGGTCCGAGTCCAGGGCGGTCCCCTCGAAGCGCGTGCCGTCGAACGCGTCGAACAGCCGTTGGAACGAGGCCTCGAGGAGCGCGAGCTGCGTCTCGTGGATCTCGCGTCCGGACAGGTTGGTGTTCTCGGGCGCGAGCTTGGCGGCCTCGAGAGCGTCCTCGTAGCGGGCCTTCTCGGCGATGTGCAGCCCGACCTCGAGCTTGCGCGCGTACTCGCCGAGGAGGTTCGAGACGTACGTCGACTCCTCGCGCCAGACCTTGTTGGCGTCCGTGAGCTTGCTGAGAGCGAGCGAGCGGTCCTCGACCAGGCGCACCTTGCTGCCGTACTCCTCGCGCACCTCGCCGAGCTCCGCCTGCAGCTCGGCCAGCTCGTCGCTGAGCGGGATCTTCTCGGCGGCCAACCGGTCGCGCAGCACCGCGAGCTCGGCGACGCTCTCCTCGAGGCGGCGCTGGATTCCGGCGGCCGCGTCCTCGAACGTGCGGTCGGGGCTGCTCGGAGCGTCCTGGGCGTGGCCGCCGAGCGGCGCCGCGAGGGCGAGCACGAGGAGCGGAATGCGTTTCGCTTGCATCGGTTGTTCCCCCCTACTCGATGTGGATCGGCAACGGCACGAAGGCGGGCGGCGCCTGGTTGTTCAGGATGGAGATCGCCTCCGCGATGGCGCGTTCGGAACCGATCGCCGGGGTCCAGACCCAGCCGTCGGCCGAGGGCACCCCGACGCCGGCGGCGTCTTCGCCAGCGGTCACGTAGAACGCCTGGCTCAGCCCGACGTAGAGGACGGTGACCTCGGCCGCGGTGCGGTCGGCCAGGGTCCGCACCTCGCTCTTGACGTGGACGGCGCCGTGGAACTTGTTGGCGGCGTCGAGGATCCCGAGGACGCTGAGGTAGCGCTGCGGGAGCTCGATCTCCGTGCCATCCGGATTCTCGGGAATCCGCTGGCTCAGGAGCTCGATCTGCTCGAGGACCGGCTCCGGAAGGCGCTTCAGGAGCTCCTTCGTCCGGCTCTCGAGTCCGGCCACCCCGTCGGCGAAGGCCGCCCGAGCCTCCTTCAGCTCCTCGTTCTCCGCCGCCAGCTCCGCGCGCTTCTGCTCGGCGTCCGCGATGGTCCCTTCGGCGGCCGCGATGTCCTCGCGCAGCTGCTCGATCTGGTGGCGGGTCAGCTCGATGCGCTGGGTGAGCAGCTCCTTGCCGATGGTCCAGTCGCTCTTCAGCTTCGAGATCAGCCGGCGGGTCTGCGCCCATTCCTCCAGCGCCGTGCGCGCCTCGTCGAGCGCCTGGGCGCCCGCCTGCCTGGACATCCCGCCCGAGGACGAGAGGCCCGCGAGCGCTGCGAGCACGGGTGCCCCGATCGCCAGCCGGCGGGCCGTAGAGCCCGATCGGCACCTGGATTCGCTTGTCATCCTCGCCATGTCCTTTCCTAGAACCCGAACTCCGCTCCGATGCCGATCGACAGCTCGACGCCCAGCGTCTTGGAAGTGTGGAGCACGTCGTCACCGATGAACTCGGAGCGGTACACCGTCTGGATCTCGGGGTTGGTGAGGTTCTTCGCCTGGAAGAAGAGCCGGAAGAACCTCCCGAGGTTCTGCGTGACGGTCATGTTGAGCGTGTCGAACTGGGTCGCGTAGAGGCTCGGGATGAAGTTCCCGTCCGACTGTCCCGCGCCGGCCACCAGGGTGTCGCCCTGAACCGTGTAGAAGAGCCCGAGCTGCGTGCCCGTCGAGGCCAGGTCGTACGTCGAGTAGAGGTTGAAGAGGAACTGCGGTGCGCCGGTCATCTCGCGCGTCGTCATGGGCGCGGCGATGCTCGGGTCCTCGAAGCCCGCCACCTCGTCGTCCGGCAGCGTCACCTCCGATTCGAGGAACGTCGCGTTCAACCCCAGCGACAGGCCCTCCACCGCCTCCCAGAAGTGGCCCAGGTGCTGGCGCAGCTCGAGCTCGAGGCCGCTCAGCTCGCCGGTCGGGTAGTTGACCGCCGTCGTGTAGTCGAAGAACTCGACCTTCTGCACGTACTCGATCGGGTTCTCGAGATCCTTGCGGAACACCGAGGCGGACACGAGGCTCCCGCCGTACGGGACGTAGTCCACGCGGAAGTCGTAGTTCTCGATCGTGCTCATCTCCAGGAACGGGTTGCCGATGAAGATCGGGCCACCCAGGAACTCCTGCTGGATGATCGGGGTGAGCTCCTTGAACGTCTGGCGCGCAACGGTCTCGCCGTATGCGGCGCGCAGCGTCACCTGATCGTGCGGCTCGTAGACGAGAGCCAGCGCCGGAAGGACGTCGTCCTGCTCGAAGTCGACGTCGGCGTCGCCCGGGAGCAGGTCCGACGGCCCGAAGCCACCCGGAGGGAACCAGAGCACGTCCTCCTCCGGGTACACGACGACGCTGATTTCGGTCGACTCGAAGCGGGCGCCCCCGACCAGGTTGAACGACGGGGACAGCGGCAGGTCGAGCATCGCGTACCAGGCGGCGATGTTCTGCTCCCCATCGTAGTCGGCGTCGACCAGCGTCTCCGTGATGGGGTGGTTCTCGTCCGGAAAGAACTCGCTCCAGAAGTCGTCCCAGTCGCCCTCGAAGCTCGACCCCGCGTCGCCGAAGTTGCTGAACGTCTCCTGCTGGAAAGTGCGGTCGACCTCGTCGTCGAAGATGCCGAGCTTGAAGTATCCGGGGTCTTCGCTCCACTGCTCGAAGGGGAGGGAGAGGTTGAAGGAGTACTGGTCGCTCTCTTCGTCGATCTCCTTCCAGATGCGCTGCAGGTTGCCGAGGTTGAAATTGGCGTCGGGCTTGTACTGCAGCCACGTCGGCGGGCTGATCGTGGGCGGGCTGAAGGGCGGGCGGCCGGGGTCGTACGAGCGCGGCAGCCAGATCGAGCCGAACTGCCGCTTGTCGGGCTGATCCAGGCTGGCGGAGCTCTGCGCCAGGGTCCAGTCGAGCTCGATGTCGTCGAACGTGAAGCCGTTCGGCCCGAAGCGTCCGGACGGCAGCTTGTGCTGCCCGTTGAGCTGGAGCGAATCGATCGTCCGCTCGGTGTACTCGAGCGTCTCGAGACGGATGTACGGCGCGGCGCGCAGGTTGTCCCGCTCGTTGCCGGTGCCCTCCGGATCGTTCGGGTCGTAGCCCGGGAAGAAGTACTCCTTGCCGCGTGTGTCCTCGAGCAGCGTCGCGGTGTCCGTCGTGGTCTGCGAGTAGAAGTACCAGAGGTTGATCGCGTGGTTCCGCGTCTCGAGCCCCAGGGCGCCCAAGCCGCCCCACTGGACCGCCTGCGAGCCCTGCGCGACGTCGAAGAGCGACGTCCGGAAGTCGCGGTCCACCGGCGACCCCTGGCTGGTCCTCGGAGTCATCGGGTCGCCGGGGTTCACGACCCAGTAGTTGTCGAGGACACCGTCGTCGTAGTACGAGGCGGCGCTCTCGTAGAACATGCTCGCCATCCCGCCGACCTTGACGCCGTCCCCCAGGTCGAGCTTCCCGCCCGTGCCGAACGTCCACTTGTACTGGGGCGGAGCATCGCCGGTCGTGACGCCGACCGCGCCGTCCCAGTTCTCGCCGAGCTCGTCCCACTGGATGTCGCGCCCGCCGTCGTCGCGGCCCCACGTGCTCACCCCGCCGCCGTCGTACGTGAGGAAGTCGCTGCCGCGCACCTGTGAGTTGGAGTTCCCCTGCAGCTTGAGCGCGATGAACCCCTTCTCCGGGATGCCCTTGAGCCGCACGTCTACCGCTCCGCCGCTCGCGTCGCCCTGCTGATCGGGCGTGAAGGTCTTGCTGACCTGGATGCTGTCGATCGCCGTCGCGGGGAACTGATCGAGCTCGACGGCCCGCTTGTCCTCGTCCGAGCTCGGAAGGCGCACGCCGTTGAGCTGCGAGCTGATGTACCGGTCGGGGAGACCACGGATCACCGCGGACTGGCTCTCGTTCACCGAAGCCCCCGTTACGAGCCGCAGCGCGCCGGCCGCGTCGCTCGCGCCGGCGCGGCCGATCAGGTCGGAGCTGATCGAGTCCATCAGCGCGGGGCTGTCGAAGCGTAGCTCCAGCAGGGCGCCCTCCGACCCCGGGCCGAGCTTCAGGACGTCCTGGACCACGAACTCCTCCATCTCGGTGAAGTCGCCCGCCAGCGACGCGTCGACGTCCGTCAACTGACCCTCGCGCACGAGGACGTCGGCCTTCACCTGCTGGACGTACCCGCCCTTGGAGAAGACGAGGGTGTACGTGCCGGGCCGCACCCCGCGGAGCACGTAGGCTCCCTGGTCCGTGGTCGTCGCCTCGTCGCCGGTCTCGACGATCTTCACCTTGGCGGCGACGAGCGGCGCCTCGAAGTCGTCATCCTGCACGACGCCTTGGATGGAACCGGGGACGGAGCCGGCCTGGCCTTGCGCGGCCGCGATCCCGCCGGCGTGGAGCATCGCTGCCAAGAGGATCCAAGAGGGCGGCAGCCATCTCACCACGGCCGCGGTGCCAGAAGGGGCGTTGACATCGATTGGAGATCGCGCCGCGCTCCGAACGAGCAGCCTCGAACGAGCCGGGGGGGACCGGGTTAGAGGTTGAGGGGATCAGTGACGCCCAGGACGCGCGGAGGTTAGGCACGCTTCGTGAAGGAGCCGTCAACGCACGGCTGGATTGGCGTGAATGTGCGCTCGACGAGGTCCGTTCGGCGCGCCGTTGCGCTACAAGAGGCACCGAATGAACGCGCTCCGACTTCGGCTGCCGCTCGTCGCGGGCCCGCTCGCGTGCGCCCTCGCCGCGACGCCTTCCTGCAGCGTCGAGACCGCCCGCGGCTCCAACGCCGCGACGCTCACCTTCGCGCTGACCGAATCGTTCTCCGACCAGATAGCCTCGTTCACCATCGACGTGGACGAGATCCGGCTGACGCGCGAGGACGGCGACGTGAGGCAGGTGCTCGGGACCCGTTTGCGCGTCGACCTCGCTGCGCTCACCGACGTGGCGCTGGTCCTCGACCTCATCGACCTGGAGCCGGCGCTCTACGACACGGTGACCTTCACCCTGGATTTCACGGACGCCGCGTGCTTCCTCGCGGGCGAGCAGGAGCCGGCGGCGATCCTGGACGGCGACGGGATCCTGCGCACGGGCAGGGTCCGGTTCCCGATCGAGATCGCGGGCTCGATCCCCGCGGAATCGACCAAGCACCGGCTCGTCGAGCTCGACCTCGGCGTCGCCCGATCGACCGAGGTCCACGCCCAGGCGAACACCGTCACCTACGAACCGATGTTCGCGGCCGTGGCCAATCCGAGCTCGCCGAAGGAGCTCGTCGTGGTCGGCACGCTGGTGTCCGCCGACGAGGCGCGGCTCCTGGTGGACCTGCGGGCGCCCTCCGGCGCGAGGATCGACACCGCGTACGTCTCGATCGACAGCGAGACGGTGTTCCAGCTCGACGGCGTCCCCGTCCCCGCAGCAGCCGCGAGCGCCGCCTTCGCCCAGCTGGGCGCCGGCGCTCCCGTGCATTGCTACGGGACGATCGACGACAACCGCAGGCGCTACACCGCGACCTACGTCGAGGCCGGGATCGGAACGGCCGGCGGCGGCACGGACATCGTCGAGGGTCACGTCGTCGGCAGGGTCGGCGGCCCCGGCGAGGACGCGACGCTGACCGTCGTGGGCCAGGGGCGGAGGGCGGCGGGCGCGAGCTTCGACACGACCTTCACGGTCGTCACGAGCCTCGCGGACACGCGCGTCGCGCGACGCTCCGTACGCGACGAGCTCGACACGGACGACCTGAACGTGGGACAGCGCGTCTCCGTCTTCGGCACGCTGAGCGGCGCCCGGATGGACGCGGACACGTCGCAGAGCGTCGTGCGCATCCTCCCGGCGCACGTGTTCGGGATCGCGAGCGGGGCGCCGAGCAGCGGGATCCTGACGGTCGAGCTACGCCAGGTGGGCCAGGAGCCGGTCGAGCGGTTCGCCTGGAGCGAGGGCGGCACGACGCCGCCCGATCCCGGTGCCTTCACCCTGAACGTCGAGGGCCTGACGAGCGGCCTCAGCATCGGCGCGGGAACGGCCGTCGAGGCGCGCGGGATCTTCCCGGGCGTCGACGACGACGGCGCGGACCTCGCCGCCCAGGCCCTCTTCGACCGGTCCGCGAGCGCGCGGGTCGTGGTCCGCGATCGCGCGGGCGGGATCACGGTCGTCCCCGAGATCGATCCGGTCGTCGATTCCGCGGGCACCACGGGCGGCATCCTGCTCGAGATCAGCGGCTTTCCGGGCCTCGGCCGCAAGGGCATGGCTCGCTTGCCGGGAGGGGATGCGGGCGAAGGCGACGGAGAGCGCGAGGACGTGATTCCCGGGCAGCCCGCGGCCCCGGGCGAGGTCCTGCGCATCGACCGCGGTTTCCTCGGGAGCGAGTCGCTCCCGATCCTGCCCGCGCCCGTCTTCAGCCCACCCCAGCGGGTGGCCGATCCCCTGACGGGCCTCCTTCCGTTCACCCTCTTCTCGCTGCGCGACCGCGACCAGGAGACGTCGCGGGTCTACACGGACTGGGAAGAGTTCGCCGAGGACCTGATCGTCGAGCTGGGCCGCGGCGGCTCGATCTACGACCTCGTCGCATCGGGCGCGTACGACGCGTCGCTCAACCGGACGACCACGTCGGTCCTGGGCGTGATCGTGGACTGATGGCGAGCTCGGTGGAGGTCTCCGCGCGCCGACTTCTCGGTCGTGATCCCGTGCCTCGACGAGGCGCGACGCCGGTCGCTGCTCGTCGCCCTGCGGTTCACGCTCGGAGGACGCGTTCGCGGTCGATGAGCGGGCCGGTGCCTTGCCGTAGCTAGAATCGCGCCGACATGCCGATGCCGAGCAGCCAGTCGCTGGACGCATCGGTCAGGCCGCGGTGCACGGAAGCGTCGAGCTGCACGGTGTCGGTGAGGAGCTTCGTCGCCAGGAACCCGGCGAAGGCCGGCGCGGGGACGTCGACCTGGAACGCGTCGTCGCCGACGGGAAGCAGGACGCCGACGACGAGCGCGGCCGCGTCCTGGCCGAGCGGCAGCGGCAGGGGCACCTTCGCGCCGACCTCGACGTCCCCGAAGCCGTCCTCGTCGGACCCCGGATCCGTTCGCAGCCAGTCGTAGACGGGGCTGCCGAGGCGGAGCTCGACCGACGGGCTCAAGCCGTATCGAAGCTGGACGGGGATCGAGACGAGGGAGGTCTCCTGCCCGGCCTCCTCGTCGAGCGCCACGAGCGGCGTTCCGGCCTCGACCTGCAGCGCTCCCTCCGGCACGAGCGACGAGCTGAAGAGGAACCCGGGCCGATCCGTGCTGATCGGGCCGTGGGGCGCGGTGCTCTGCTCGTGCCGAGCGGAGGCGGCGCAGCCCGATGGAAGGAGAAGCGGGAGCACCGAGCCCAGCGGGAGGAGGACTTCGCCGTACGCGAACGCGAAGAGGTGGTGCGAACGCGTGGCAATCATGGGTGCCTCCGATCGACGCTCGCTCGCGCGGGCGCGCCGCGCGCCCGCGCGAGCGAGCGGAGCTTCGAAGCTAGGTCGCCCGATCTCGCACGGCCATGAGTCGAGGCGCGCTCTTGAGGCGACCGCCTTCCGATTTGACGGCGCCTTGACGCGCTCGTGTCCTAGGATCGCGAGTCACGACGTGCCGCAGACGACGCGCACGGGAACGTCGAGGTGTGACATGACCGGCATCCATTGGGCGGGCCTCTCGATCACGGTCGCGCTGTTCTTCTACCTGCTCACCGCGCTCGTGCGGCCGGAGAAGTTCTGACGTGACGAGACCCAAGACCTCGCTCTTCGATCCCGCCATCGTCAGGCCGGCGGTCGCGGACTGCTTCCGCAAGCTCCATCCGCGGACCATGGTCAAGAACCCGGTGATGTTCGTCGTCTACGTCGCGTGCTTCCTGACGACAGGGCTGCTCTTCCAAGCGCTCGCGGGCGCGGGCGAGGCCGAGCTCGGCTTCATCCTGGCGGTGTCGCTCTGGCTCTGGTTCACCGTGCTGTTCGCGAACTTCGCGGAGGCCATGGCGGAAGGGCGCGGCAAGGCCCAGGCGTCCGCGCTGCGCCGCGCGAGGGCGACGACGACGGCCAAGCGCTTGGCCGAGCCGCGCCGGGACGCCGCACGGATCGTCGTCGCCTCGAGCGTCCTGCGCCTGGGCGACCACGTGCTGATCGAGGCCGGGGACATGATCCCCGGGGACGGAGAGGTGATCGAGGGGGTCGCCTCGGTCAACGAGTCGGCGGTGACCGGCGAGAGCGCCCCGGTGATCCGCGAGAGCGGCGGCGACCGCAGCGCGGTCACGGGCGGCACCCTGGTCCTCTCCGACTGGCTCGTCGTGCGGATCACCGCCAACCCGGGCGAGACGTTCCTCGACCGCATGATCGCCCTCGTCGAGGGCGCGAGGCGCCAGAAGACGCCCAACGAGATCGCGCTCTCTATCCTGCTCGCCGGCCTCACGCTCGTCTTCCTCGTCGTCACCGCAACGCTGCTGCCGTTCTCGCTCTTCGCGGTCGACCAGGCCGGGCAGGGCACGCCGGTGCCCGTGACCGTCCTGGTCGCGTTGCTGGTCTGCCTCATCCCGACCACGATCGGCGGACTCCTGTCCGCCATCGGCATCGCCGGGATGGATCGCATGATCCAGGCGAACGTGATCGCGATGTCCGGCCGCGCCGTGGAGGCTGCGGGCGACGTGGACGTGCTGCTCCTGGACAAGACCGGCACGATCACGCTGGGCAACCGGCAGGCCAGCAACCTCTACCCGGCGCCCGGCGTCTCGGAGAGCGAGCTGGCCGATGCCGCGCAGCTCTCGTCGCTGGCGGACGAGACCCCGGAGGGGCGGAGCATCGTGGTGTTCGCGAAGCAGCGCTACGGCCTGCGCGAGCGCGACGTGCACGCGCTGGGCGGCCGCTTCGTGCCCTTCTCGGCACAGAGCCGGATGAGCGGCGTGGACTTCGACGGCCGCAGCATCCGCAAGGGCGCTGCCGATGCTGTCGAGGCGTGGGTGAAGTCGCGGAACGGGGCGTTCCCCGCCGAGGTGCGGCGGGAAGTGGAATCCGTCGCCAGGAGAGGCGGCACGCCGCTCGTCGTGGCGGACGGCCGCCGAGTCCTCGGGGTCGTGCAGCTGAAGGACGTCGTCAAGGGCGGCATCCGCGAGCGATTCCAGGACCTGCGCGCGATGGGCATCAAGACGGTGATGATCACCGGCGACAACGCGCTGACCGCGGCGGCCGTAGCCGCGGAGGCGGGCGTCGACGACTTCCTCGCCGAGGCGACCCCGGAGGCCAAGCTCGAGCTCATCCGCGAGTACCAGGCGGGCGGGCGGCTGGTCGCCATGACGGGCGACGGCACCAACGACGCCCCCGCGCTCGCCCAGGCCGACGTCGCCGTGGCCATGAACGCCGGCACACAGGCCGCCAAGGAGGCCGCGAACCTCGTCGATCTCGACTCGAACCCGACGAAGCTCCTGGAGACGGTGGAGATCGGCAAGCAGCTCCTGATGACGCGCGGCGCGCTCACCACGTTCTCCTTCGCCAACGACGTCGCCAAGTACTTCGCGATCCTGCCAGCGATCTTCGCCGGGCTCTACGCGACGCAGGGCGGCGACGGCCCGCTGGCCGCGCTCGACGTGATGGGCCTCCATTCGCCGGAGTCGGCCATCCTGAGCGCCGTCATCTTCAACGCGCTGATCATCATCGCGCTGATCCCGCTGGCGCTCAAGGGCGTCAAGTACCGCCCGGCGAGCGCCGCCGCCGTGCTGCGCCGCAACTTGCTCCTGTACGGTGCGGGCGGCGTGGTCGCGCCCTTCCTCGGGATCAAGCTCATCGACGTGATCCTGACCGCCTTGGACCTCGCCTAGCCCCCCAACCGAGGAATCGACGATGCTCCATCTCTTCTATCTCGCGCTCGGACTGGCGACGTTCGCGGCGCTCATGGCGCTGACGAACGCCGTGGACCGCTGGGAGCAAGACTGAACCATGGACGCCCTGCTCCTCGCAACGCTGATCGTCGGCGGCACGGCCCTGCTCTCCTTGCCGCTCGGACGCTACATGACGTGGGCGATGGACCCCACCGGCCCAGCGCCGCGGCGCGCGGGCCTGGAGCGGCTCTTCGCGCGCGTCGCCGGCCCGCTGGGCCACGAGCAGCAGGGCTGGAAGCAGTACGCGATCGCCATGCTCGCGTTCAACGCGCTGATGTTCGTGGTGAGCTTCGCCTTCGTGGCGCTCCAGCAGCACCTGCCGCTCAACCCGGACGCGAAAGGGGCGGTCGAGGCCAGCCTCGTCTTCAACACCGTCGCGTCGTTCACCTCGAACACCAACCTGCAGCACTACTCGGGCGAGGTCAGCATGAGCTACCTGTCGCAGCTCTTGTCGCTGATGTGGCTGCAGTTCGTGTCGGCCGCGACCGGCATCGCGGCGCTGGCGGCGCTCGCGCGCGGCCTGGCGGGACGCCCCGAGATGGGCAACTTCCTCGTCGACCTCCAGCGCGCCACGCTCCTCGTCCTGCTGCCCCTCGCGCTGATCGTCGCCACGCTCATGGCGCTCGGGGGAGTGCCCATGACGCTGTCCGGCGCGGCCAGCGCGACGACGCTCGAGGGCGTCCAGCAGGTGATCGCCCGCGGCCCGGTCGCCGCGTTCCTGGCGATCAAGCAGCTCGGCACGAACGGCGGCGGCTTCTTCGGACCGAACTGCACCCATCCCTTCGAGAACCCGACGTTCTGGACGAACGGGCTCTCGATGATCTGCATCCTCCTCGTCCCGATGTGCAGCGTGTGGATGTTCGGGCGCATCGTGGGCCGGCCGCGGCACGCGCGGCTCGTGTTCGCGGTGATGCTCGTGCTCCTCTTCGGCAAGATCGCCGTCGCGGTCTGGTTCGAGACGGCGCCGACCCAGGCGTTCGCCGCACTGCCGGAGGTGGAGCAGGTCGCCGGGAACTTCGAAGGCAAGGAGATGCGCTTCGGGACGCCGTACGGCAGCGGGCCGCTGTGGAGCGTGCTGACCACCTGCACGAGCAACGGGTCCGTTGGCGCCATGCACGACAGCCTGAACCCCATGGCCGGGCTGATGCCCATGGTCGGCATGTGGCTCAACGCCACGTTCGGCGGCGTCGGCGTCGGCATGATCAACATGTTCGTCTACATCGTCGTCGCCGTGTTCCTCGCCGGCATGATGGTGGGGCGGACTCCCGAGTACCTGAACCGGCGCGTCGAGGCGCGCGAGATGAAGCTCGCCGTCCTGACCGTGCTCGCGCATGCTCTCTTCATCCTGGTCGGCGCCGCGGTGTTCGCCGCGACCCCATGGGGAAGGGACACGCTCGCCAACTGGGGACCGCACGGCTTCAGCGAGATCCTCTACGAGTTCAGCTCGGCGAGCGCAAACAACGGGTCGGGCTTCGAAGGCCTGGGCGACAACACCGTGCCGTGGAACGTCGCGACGGGGCTCGTGATGCTGCTCAACCGGTACGTCCCGATCCTCCTGCCGTTGGCGATCGCCGGGTCCCTGGCCCGCAAGCGGCGCACGGCCGAGTCGGCCGGGACGCTCGGCGTGCAGGATGCGACGTTCGGCGCGATGCTCTTGGGCACGATCCTGCTCGTCGGCGCGCTTACGTTCCTCCCCGCGGCCGTTCTGGGGCCGATCGCTGAACACCTCTTGTTCGCTCAGCAGAGCTGAAAGGACCATCGGCACCATGCAATCGCTGACAGCGAGCCTGCGCGTCGCCCTGGTCACGATCGCCGTCTGCGTGGTCGGCTACACGGCCGTGAGCCTGGGCGTGGCCCAGGCGTTCGTAGCGCACACGGCGAACGGGTCCCTGATCACTGCCGCGGATGGAACGATCGTCGGGAGCCGGCCGATCGCCCAGAAGTTCACCGACCACCGGTACTTCTGGCCGCGGCCGTCGGCGGTGGACTACGACGGCGCCGGCGCGGGCGGCAGCAACGCGTCGCCGACCAGCACCGACCTGACCGAGCGCGCCCGGTCTCTGATCGCGCTCCACGGCGCCACCCCGGAGAAGCCGCTTCCGGCAGAGCTCGCGGCGGCGTCGGGCAGCGGGCTGGATCCGCACATCTCGGAGCGCGCGGCCTTGTACCAGGCGGAGCGCGTGGGGAAGGCGCGGGGCCTCTCCATAGCCCGCATCGAGGCACTGGTCCGCGCGCACACGTCCGCGCCGGGCGGATCGCTGACGACGGAGCGGGTCGTCAACGTACTCGAGCTCAACCTCGCGCTCGACGCGGACTTCCGATGAACGCGACCGAAGGGCGCCCGGATCCGGACGACCTGCTCGCCAAGGTCGAGGCCGGAGAGCGCGCGAGCGAGCCCGGACGCCTCAAGGTCTTCTTCGGCTACTGCGCCGGCGTCGGCAAGACGTACCGGATGCTTCTCGAGGCGCGCGCGCTCGCCGAGCGCGGCCAGGAGGTCGTCGTCGGGTGGGTCGAGCCGCACGAAAGGCCGGAGACGATGGCCCTGCTCGAGGGGCTCCAGGTCCTCCCCCCACGCGAGGTCGAGCACCGCGGCGTGCGCCTGGAGGAGTTCGACCTCGACCTCGCGCTGCTCGGGCGCCCCGCCCTCGTCGTCGTCGACGAGCTCGCGCACACCAACGCCCCGGGGAGCAGGCACGCCAAGCGCTGGCAGGACGTCGAGGAGCTCCTGCAGGCCGGAATCGACGTCCACAGCAGCCTCAACGTCCAGCACCTCGAGAGCTTGAACGACGTCGTGGCGCGCATCAGCGGGATCGTGGTGCGCGAGACCGTCCCGGACAAGGTCTTCGACACGGCGAGCGAGGTCGAGCTGGTCGACCTGCCACCGGAGGACCTCATGCGGCGCTTCCGCGAGGGCAAGGTCTACCTTCCGGAGCGAGCGGAGATCGCGCTGCAGCGCTTCTTCAAGCCGGAGACGCTCGTCGCCCTGCGCGAGCTCGCGCTGCGCAAGACCGCCGACCACGTCAACCGTCAGGTCGAGCTCGGTCGGCGCGGCATCGCGGCCCGCCCGATCTGGGCCACGCGCGAGCGCATCCTGGTCGGCGTCGGCCCGAGCCCGACCTCGGCGCGTCTCGTGCGCGCTGCGCGCCGCATCGCCGGCGACCTGCGCGCACCCTGGTACGCGGCGCACTTCGAGTCGAGCGCCCCGCGCGTCCTCCCGCGAGCCGCCCGCCAGCAGCTGGAGCGCAACCTCGAGCTCGCCGAGCGCCTCGGTGCCGAGGTCGTGACGCTCCGCGGGCTGCGAGCGGCGGACGAGCTGGTACGTTTCGCGCGCCGCAGCGGCGTGACGAAGCTGGTCCTCGGCAAGAGCCCGCGCCGCCGCTTCCTGGGCCTGCTGCCGCGGCCCTCGCTCGTCGACGAGGTGCTGCGGCTGTCGGCCGAGATCGACGTCTTCGTCATCCGCGGCGAAGAAGAGAGCGAGCGCCCGGCGCGCGTGCGCGAGGTCGAGCCGCCTCCGACGGCGCACGAGCATTGGCGCAACGTGGCCCTTCTCGTGCTGGTGCTGGGGACGGCCATCGGCCTGGGCCTCGCCTTTCGCGCGCTGGGCCTCAGCGCCGCGAACATCGTCCTGCTCTTCCTCGCCGCGACGGTCGTCGTGGCGACGCGCGCGGGCCCGCGCGCCTCGATCGTGGCCGCGCTGCTCGCGGTGCTGACGTTCAACTTCTTCTTCACCGAGCCGCGCTTCACGTTCGTCGTCCACGACCTCGAGTACGTGCTCACCTTCGGCATCCTGCTCACGCTGGGCCTGCTGGCGAGCGGGCTCGTCGGCCGCCTGCGCCGGCAGGCGTCGGCCGCGCGCGAGCAGGCGGAGGCGAACCGGACGCTGTATCGCATCGGTGCGGCCCTGTCCTCGACGGCCGGCACGCATCAGCTCGCGGAGCGGGCTCGGCGCGAGATCGAGCGCTGGTTCGGCATGGAGTCCGCGATCTTCCTGGGCATCGGGGAACAGGGCGAGCGACGTCTGGGCGACGCGCTCGGAGCTCCTTCGCTCGCGGCCGACACTCGCGAGCGCAGCGTGGCGAGCTGGGTGCTGCGCAACGGCCACGAGGCGGGCGTCTCCACCGACACGCTGCCCGGCGCGCGCGCCTACTACATCCCGCTCGTCGGCACGCGCGAGGAGCCGCTGGGCGCGCTCGGGGTGGTCCCCGGCGGTCCCGCGCTCGCGCGCGGCCAGCGGCGCGTCTTGGCTTCGATCGCGAGCCTCGTGGCGCTGGCGCTCGAGCGCGAGCTGCTCTCCAGCGCCGTGGCCGCCACGAGCGTGCGCGCCGAGACGGAGCGCCTGCGCGCCGACCTGCTGGCAGCCGTCTCGCACGACTTGCGCACGCCCCTGGCCACGATCCAGGGAGCGGCGTCGACGCTGCTCGAGCGCGAACGGACCCTCGCGCCGGACGCGCGCGCAGCTCTGCTGCAGGACGTCCTGTGCGAGGCGGAGCGGCTCGCGCGACTGGTCGAGAACCTGCTGCAGCTCGGGCGAGTCGGGGACGGGAAGCTCGAGCTGCGCCGGGACCGGTTCCCGCTCGAGGAGCTCGTCGGGCCCGCTCTCGATCGCTTGCGACGCGGCGGACCCATCGAGAGAATCCGCGTCTCCCTGCCCGAAGAGCCGCTACTCCTCCACGCCGACGGCGACCTCGTGATCCAGCTCATCTGGAACCTGCTCGACAACGCCCTGCGCTACGCCCCGCAGGGTCCGATCGAGCTCGCGGCGCGGCGCACGGCGGAAGGGGGCCTCGAGCTGGAGGTCCTCGACCGCGGCCCGGGCCTGCCGCGCGGCGATCCCGAGCGCCTCTTCGAGCGCTTCGTGCGCGGCGAGGAGCACGCGCGCATGCGCGGCAGCGGGCTCGGCCTCGCGATCGGCCGGGCGATCGCGCGCGTGCACGGCGGCGAGCTGCGCGCGGAAGACCGTCCCGGTGGCGGCGCGCGCTTCGTCTTGACCTTGCCGCCGTCCTGCCTCGCCGAAGCCGCCGGCGCACCCGATCGCGGCATGGAGCGAGCGCCGTGAGCGCGGCGACCGTGCTCGTCGTCGACGACGAGGTCCCGATCCGGCGCTTCCTGCGGGCGGCCCTCGAGGGCGAGGGCTACCGCGTGCTGGAGGCGGACTCGCTGCGCCAGGGGCTGGCGCAGGCGGCCTCCTCGAACCCCGAGGTCCTGCTCGTCGACCTCGGCCTGCCCGACGGGGACGGGCTCGAGCTGATCCGGCGCGTGCGCGAGTGGGCGCAGACGCCGATCCTGGTGATCTCCGCGCGCGGCCGTGACGACGACAAGGTCGCCGCCCTCGACCTCGGCGCCGACGACTACCTGACCAAGCCCTTCAGCGTGCCCGAGCTCCTCGCGCGCTTGCGCGTCGCGCTGCGGCACGGCGCGCGCGTGACCGGCGAGGGGCCCCAGCGCACGATCTACGAGCTGGACGGGCTCTGCGTCGATCTGGCGCGGCGACGCGTGACGCTCGCGGGCGAGCCGGTGGCCGTGACGCCGATCGAGTACAAGCTCCTCGCGACCCTGGCGCGCACGCCCGGTCGCGTGCTGACGCACAGCGCTCTGCTGCACGAGGTCTGGGGCGCCCACCGCGAAGAGCCGCACGTCGTCCGGGTCCACATGGCGAACCTGCGCCGCAAGATCGAGCGCGACACGACCCGCCCGCGGTGGCTCCTGACCGAGCCGGGCGTCGGCTATCGCCTCGCCGAGGAGTAGCGGCGCGAGAGCTGTCCCGGGCACCCCGCGATCGAGAAGCCGTGCGGCGCGATCCGCGTCGCCAGGCCGCCGAATCGAGCTGGGCCCTCAGCGCGCGCACCCGAGCTGGCGCCCGAGCTCCAAGGCCGCGCGCGCGACGTTCGCGTTCCCCTGCTGCTCGGCGAGCGCGTGCGCCTCCTCGACGTTCTCGCAGGCTGCGTCCCGGTTCCCGAGGACGGCGTGGGCGCGCGCGAGGCTGAAGAGGTACTCGGGCTTCGAGCGCTGCGTCTCCGCGCACAGCGCCTCGAGCATCCCGAGCGCCTCGCGCGGAGCGGCGAGGGCGGGATCGGGCGGCTTGAGCAGCGTGACGGCCAGCGTGTGGCGGGCTTCCAGGTCCGCGGGGCGCAGGCGCACGCCCGCGCGCAGCACCTCGAGCGCGTCGGCGTAGCGCGACTCATGCCCCAGGAGGAAGACCAGCGCGGCGCGCAGCTCTGCCTGGCCGGGATCCGCCTGGAGCACGCGCTCGACGAGCGCGATCGCGGCGGGCACGTTCTCCGTGTGCAGCGCCGCCTGGACGAAGCCGTTGCGCAGCGCCTCTTCCTCGGGCGCGAGCCGGACCATCTCCGCGAGGAGCGGGTAGGCCTCTTCCCACAGCTCGGCGCGCACGAGGGCGTCCGAGAGGAGCGTCTTGGCCTCGTACGAGGCCGGGAGAGCCGCGAGCGTGCGCCTGGCGATCGCGGCCGCGTCGCCCGGACGCCCGAGCTCCATGAGGAGCCGCGCCAGGTCGTTCGCGAGGGAATGGTCGCCGGGCCGCACCTCGAGACCGGCCTCGAGCGTCTCCTGCGCCTTGGCGAGCTGCCCGTCCTTCTGGTAGAGGCCCGCGAGATACCGGTAGGCGGTCGCGAAGTCCGGTCGCCGCACGACCGCGTCCTCCAGGATCTCGATCGCACGCTCCCGCGGGATGAGCCCGTCGCGCGCCTGGCCGAGCGTCAGCTCGATGCGCACGAGGATCGGCATCATCTCCTTCGGATCGGCGAGCGCCGCGTCGCCGTGCCCGCCGACGACGAGGTTGCCGTAGCCCAGCTCGGCGATCTTGCGCTGGCTCTCCGCGTCGGGCACCACGTCGCTCTCGAGCGCTGGTACGCCCTCGAGCTCGGCTCCGACGAGCGCCTCGAGCCGCGCGCGCAGCCGCGCGACCACCTCGGCCGTGGCCGCGCCCTCGATGTCGTGCGTCTCGCCGGCGTCCGCGGCGAGGTCGAAGAGCTCGGGGCGCGGTCCGTGCACGTACTTGTAGCGACCTTCGGACACCGAGTAGAGCGGCGACCAGCCGTGCCCGAGGAACCCGTAGAGCGTGTCGGCGAACACCGGCGGGGCCTCGGCGGGCGGCGCCGTCTGGTCGACGCCGTCGAGGCCCCCCTCGACCCCCTCGACCTCGGGCGGCTCGATCCCGAGCAGCCCGAGGATCGTCGGCATGAGGTCGACGAGCGAGACCCGGCGCGCGACCTGCGCGCCGCCGCCCAGGCGCTCGCCGCACGCCAGGATCAGCGGAACGTGCAGCGTCGCGTCGTAGAGCAAGTAACCGTGCGCCATCTCGACGTGCTGGCCGAAGCCCTCGCCGTGATCGGCCGTGACGACGACCAGCGTGTCCTCGGTGCGTCCCAGCTCCTCGAGCGCCGCGACGACGCGTCCGACCTGCGCGTCCGCGTACGCCACCTCGCCGTCGTAGGGCCGCTCCGCGTAGCGCTCGCGGTACGGGCTGGGCGGCTGGAACGGGGCGTGCGGGTCGTAGTAGTGCAGCCAAAGGAAGAAGGGCCCGCGCGCGTGCTCGCGCAGCCACGCCAGCCCGAGGTCGGTCGTCTTCGCCCCCGCCCGCTCGCTGTGCCAGCCCTCCCCGGCCGGACCGTCGAGGTGGTCCTCGAAGAGGTCGAACCCCTGGTCCAGCCCGAAGCGCGAGTCGAGCACGAACGCCGACGGCGCCGCCGCCGTCGCGTAGCCGCGCGCGGCCAGCACCTCGGCCAGCGTCTCGTGGCGCTCGTCGAGCCGGAAGGCTCCGTTGACGCGCGCCCCGTGCCGCACCGGGTAGAGCCCCGTGAGCATCGAGGCGTGCGCGGGCAGCGTCGTCGGGTTCGGCGTGATGGCGTCGGCGAAGAGCACGCCGCGGGCCGCGAGCGCGTCGATGTTCGGGGTCTCGATCGCCTCGTACCCGTAGCAGCCGATGTGGTTCGCGCGCGTCGTGTCGAGCGTGATGAGCACGACGCTGCAGCCGGCGAGCTCGCCGTGCTCGGCGGGCAGGACGTCGTGCACGGTGAGCTCGGGGTCGATGCGCAGCGGGGGCGGGACGTAGGCACGCCCCGGCGCGAGCTCGCCGCTCGCCGCCCCGGGCCGGCGCGCGGGCTCCTTCGCGCACGCCGCGGCGAGGGCCAGGGCCACGGCCGCGAGCGCCGGTCGGCACTCGCGGCGCTCGCCGCGCTGGCCGCGGCGGCCGCGGGCCGCGCCCGCTCGTTCCGCGCCGCTCTCGATCATCGGGTGTGCGTCGACCCGTCGACCGCGCGGGCCCGGCCCCAGGGTACCCGCGGCCCGTCGAGCCGAGAAGCGAGGCCGGGGCGTGCCGTTTCCGGGACGCGGCACGCCGCCCCCGCTGGCGCGTCAAGTCGCGGCGCGATCGGTCCGAATCCCGATCAGCCCCGCGTCGGCGACGGCGTGTCGGGAGGCGGAGACTTGAGCGAGCATCGAGACGGGACCGACGCGAAGGAATCCTTCGTCGCGGACGCGCGGACCTGGTGTCCGCTGCTCCTCGGCACGCTCGGCGAGGGCGGTGTCGTGGGCGCCGGCGAGAGCGCCGGCCGCTCGCCGTGGGAAGGCCTCGAGGTCGGTTCGGCACGGGTCATCCCGGCCTCGGGCCCGCGCGCCGTGCGCCTGCGCAAGGAGCTCGCCGACGCGCCCGGCGACGTGCGCCACGAGCGCTACTACCTCTGTCCGAACGGCGATGGCGGCGAGGGCGGGTACGTCCTGCTCGCCGCCGACCGCCAGGAGGCGTTCCGCGCCGGCGCGGAGCTGCTGCCGCGCCGGTGCCTGAGCTGGCGCCTGGCCAAGCGCGCCCTGTGCTGGGCGACCAGGCGCGGTTGGACTCCCCCGTGGCCGCTCTGGATCGGCCGCGACGTGCAGATCCTGACGCGCGGCAGGCCGCGGCCCGTCGACGATTCGCTGTCCGGCCGGCTCGCGGCGCTCTCGACCGGCGCGCCCGGACCGCACCGCAAGCTCGTCGCGCGCCTCCTGGAGCACGAGGACCTGCCGGACCGCATCGTCAAGTTCTCGTGCTCGGAGGCGTCGCGCGAGCAGGTGACGCGCGAGGCGTCCGCGCTGCGCTGGCTCTCGGCGTCGACGATCACGATGCCGCTCGGGCCCGAGCTCTGGGGCTACGGCGAAGTGGGCGAGGTCACGTACGCGGTCCAGGAGGTCCTCGAGGGCGTGCCGGGTTCGAGCCGCTTCAGCGGCGCGCACACGCGCTTCCTGCAGCGGCTTTCGCACCACTCCAAGCTCGTGCCCCTGCGCGCGCTCGACGCCTGGAAGGAGGACTTCGAGAAGCTGCGCGGGCTGCGCCACGTCACGGAATCGGACTGGTACGGGACGCTGCTCGTCCTGCGCGACGCGATCGAGGACAAGTGCCCCGGCGGCCTCGTGCGCTGCACGCCGAGCCACGGCGACTTCGCGCCGTCGAACCTGATGGAGAGGGGCGGCGGTCTGCAGGCCTTCGACTGGGAGTACTCGAGCCCCAGCGTTCCCGCGCTGCACGACCTGTTCCACTTCGTCCTGCAGCCCGGCCTGCTCGAGCAGCGCGGGTCGGCGCCGGCGCTCGTCGAGCGGCTGGTCTCGGTCCTCGAGGGGCCGGCGGCGCCGCTGCTCGACTCGCTCCACATCTCGCTCGACGACTGCTGGACGTACATGGCGCTGTACCTCTTCCACACCATGATCCACGACGAGGCGCTCGGGAGCCCGGGCCCGCGGCAAGGCGAGCTGCGCGCCAGGCGCGTGGGGCTCGTGCGCCTGGCGATCGAGGGGCTGCGCAAGGTGTCCACGACGACGTCGGGGCACGTCGCGGTCTGAGGCGACATCATGCCCGACGCCAAGAAGCGCATCCTCTTCCTGCACCCCTCGGCCGAGCTGACCGGCGACTCGCGGCCGCTCGTCGAGCTGGCCCAGAAGCTCGGGTCGGAGGGCTGGGAGAGCATCTTCGTGCTCCCGCGCCAGGGCCCGCTCGCGGCCGCCCTGGAAGGTCCCGGCGCTCGCGTCGAGATCGGTCCCGTCGGCGTGCTGCGCAGGACGCGCGGTCTGCGCGACCTCGCGCGGCTCGGGGTCGAGATCGCCAGGGCCGCCGTCTTCACGTGGCGGCTGGCGCGGCGCCTGCGCCCCGACGTCGTCCAGACGAACGGCCGGCGGGTGGTCGGGGGCGCGCTGGGCGCGAAGCTGAGCGGAGCCCCCCACGTGTGGCACGTGCTCGACACGCCCGAGCGTCCGAGCCGGATTCCGGCGTTCGCACGCCTGTTCGACGCGCTCGCCGACCGGGTGGTCTGCAACTACTACGCGACCGCGCGGCCGTTCGTCGACGCTCGCCCGCGGCTGCGCGCGCGCGCGCAGGTGGTGTGGGAGGGGACCGCGGCGCCGATGCCCATGTCGCGCGAGAAGGCGCGCTGCGAGCTGGGCCTCGATCCGCACAAGCCCTGCGTCGTGCTCGTCGGAGACGTGGAAGGCTGGAAGGGGCAAGAGCTCCTGGTGCGCGCGGCGCGGCTCATGCGCCCGAGCCATCCCGACGCGCACTACATCCTGGTGGGCGAGACGCGGCCGGGCGAGGAGCACCTCGCTCGCGAGCTGAAGGCCGCCATTCGCGAGGCGGGGCTCGGGGACGCCGTCGAGCTGCGGCCGCTGCGCCGCGACCTTTCGACGCTCTACGCGGCCGCCGACGTCGTCGTCGTCCCCCACGGCCTGCCCGAGCCGCTCGGCCAGGGAACGATCGACGCTGCGGCGCTCGCGCGGCCCGTGGTCGCCGCGGCGGACGGCGGCTCGGCCGAGACGGTGCTCTACGGCGAGACGGGACTGCTCTTCGACCCCGGCGACCCGGCGGACCTCGCGGAAGCGCTCGGCCGCCTGCTCGGGAACCTCGACGAGGCGCGGCGCATGGGGCGCGCCGCGCGACTCCGGCAGCTCGAGGACTTCACGCTCCAGCGCTACTACGCGCGCCTCGAGGCCGTCTACCGCGAGCTCGTCGAGGACGCGACGTCCACGCGGCCCAGGCTCGCCATCCCCGCCGCCGCGCGCCAGCTCGCCGAGCTCACGCCCGCCGACGAGCCCACCCGCGGCGTGCTGCCGAGCGCGGCGCCGCCGGTAGAGGCGAGCGACGGGGAGCGCGCGAAACGGGCGTAGGGAGGGGGTTGTTGCGGGTTCCTCGGACCGGAGCGCTGCGCGCCGATCGGCCGGTCCCACCCCCCGAGCACGAAACGGGGCCCCTGGACGACGCTACCCCCTACCCCCCCGCGCCATCCGCCGCAACATCCCCAAGACCCCACCCCCTCCCGGCGCGAGATCCAGCTCCAGCCCCCTGAACGCGCCGTCGATGCGCGCGAGCTCCTCGGGGGCGAGCTCGACGTCGCCCGCTGCGGCGTTCGCGCGCGCCTGCTCGGCGCTGCGCGCGCCCACGAGCGCCGACGTCACGCCGGGCTGGGCGATCGTCCACGCCAAGACCGCCTGCGCGATGCTCCTTCCGCGCGCGCGCGCGATCGGCTCGACGACCTCGGAGAGCACGGCGTTCGTGCGCCTGCGGTTCTCGCGCCGGAAGCTCGGCCGCTTGTTGCGCCCGTCGTCAGCCGGGAACGAGCGCGACTCGGGCACCTCGCCGGTCAAGAGGCCCTGCTCGAGCGGAGAGTAGGCGAGCACCCCGACCTCGCGCGCGCGCGCGTACGGCAGGAGGTCGCGCTCGATGTCGCGCGCCACGAGGCTGTACTTGCACTGATCGCTCGCGAGCGGCACGTCGCCGAGGGCGAGCCGCGCCTCCTCGACGAGGTCCGGCGGGTAGTTCGACACGCCGATCTCGCGCACCTTGCCCTCGGCGCGCAGCTCCGCGAGCGCCCCCATCGTCTCGGCGACCGGCGTCGTCGGGTCGGGCCAGTGGACCTGGATCAGGTCGACGTGCTCGACCGCGAGGCGCTCGAGGCTGCGCTCGACCTCGGTGCGCACGGAGTCGGGCCGCGCGTTGCGGTGCACCCGCACGACGTCCCCTTTCGCATCCACCGTGCGGAAGTGGAACTCGCCGCGCGGGTCGTCCCAGCGCAGCCCGACCTTGGTCATCAGCACGACCTCGTCGCGCCGGCCGGCGATCGCGCGGCCTACGACGCGCTCGGAGTGGCCGAAGCCGTAGACGGGCGCCGTGTCGATCGCGGTCATCCCCGCGTCGAGGGCCGCGCGCACGGCGCCGAGCGCCAGGTCGTCGTCGGTGCCGCCCCAGTACCAGCCCCCGATGGCCCAGGCCCCGAAGCCGACGACCGGCACCTGGAGCTCGGTCCGTCCCAGGCGTCGGTAGCGCATGCGAAAGAGCGTAGCCCCGAGGCCGCGGGACGCCCAGGCGCGGTAGGCTCTCCCCCCTTTGCGATGGCGACCACCTCGCGCGAGATCCGCTTCCTGGCGCACCTGGCGTGGCCCATCGTCCTGACCAACCTCGGGACGATGCTGATGGCCACGATCGACACGTTGATGGTCGGTCGCGTCGGCAAGGAGGCCCTCGCCGCGGCCGTCCTGGCGAACGCCTGGACGGGCGGGACGATGCTGTTCGCGATGGGCGCCGTGCACGGCATCGACCCCATCGTCAGCCAGGCCCACGGCGCCGGAGACCGGCGGCGGGCGGGCCTCGCGCTCCAGCGCGGCATCGTCGTGGGCCTTTTCGTCGGCGTCCTGCTCGGACTGCTGTGGGGCTGCACGGACGTCTTCCTCCTGTGGACGGGCCAGGACCCGCTGATCGTGCGCCAGTCCCACCGCTACGCGCTCGCGCAGATCCCGACGCTGCCGCTGTTCATGGCGTTCGTCGCGCTGCGCCAGTACCTGCAGTGCCGCGGCATCCTGTGGCCGAGCCTCGCCGCGATCGTCGCCGCCAACGCCGTCAACGTGCTCCTGAACTGGGTGCTGATCTTCGGCAAGCTGGGCTTCCCGGCGCTGGGCCTCTTCGGCGCCGGGATCGCGACGGCCGTGACGCGCGTCGTGATGCTCGCCGCGCTCCTCGCGATCGTGCGCGCCGCGCGCATCGACGCGGACGGCCGCGTGCCGTGGAGCCGGGCCGCCCTCGAGCTGCGCGGGATCGGCGAGGTCCTGCGCTTCGGAGCGCCGACCGCGGTCCAGATGGGCCTCGAGGTGTGGGCGTTCGCGGCGGCGAGCCTCATGGCCGGGCGCCTCGGGGCGACCGCCGCCGCCGCGCACGGCGTCGTCCTCAACATGGCGAGCCTCTCCTTCATGGTGCCGCTCGGCATCTCGTTCGCCGCGGTCACGCGCGTGGGGAACCTGATCGGCGCGGGGCGCCGGCGCGAGGCCCAGCACGCGGCCTGGGTGGCGTTCGGCATGGGCGCGTTCGCGATGGGCGTCGCGGCGCTCGCCTTCGCGCTGCTGCGCCGCGAGCTGCCCCACCTCTACACCTCCGAGCTGGAGGTCGTCGCCCTGTGCGCGGTCGTGCTGCCGATCGCGGCGGCCTTCCAGGTCTTCGACGGACTGCAGGTCGTCGGCTGCGGGATCCTGCGCGGCATGGGCCAGACGCTGCCGGCGGCGGGGTTCAACCTCGTCGGCTACTGGATCCTGGCGCTGCCGCTCGCCTGGTGGATGGCGTTCGAGCGCGGGATCGGCCTGGCCGGCGTCTGGTGGGGTCTCGCGCTCGGACTGTCGCTGGTCGCGGTGGCGCTGCTCGTCTGGGTGCGCTTCCGCGGGCCCGACGGCTCGCGCATCCCCGGCGTCTCCGGCGTCTCGGGCGCTCCCGCCGACGCGGGTTGACGGCGTCAGCCGGGTTTGCTCGACCACCGGCCCCGGCGTCCCGGCGAAGAGCTCGAGGTAGAAGCGGCGGCTCGCGTCCGTGAGCGGCGCGGCGCTCTCGCACCGCACGTCGTAGACGTCGGCGAAGACGTCCTAGAGGAGCTCGTGCGGCATCGCTTCACCGATTTCAACGAGGATTTCAACGAGGCACTCGGGGCATGATCTCACTCGGCACCGCGCTGCGCGAGGAAGGCCTCGACCTCCGCGCGGCCGGGCGCGCTCTGCGCCCCGCGGCGCGTCACCGAGAGCGCCGCCGCCGCCTGCGCGAAGCGCAGCGGGTCTTCCACCTCGAGCGCGAGCGCGGCCGCGAGAGCGCCGGCGAACGCGTCGCCCGCCCCGACCGTGTCGAGCGCCGCCACCTCGAACGCGGGGTGATGCGCGCCGTCGTAGACGCCCCGCGCGCCGCGCGTGATGATCGCCCGTCCCGCGCCCATGCGCTCGAGCGCGAGCTTCTGGGCCTCGGGCGCCGTCTCGCCCGTGAGCTCCTCGGCCTCGTGCTCGTTGGGGACGACGACGTCGACTCCCACGAGCGGCACGCGGCGCGCGGGCGCCGGGTTCAGGATCACGAGCTGCGCCCGGGGCAGGTGGAAGGGCGTCTCGAGCTGCATCAAGAGGATGTCGTGCCGCCCCTCGGCGCGCGTGTCCGCGTTCGCGCCCGGCGCCACGCTGATCAGGTTGCGGCCGTCGGCGTCGACCATGACGAGCGCGACGCCGGTCGGCTTGTGGACCGTGCGCACACCCGCGATGTCCACTCCCGCCGCCGACAGCGCCGCGAGCGCGAGGCGGCCGTGCTCGTCGTCGCCCACGCACCCGACCATGCGCACGTCGGCGCCGAGGCGCGCGGCGGCGACCGCCTGGTTCGCGCCCTTGCCACCGGCGCCGATCGAGAGCTCGCCGCCGATCACGGTCTCGCCCGGCCGCGGCAGGCGCGCGGAGTGCACCACGAGGTCGACGTTGATGCTCCCGACGACGGTGATCGTGCGCGCGCGCCTGGCGCGCATCATTCGTGAGCCTTCGCGCCAGGCGCCGTGCCTCATGAACGATGCGGGCTAGCGCCGCGCGGTCACGTGGATCTCGACCAGCGCGTTCCCGGGCAGCGCCGCGACCGCGATGCACACGCGCGCCGGGTACGGCTCCGGGAAGCGCCGCGCGTAGATCTCGTTGAGCTCGGCGTAGCGTCCCATGTCGGTCAGGTACACGATCGCCTGCACGGCGTCCTCGAGTCCCAGCCCGACCTCCGCGAGCTGCGCCTCGATCGCGTCGATCGCCGTCTCGACCTCGTGCGCGAAGCCCTGGCCGCGCTCGCCGATCTTGCCCGCGACGAAGCAGAAGCCGCCCGCGAGCACGGCTCCCGAGTACGGGCCGATCGCGCCCGGAGCGGCCTGGTGCACGGTGTCCCTGCGCGCGGGGTGGGAGCCCGTCGCGCACGCGAGGGGCAGGAGGGCGAGGAGCAGGGCGCAGGAGCGCCGTTCGCGGTTCGTCCGGTGTGTGCCGTTCATGATCGCCGGGCATTGTCCGCGGTCGCAGCGGCCATGGAAGCGCGATTCCGGGTCGAGCCGGCGGGCACGGGCACGGGCTCGGGATACGGATATAAATGGACTCTCGATGAGCGTGCTCCTACGGCCGTACCGCGCGGACGACGCCCCGGCCATCGCGGGCCTCCTGGGCCGCGGACGGCGGGCGGCGCCGCACGAGATGCTCGCCCGCTGGCGCGAGTTCGCGCGGCGAGCCTACGTCGCCGAGCGCCTGGCGGTCGCCGAGGTCGAGGGCGAGGTCGCCGGGTACGCGTACTGCTTCGCCCAGGAGAGCCGCTCGCGCCCGGTCTCCCACTTCCACATCCAGGTGGATCCGGAGCGGCGGCGGCGCGGGATCGGCAGCGACCTGCTGCAGCGGTTCACGGACGCCCCGCGAGCGGTCGAGGGATCGTGCCTCGAGTGCGAGATCCCCGCGAGCTGGCGTTCGGGGGCGGCGTTCCTCGAACACCACGGCTTCGAGAGCCGCCCATCGCTCGAGCGCCTGGGACGCGCGCTCGGCGCCGAGACGCCGCCCGAGGTTCCCGCAGGGTTCGCCCTACGACGGCTCGTCGACCTGGGCGACGGGGGCGACCTCGCGCGCTGGGCGGAGCTGCACGAGGAGTGCTTCGCCGGCGCGCTCCACTTCCGGAGCATGGACGCCCAGCACGCGGCGAGCCTCGCGCGCGAACGCGGCGCCGAGGTGTGGGTGCTCGAGGACCGCGCGGGGGAGTGGGCCGGCTACGCGCACGTCGCGGACAGGGACCGTCGCACCGGCACGCTGGTGGAGCTCGCCGTCGCTCCGGCGTGCCGCTCGCGCGGCTTCGGCAAGCTGCTCGCCCGCGCCGCCCTCGCGGCGCTCGCCCAACGCGGCCGCCAGCGCTGCGAGCTCCTCGTCGAGGCGGGCGCGCCGCACGCCGCGCGCCTCTACCGCGGGCTCGGCTTCACGCCGGTGCTGCGGCTCGACTGCTGGCGGCGCGAGCGGTAGGGGCGGGTGCGCGGGCGGTGGAGCGCGCGAAGGCGCCCGATCCCGCCCGGTGCGCAGGGCGATCCGCCGCCGCGAGAGCCCTCTTCGAGCCTCGCGCCGGCCCCGAACCCGGCCCGCTCCGCGCGCCAGGCGATCGCGGCGCAGCCAGTCGACGCGGAGTCCGGGTCGGCGCCGAGGGCCCCGCACGCCCGGCGCCATTGGACCGGCCCGCCCCCTGCGCCGAGCGGGCCCGGGAAGCCCGGTCGAGCCACGAAGCTCGCTACCCCTGCTCTTGCGCCCCCATCCCCGCCAGCCTCCCCCCGATCGCCCGCGCCCTCCCCACCACCTCCGCCCCGTCCCCCGCCCTTCCATACATCTCCACCGCCTCCGACAGCAGCCGCAACGCCTCCCCCTCCCTCCCCGCCGCGAGCTCTACCTCCCCCAGCTCCTCGAGACACCGCCCCACCCACTCCGCGTTCTCCCAGCTCGGCGCGCGCTCGAACGCCGCGCGTGCAGCCCCCAGGCACGCCTCCATCCCGGCACGCGCCGCGTCGAGCTCGCCGAGGAGGCGCGAGACGTGCGCTGCCGACCACTCGGCCGCCGCGCGCTGCGCGCCGTCGCCGGCCGCCCCGTACGAACGCCCCGCCTCCTCGTACGCGCCCCGGGCCTCGGCGAGCCTTCCCTCGCTCTCCAGGGTGCGCGCGAGGTTCGTGACGAGCGGCGCCTGCCACCCGGGGCGGCCGTCGGCCACCTCGATCCCCTTGCGCAGCCAGTCGATGCGCGCCTGCGAGGAGCTGACGACCGCGCCCATGTGCGCCGCCTGGAGCGCGCGCTCGACGAGGCCGTTCTCCAGCGCGACCGCGAACATCTCGGCGAACGTCCGCTCGGCGCGCTCGCGCTCGCCGGCCGCGTTCTCGTACGCTCCGCGCGCGAGCAGGAAGCGCGACCACGAGGCGGGCTCCGCGGGAGTCGCGAGCCCGCGCGCGCGCTCGAGCCAGGGACGGCCCGCGCTCGCGTCCCCCGAGAGGAGCGCGGCGTGCGCGACCTGGGCGAGCGCCTCGACCTCGAGCGCTGGCGGCACGCCGTCGCGCTCGGCGGCGACGACGGCGAGCTTGTAGGTACCGAACGCCTCGGCGTACTGCCGCCGGTTGAACTGCGCGTCGCCGAGGTCGATCAGCTCGCGCGTCTGGTCGAGCTCCGCGTCGCGTGCGCCGGCGCTCGCGGCGCACCCCGCGGCCAGGAGCGCAACGCACGCCACGACGCCGACTCGCGGCGTCCGGATCTGCGGCAGCGTCGTCATGGACGGGCCCGGCAGTCTACGACGCGCCGGGCGCCTCCCACCACTACATTTTGTGTTGAAGGTGTCTCGGCCACCCATATCATGTGGGTCCGCCCTGGAGTTCCTTTGCAGCATCTTTGCCGCCCGTCCGGTTCCGGAGGGGCGACCCAGCCCCCCCGGAGGACGTCCCCCGCGCATGGAAGCCACGCGAGAGCCCGCCCGCCCCACCGCCCCCGCTCGCTCGGTCCCGCCCCCCGTGGGCATGCGCGTGCGCAAGCGCGACGGCACCTTCGAGCCGGTCGACCTGAACAAGATCGTGCGCGCGGTGAGCCGCTGCACGGACGGCCTCTGCGAGGTCGACGCGCTGCGCGTCGCCCAGCGCACGATCAGCGGCCTGTACGACGGCGCCACCACGGCGGAGCTCGACCGGCTCTCGATCCAGACGGCGTCGGCGCTGATCTCGGAGGAGCCGCAGTACTCGAAGCTGGGAGCCCGGCTGCTCGCGACGTACATCGACAAGGAGGTCCAGAACCAGGAGATCCACTCCTTCTCGCAGTCGATCAAGCGCGGGCACGACCTCGGGCTCGTCGGCGACGACGTCGCCCAGTTCGTGGCGGACGCCAGCCGCAAGCTCAACGACTCGGTCGAGCCGGAGCGCAGCGAGCGCTTCGAGTACTTCGGCATCCGCACGGTCTACGACCGCTACCTGCTGCGGGACCCCGAGACCCGCATGGTCATCGAGACGCCGCAGTACTTCTTCATGCGCGTCGCCTGCGGGCTCTCGCAGACGGCGGCCGAGGCGCGCGGCTTCTACCGCCTGCTCTCGTCGCTGCGCTACCTCCCGAGCTCGCCGACGCTGTTCAACTCCGGAACGCGCCACACGCAGCTCTCGTCCTGCTACCTCCTCGATTCGCCGCAGGACGACCTCGACTCGATCTACGAGCGCTACAAGGACGTCGCGCGCCTCTCCAAGTTCGCGGGCGGGATCGGCCTCGCGTACCACCGGGTGCGCTCGACCGGCTCCCTGATCCGCGGCACGAACGGGAAGTCGAACGGGATCGTGCCGTGGCTCAAGACGCTGGACTCCTCGGTCGCCGCGGTCAACCAGGGCGGAAAGCGCAAGGGCGCGGCGTGCGTGTACCTCGAGACCTGGCACGCGGACGTCGAGTCCTTCCTCGAGCTGCGCGACAACACCGGGGACGAGGCGCGCCGCACGCACAACCTCAACCTCGCCAACTGGGTTCCGGACCTCTTCATGCAGCGCGTCGAGCGCGACGAGGAGTGGTCGCTGTTCGACCCGAAGGCCGTCCCGCACCTGACGGACCTGTACGGCGAGAAGTTCGAGCGCGCCTACCTGGAGGCCGAGGATCAGGGCCTGGCGGTCCGGCGCGTGCCCGCCCGCGCGCTCTACGCGCGGATGATGCGCACGCTGGCGCAGACCGGCAACGGATGGATGACCTTCAAGGACACGTGCAACGCGAAGTGCAACCAGACGGCCAAGCCGAGCAGCGTGGTCCACCTCTCGAACCTGTGCACCGAGATCCTCGAGGTGACCTCGCTCGCGGAGACGGCCGTCTGCAACCTCGGATCGATCAACCTCGGCCGGCTCGTCGAGGACGGCCGCTTCGACTTCGAGGGCCTGGGGAAGGTCGTTCGCACGGCGGTGCGCTACCTCGACCGCGTCATCGACATCAACTACTACCCCACGCGCGAGGCGAAGGCGTCCAACCTGCGCTGGCGCCCGGTCGGACTGGGCGAGATGGGCCTGCAGGACGTCTTCTTCAAGCTGAAGCTCCCGTTCGACGGCGAGGAGGCGCGCACGCTCGCGGCGCGGATCCAGGAGGAGATCTACTTCAACGCGCTCGACGCGTCGTGCGACCTCGCGCAGGAGCAAGGCCCGCACCCGGCGTTCCCCGAGACGCGCGCCGCCGAGGGCAAGCTGCAGTTCGACCTCTGGGGCGTCGAGCCCTCGCAGCCCGCGCGCTGGGCCGAGCTGAAGCGCCGCATCGCGGAGTCGGGCCTGCGCAACTCGCTCCTGATCGCCATCGCGCCGACGGCGACGATCGCGAGCATCGCGGGGTGCTACGAGTGCATCGAGCCGCAGGTCTCCAACCTGTTCAAGCGCGAGACGCTGTCGGGCGACTTCCTGCAGATCAACGCGTACCTCGTGGCCGACCTGAAGCGGCACGGCCTGTGGACGGCGGAGATCCGCGACCAGATCAAGCGCAACGACGGCTCGGTGCAGTCGATCGAGGCGCTCCCGGAGGACCTCCGGCGGCTGTACCGCACGGCGTGGGAGCTGCCGCAGAAGGCGCTGATCGACCTCGCCGTCGCGCGCGGCCCGTACATCGACCAGAGCCAGTCGCTGAACCTCTTCATGGCGACCCCCACGATCGGCAAGCTCTCGTCGATGTACGCCTACGCCTGGAAGTCGGGCCTGAAGACGACCTACTACCTGCGCTCGCGCCCCGCGACCCGCATCCGGCAGACGACGACGGCGGAGCGCGACGCCGAGGCCGTGTCCTGCTCGCTCGAGAACCCCGACGCGTGCGAAGCCTGCCAGTAGGAGCCCCGATGCTGCTCGACCCCGGATTCGACCTGAGCCTGCGCCCGATGAAGTACCCGGTCTTCTACGAGATGTACCGGGCTGCGATCAAGAACACGTGGACGGTGGAGGAAGTCGACTTCTCGACCGACCTGCTCGACCTCGAGCACAGGCTCCTGCCCGCCGAGCGCCACCTCGTCAACCGCCTCGTGGCCTTCTTCGCGACCGGCGACTCGATCGTCGCGAACAACCTCGTGCTGAACCTGTACAAGCACATCAATGCCCCCGAAGCGCGGATGTACCTGTCGCGCCAGCTGTACGAGGAGGCGCTGCACGTCCAGTTCTACCTGACGCTGCTCGACACCTACATCCCCGACCTGCGCGAGCGCGAGAAGGCCTTCGCCGCCGTCGGCAGCATCCCCTCGATCGCCGCGAAGGCGCAGTTCTGCTTCAAGTGGATGGACTCCGTCGACGGCCTCGAGCGGCTGGACGGCGTGGACGCGCGGCGCCGGTTCCTCCTGAACCTCGTCTGCTTCGCGTGCTGCATCGAGGGTCTGTTCTTCTTCGCGGCCTTCGCCTACGTGTACTTCATGCGCTCGAAGGGCCTCTTGAACGGCCTGGCGTCGGGGACCAACTGGGTCTTCCGCGACGAGAGCTGCCACATGGCCTTCGCGCTCCAGGTGGTCGAGACGGCGCGCGCGGAGGAGCCGCACCTCCTGGACGAGCACACCGAGGCCAGGGTGGCGGAGATGCTCGAGGACGCGGTGGAGTGCGAGATGCGCTTCGCCGAGGACATCCTGGGCGGCGGCGTGCCGGGGATGTCGCTGCGCGACATGCGCGAGTACCTTCAATACGTCGCCGACGCGCGCCTCGTGAACCTCGGCATCCCCAAGCGCTTCGGCAGCAGGAACCCCTTCAGCTTCATGGAGCTGCAGGACGTGCAGGAACTCTCGAACTTCTTCGAGCGCCGCGTCTCGGCCTACCAGGTCGGCGTCACGGGCGAGGTAGCGTTCGACGAGAGCTTCTGAACGCGCCGCTGGTGGCCCGAGTCAGGCCGCGTCCTTCGCGACCGCCCTGCGCCGCGCGTGGTTGCTGTCGTCAGGCGCGTGCTTGCGCATCAGCCGGCGCAGGAAGATGCGCCAGCGGCGCGGCAGCCTGCCCTCGGCGGCGTTGATCCACCCCGCGACGCGGTCGCTCGCCATCCCGGCGCAGACCAGGGCCGCGACATAGAACGGGATGCCGGTCACGACGGGGACGAGCCAGCCGGCGACGCCGAGGATGGCGAGGACGGCGGCCGCCGCCAGGAGCGCCACACGCTTCCAGGTGGCGCGCTCGCGGCCGAGCGCCAGGAACGGCGGCATCTCGGGCTTGGGCGGCGCGAGCGTCGGTACGGGTTCGGACATCGTCGGGAACGGGGGCGAGGCCCCAGTGCGTGCTTCTAGGCCCGCCGCCGCCGCCCGTAAAGAGCCCGGGAAGGGAAACCGCGGGCGCGTGGCACGGTAGCCCTTCGCAGAGCCCGCCCGGGCCTCCGAGGGCGGGAGCCCATGGCCCGCCCGGTCCCGGATCCCCGGCAGCAGATCGTCGCGCTCGCGGTGCGCCTCGCCGGCACGAAGGGCGCGCTCGCGGCGAAGCTCGGGATCGACCACAAGACGCTCGCGCACCTGGGCGGCGCGACCAAGCTCGCGACGGTGCGAGCGCTCGCCGACCATCTGAACCTCCCGCTCGACGTGGTCGCGGAGCGGTTGATCGGCGAGCCCAGGGAAGCCCCGAACGCGACGCCCGTCCGCGTCGAAGACGGCTACGAGGGGGCGCGCGAGCTCTACCTGCGCGCGCTCGCGGAGGGGCGCGCGGAAACGGCGCGCGCCGCCGCGCAGCACATGGCGCGGCTCGCCGGCGGCGACTCGCGGCGCCGCGCCGAGGCGCTCAGCTGCCTGAGCGGCGCCGTCGAGCAGCAAGGGCACTACACCGAAGCCGTGGAGCACATCCGCGCGGCCAAGCTCTGCGACGGCCTCGGCGATGGGCTGCGCATGCGGCTCGAGGTCAACCTGGCGTCGTACCTGCTCGAGCTGTGGCAGCTCTCCGAGGCGCGCGGCGTCGCGCGCCTCGTCCAGGACTGGTACCGCCGCCATCCACCGCGCGCGGACCAGCAGTACCGGCGCGTGAACCAGGCCCTGGCCGAGTACGTCGCCGGCTTCGCGCGCCTCTTCGAGGTCAGCCTGCACGCCGAGCGCGCGGGCGAGCTCGCGCCGCGCGCGCGGGCGGAGCTCGCGCGCTCGAGGGAGCTGCACGCCGCCCTCGCGGCGGACTTCCCCGAGGAGCGCTGGTACGCGTCGATCGCGCTGTCGTCCGAGGCCGGCGTGACCTGGGCCGAGGTCGAGTGCGGCGTCCGCGCGCCCGCAGCCGCGATCGAGGGCATCGCGGCGCGCCTGCCCGTGGACCTCGACGAGATCGCGCACCGCGGCCAGCACCTGGAGGCCTTCGGCCGCTGGTGTATCGTGGGCGCCCAGATCGCCTGCGCGCACGCGGGGGCGGGAGCGGACCGGGCCATGGCGCTCTTCCTGGGCAAGGCCGCCGACATCGCCGGGCGGACCGGCAACTGGTCGCTCTGGGAGCGCGTCTTCACGCTGGAGCTCTTCCGGCGCTCCACGCTGGCCGACTACGATGCACGGCCGGAACGGGTCTGGCAGCTCGATCGCGACGAGCAGCGAGTCCTGCTCGGGCTGATGGGCCGCTTCCCCCACTTCCGTCGCACCGCCTGGAGGGTCCTCGCGGCGGCCAGGATCGGCGCATGATGCCGGCGAGAGAGAAGACGGTGCTCACGAAACGACGCGCCGGGCGGCGGCGCTCGATCACACAGGGCGCGATCGTCGTGGCCCTCGCCCTCCTGTGCCTCTTCTCTTGCACGGACCGGCGGCCCGGCGACCGCGAGGTGCGGACGTCCCATTCGGGACAGGGCGGCACGCCGGACTGACCGCCCCGGACGCCCGTGCCTGGAGTAGCATGGGAGTCCACCCCCTCCATCGAGGCCCCGCCTCATCCCCCAGGAGCAGCTCATGTACCTCGCAGCACTCCGTGCGCGGCCGCGCACGGTTCGATTCGGGTGCTTCCTGTTCGCGCTCGCGACGGTCTCCGCCCCCGCGGCGGCCGCGGACGAGCAAGCGGAAGCGACGGTGCGGATCGGCGACGTGGCCTACCGGCGCGTCGAGGTGCGCACCAACGACTTCACGTCGAGCCAGCAGGACCGTGTCGCGCTCGACCAGGACGCGCGCGGCGAGACCGTCGTCGTCTGGCAGAGCCGGCGCCAGGAGTCCGGCACGTACGGCGTCTACGCGCGGCGCTTCGACGCAAAGGGCCGCGCGCTGACAGGCGAGGTGCGCGTGAACACGACGACGGCCGGCATGCAGATGGAGCCCGCGGTCGCGATCGACGCCGAGGGCGGCGTCTGGTTCGCGTGGTACTCGTTCGGACAGGACGGCCACCAGGGGGCGATCGTCGCGCGGCGCTTCGACCCGCGGCTCGAGACCGCCACCCCGGAAGTCGTCGTCGACACCCAGGCGTTCGGCAACCAGTGCGAGCCGTCGCTGGCCGCGCTCGACGGCGGCCGCGCGGTCGTCGTGTGGACCTCGCCGGTGCTGGACGAGCAGGGCCTGGAAGCCGGGAGCCGGGTACTCGGGCGCTTCCTCGGCGCGGACGGGAAGCCGCTCGGCGACGAGCTCACCGTGCCGACGGAGAGCGGCGTGTTCGACACGCTGCCCGTCGTGGCGAACGGCAGCGAGGGACTGCTCGTCGCGTGGGCGCGCTGCGACGCGAGCACCTACCCCGTCGGCATCTTCGGACGGCGCTTCGATGCCGGTGGACGTCCCCTGGGGCCGGAGACGCGCCTCGACGCGTCGCCGCAGGGCACGTACGCGATCGAGCCCGCGCTGGCCGCGAGCGGCGCGACGTTCGCCGTGGCCTGGCTGCAGTCGACCGCGGACGGCTTCGCCATCCGCACCCGGCTCGCATCGGCGTCGGACGGCGGAGAGCTCGAGCTGGACCCCGTGCGCGAGGTCGAGAGTCGCGAGCGCGGGTACGTCAACGGCGTCGCCGTCGACGTCGACGCCGGGCTCTCGACGCTCGTCTCTTGGACGCAGTTCGGCGACGGGCCCGAGCACGACGCGGGGCTCTTCGCGCGCGTCCACGACGCGCGCGGGAAGCCCGCCGGCGCGGCGTTCCGCGTGACGGCCCTCGAGGCCGGCGAGCAGCGGCTCGCGCCGGCGGCCGGGACGCGCCGCGCCGCCTTCGGGGCACTGGGCCAGCTCGCGTTCGCGTGGACGGGCGAGGCCGGCCTCGGCGACGAGAGCGGCGCGCACCTGACGCTCCTGCTCCCTGACGGCTTCGAGGCGGAGGAGCGCGTGGCGCGGGCCGCAGCGGCCAGCCCGCGCTTCGAGGAGCAGGACACGACGGCCCCGCTGCCGCACGACCCTCCGATCTACGACCCGCTCGCCTCGGCGCCGCCCGAGACGGACGTGCGCATGGAGGAAGGCTCGAGCGGCGACTTCGACTTCCTCGCGATCAGCATGACGCCGTGGACGCCGCCGGATCCGCACATGTCGGTCGGTCCCGGCCACATCGTCGCCATCACCAACGGCGAGATCGCGTTCTTCGACAAGGCCGGGACGAACCTCTTCCGCGACGAGATCGAGGACAGCTTCGGGTTCTGGGGCGGGCTCGGGGCCGACAACTTCGTGTTCGACCCCGAGACGATCTACGACCCGCACAGCGGCCGCTTCATGGCGATGGCCTGCGAGCGCAGCGACACGGGCACGGCGTACTACCTGCTCGCGATCTCCGACGACTCCGACCCGGTGGGTACGTGGCACAAGTACCGCATCAACGCCACCGCCTCGGCGGGCGACACGGACATCGACTCGCCGAACCTCGCCGCCGACGAGAACGTCATCTACCTCTCGTCCGATTTCTTCGGCCCGGACAAGTTCCACATCATGATGATCGACAAGTCGTCGGTCATCGACGGCGGTACGCCGGTCTTCACCGACGAGCTGATCACCGGCGACCAGTCGATGGGCTTCCCCGTGACGTACGACACCGGAGCGCCCGCGCAGTACATGGTCGGGTACGAGCCCAGCACCTCCACCCGCGTGCGCCTGTACGCGATCACCAACCCGCTGACCACGCCCGTCATCCAGTCCGTGTTCGTCACGGTGCCCACGTACACGCATCCCGAGGACCCGCCGCAGCTCGGCACGAGCACCCGGCCCGAGACGTTCGAGGCCCGCTTCTGGAGCGCGGTCTACCGCGACGGCCGGCTGTGGGCGACGCACCACGTGGACAGCGCGCGCATCCGCCAGCGCTGGTACGAGTTCGACATGGCGAGCTGGCCGATCAGCGGCACGCCGACGCTGGTGCAGTCGGGCGAGGTCGACCTGGGCGGCAGCATCCGGACCTTCTTCGGCAGCATCTGGGTCGACGAGAACGGCACGATGGCGCTCACGTACGCGCGCTCCGCTCCGGACGAGCGGATCTCGATGGAGCGCACGTGGCGCGCGGCGGGCGATCCCGACGGCACCACGCGGCCTCCGGTGAGCGTGATCACGTCCACCAGCGCCTCCTCGTCGCGCTGGGGCGACTACAGCGCTGTCGTCGACGACCCCGTGGACTCGAACGTCTTCTGGGCGCACCACGAGTACCACACGTCGGGCTGGCGCACGCGCATCGCGCGCTTCACGAGCTGCTCGGGCACCGTTTCCAACTACTGCGCCGTGAACCCGAACTCGACCGGCTTCCCGGCGATCATCGGCAGCTCCGGCTCGACGAGCGTGGCCCAGAACGACTTCGGCGTCTACGCCACGGGCTGCCCGCCGGGCCAGTCCGGCATCTTCTTCTACGGCGCCAGCCAGGCGGAGATCCCGTTCGGCAACGGCTTCCTGTGCGTCTCGGGCCAGCTCTTCCGGCTGCTGCCGCCGCTCACGACCGACGCCTTCGGCATCGCGCAGTACCAGCTGGACCTCACGACCCCGCCGCCCGGCGGCGCGATCACGCCCGGCTCGTCCTGGAGCTTCCAGTTCTGGTTCCGCGACCCGCCCGCGGGCGGGGCCTTCTTCAACACGAGCAACGCGCTGACGGCGGAGTTCTGCGACTAGGCGCCCTTCATCGGTCCTCGCGTTCCTTGGCGGCCTCCGAGAAGACCGCCGGGGAACGCAGGAAACCAGGAGAGCAGACCTCTCAGACCACCCGCCCCGTGCGCGCCTCGGCGCGCTCGAGCAGCTCGCGGTACCAGGCGAGCGCGCGCTCGGCGTGCTCCTCGAACGCGCGCGGCGCCCACACGACCGACAGCGTGCGCAGGGTGCCCGCGTGCGTCTTCGTGCGCTGGCTGTCCTTGACCGCGTTGGCGCACGGCCCGTCGGCGTCGAAGAGGCACAGGAGGCCGTCCACGCGGATCTCCTGGCCGGACGAGTTGAAGACGTAGCTCGAGCCCGCGGGCGCGATGCCGATGCGCAGCGGCTCGCGCGCGAGGTCGGCGTCGACGACGCTGACCGGCAGGCCGCTCGCGAGCGAGACGGCGTTGCAGGCGTCGACGGCGCGGTTGATCGAGCCGAGCGCGCCCTCGCCCGCGGCGCGCACGAGGTACTCGCTCGAGGGCTTGCCGCGCCCCGTCGGCTTGTAGCCGCCGTGGCGCAGGAGCTCGCGCACGGCCTGGCGCAGCTCCTCGCTGCGCTGGACGGGGGCGATCACGGTCGCGTCCGCGGCCAGGAGCTCCACGAGCCAGCCCGGCGTCTCCAGCTCGCCGAGGGGGCCGGGGAAGTCCGTGCGGAAGGCGCGCGCGGCGAGGAGCGGATGATCGTCGACGGCCAGCATGGGACTACTGTATCGGAGGAAGAAGTACGATGCGGCCGATGCTGCGCGGCTGCTCGCTCCTCCTCGCAACCCTCGTCGGCGCGTGCTCCGACCCCCACGCCGCGCGGGGCGCCCGCCTCGAAGCCCCCATCCTCGTCTTCGGCATCGACGGCCTCGAGTGGGACGTCCTCCTCCCGCTCGCGCGCGAGGGCAAGCTGCCGAACATCACGGCGCTCGCGGCCCGCGGTCGCGCCGGCGTGCTGAAACCGCTCAGGCCCACGCTCTCGCCGCGGCTCTGGAACACGATCGCGACCGGCAAGCTCCCGCACGAGCACGGGATCGAGGGCTTCACTCGCAAGGGCGCGGGCGGGATCGAGCTCCAGTACACGAGCCTGGACCGCAAGGTGAAGGCGTTCTGGAACATCCTCACCGACCACGGCGTCTCGTGCGACGTGATCGGCTGGTGGAACACTTTCCCGGCCGAGCGCGTGCACGGCCTGATGGTCGCGCAGACGAACACGCCCGGCAAGAGCCGCGGCATCGAGAAGGGCCGGCTGCTCGAGGGCGTCGCGGAGCAAGTCTGGCCGCGCCACGAGGAGGCGCGCGTGCTCGCGGCGCGCGCGGCGAGCGAGCGCGGGATCGAGGAGCTCGAGGCCGAGGTCTTCGGCGACTTCTTCCTCGAGCTGGACGGCGCGAAGCGACGCCGCTGGGAACAGTGCGACTGGGCCTTCCGCGCAGACCACACCTACGTCACGGTGCTCCAGGAGCGCGTCGCGCGGCGCGCCCCCTCGCAGGTCACCGCGATCTACCTCGGCGGCACGGACGTCGTCGGCCACCGCTTCTGGGCGGCGTACCGGCCCGCGGACTTCGGGCTCGATCCGGCGGGCGAGGAGGCGTGCACCTTCGGGCACGTCGTCGACGCGTACCACGTGTACGTCGACGCCGTGATCGGCAGGATCCTGGCGCGCTTCCCGCCCGAGACGACGGTGCTCGTGGTCGCCGACCACGGCATGGCGGGCATGCCGGAGCTCTTGGCCGCGGGGATCGACGAGGAGGACGCCGAGTCGTTCACCGGCGGTCACATGCGAGAGGAGCCGGGCGTCTTCCTCGCCGCCGGGACGGGGATCCGTGCCGAGCCGCTCGACCTCGCGGCGGCGGCGCGTGCCGATTTCCGCGAGCTCGGCGCCTTGCAAGACTTCTGCCCGACGCTGCTCGCGCTGGCCTCTGTCCCCTACGGCGCGGACATGTTCGGCCGGCCGCTCGAGGACGTCCTCGACCCCGCCTTCCTCGCGCGGCACCCGATCGAGCACGTCGAGACCCACGACGACGCCGCGTGGCGCGCCTCGCGCGAGGTCCGCCTCGACCTCGCCGAGGACCCCGAGCGCCAGCGCCAGCTGATCGAGCTCGGGTACGCCGGCGACGACTACGGAGAGGATCCGAAGGACGGCTGACCAGGGCTACGCCAGGCTACGTCAGCGGGCACTCGAAGTCGTCCGGCTTCACCGCCAGGATCGACGTGTCGAGCCGGTAGAGCAAGCGCTCGGCCGTGTTGCCCACCAGCACGCCCGCGATGCCGCGGCGCGAGATCGTGCCCATCACGACCAGGCCCGGCTGCTTCTCCTTGACCGCATCGAGGATCACGCTCGAGGGCGGCCCGCAGGCGAGCATCACGTGCGCGTCCTCGCCCATCTCGGCCACGGCCGGCAGCGCGCGCACGTGGTCGCGGGCGGCCATGGCGATCGTCCGGCGCCGGTCCGCGAACTCCTCCTCGCTGATGCGCCCGGCGCTCAGCTGCAGGTCCATCGGGATCTGCCAGGCGTGCACGACGTCGAGCGGCGCGCCGACGGCGCGCGCCAGGAAAGCCGCGTACTCGACCGCGCGGTCCCCGACCGGCGAGAGGTCGGTCGCGGCCAGGATCTCGCGCAGATCCTGGTGGTCGGGGCGCACGACCCAGACCGGTCCCGGGCAGCGGTGCAGCGTCGCGAGGGCAACGCCGCCTATGAGCCGGTTAGCGAGGCGCGAGTCGTCGTTCCGCTTGCCGATCACGACGAGGTCGCTCTCGCCATCGAGGACGCGCCGCGCCAGGGCGATCCACGCCCTCTCCGCCGACAGGATCAGATCGCCTCCGCGGCCGAGCTCGGCGAGCAGCGCCCGCACCTCCGTCGGATCGGGCTCGACGACGGGCGCGCGGCTCGCCTCGGCGCCGTGGTGGCTCGAGTAGAGGAAGTCGACCCGGGCGCCTGTCCTCCCTGCGAGCCACAGCGCCTGGCGCGCCGCGGCGCGCGCCCCGGCGGTCAAGGACTTGCCGTCCTCCTCGAAGTCCACTCCCACCAGGACGTTCTTCAGCTTCTCCATGCTCGGCTAGGGCTCCCCGCGGTCGGTTTCGGGCACAGTCTACGGCCGCCCCGGGGCGTTCTCCGTACGCTCGATGGCGCAACGGCGCCGCCCGCGCCGAAAATGCTTTCCCGGCCCGGCGCAATACCCTCCCCGTGTTCGCGAGCCCCCTAGGCCTCCTGGCGCTGATCGCCGTCCCCGCGGTCGCCCTCCTGCACCTCTTTCGGCGCCGTTTCCGGCGCCGCCCGGTGAGCGCGGTCTTCCTGTGGGCGGCCCAGGACCGGGTCCCGGTCGCCGGCCGGCGGCGCGAGCCGCTGCACGCGAGCCCCTCGTTCTGGTGCGAGACGCTCGGGGCCCTGCTGCTCGCCCTGGCCCTCGCCGGCCCGCGCGCGTGCGGCGCCGGCGAGGCGCTGCACTTCGTCGCCGTGCTCGACGCGTCGGCCTCGATGGCGGCGAAGACGGGCGACGGGCGGCTGGCGGAGCGCGCGGCCGAGATCGTGCGCGCGCGCGTCCGGCGCCTGCCGCGCGGATCGCGGGTCACGCTGATCCAGAGCGGGACGCGTCCGGAAGTCCTGGCGGGTCCGGCGGCGTTCCCCGAGGAGGCGCTGGCCAAGCTCGCGGGCTACCGTCCGACTCACTCGGGGCACGCGCGCCACGCGCTCGGCTCCTCGGTCGCCCTCGCGCTGCAGCTCGCCGGCGAGGGCGCGGTGCTGCTCGTCACCGACCACCTCGAGCCCGAGGCGTGGCCCGCGGCGATCGAGGTCGTGTCGGTCGGCCGTCCCACCGACAACTTCGCGATCACGCACGCGACGCGCCGGCGCGCGCGCGACGCCGAGGCGCGGGACACGCTCGAGAAGGTCCACCTGACGGTCGCGAACTACGGCGCCGCGGACGGCGTCGCCGGCGTGCGCCTCGCCCAGGGCGCTGAGGTCTTCGCGACGTGCGACCTCGAGATCCCCGCCGGCGAGCGCCGTCACGTCTCGTTCGAGCTGCCCGCGGACACGCCGCTGGTCGAGGCGCGCCTCGTGCCCGACGCGCTCGAGCTCGACGACGTGGCCTGGCTCGCCCCCGTGCCGCCGCGCACGCTGGCGCTCGCCTCGCGGCTCTCCGCCGATCTCTCGGCGCACCTGGGCCTGGCCAGCCCGGGGTCGAGCTCGAACGTCGACCGCTGGCTCGAGATCGTCCCCGACAGCGTCGCCGCGCCGAGCCCCGAGCTGGCGCACCTCGTGCTCGCGGAGGGCGCGCCGTCGCTCGCCCCGCCGGCGTCGCCCGCGCCCACCGCCCCCTGGGTGCTCGCCTTCGAGGCGCGCGGCGCGCAGCGCCGCGGTCTGATCGGTCCGTTCCTGATCGACAAGCAGCATCCGCTGCTCGAGGGCGTCACGCTCGACGGAGTCGTGTGGAGCGCCTCGGAGGACGTCGCGCTCTCCGGGGCGCCGATCGTGTCCGCGGGCAACGAACCCCTCGTCACCGAGGAGACGGACGGCGCGCGGCGCGTCGTGCGGATGAACCTCGACCCGGCGTCGTCGACGCTGCACCGCTCGCCCGACTGGCCGATCCTGCTCGCGAACCTCGCCGAGATGCGCCGGCGCGAGCTGCCGGGCCCGGCGCGCACGAGCCTCGCGCTGGGCGAGACGTTCGTGTACCGCGGCGCCGGTCCCGCGGTCTACCGGCTCGAGGGAGGCGGCGAGGTGCGCGAGCTGCCCTCGCGCGGCACGCTCGAGGTCGACGACGTGCCGCTCCCGGGCGTCTACACTCTGAGCTCCGAGGGACGCGAGCTGTGCCAGATCGCGTTCAGCTTCGCCGATCCGGCCGAGTCCGACCTGCGCGGGCTCCGCCCGGGAGAGCGCGCGGGCAGCCAGAGCCTCGCGCGGGTCCTGGCGGGCTTCACCTGGATGGAGGTGCTGCTCCTCACGGGCGTGCTCGGCTGCGCGCTGCTCGACTGGCTCGTCCTCTCGCGGGCGCGCAGCGCGTGGACGGCCGGGGGAACGGAGAGCGCCTAGCGATGGGATTCCTGCACGCGGCGCTCTTGCTCCTGCTCTTCCCGGTCGCGCTCGTCTTCTGGAAGACGCGCACCGAGGATCACGTGACCGACGCTTTGCGCGCAGCGTGCGGCCTGCTGCTCGTGCTGGCGCTCGCCGGGCCGTACCTCGCGCGGAGCAGCAGCGGCCGCGACCTCGTGATCGTCGCCGACCGCTCGCTCTCGATGCCCGCGGACTCCCGCGACTCGCTGCTCGAGCTGGTGCGGCTGGCGGAGGACGAGCGCGGCACGGGCGACCGCGTCGCCGTCATCGCCTTCGGCGGCGAAGCCGCGATCGAGCGCATCCCCGCCGAGGAGGACCGCTTCCAGGACTTCGGCCGCGACGTCCCGCGTGGAGCGTCCGACGTGGGCGGGGCGCTCGACGCCGCTCTGCACCTGATCCCCGAGGGCCGCCGGGGCTCGATCCTCTTGCTCTCCGACGGCGAGAACAACGGCGCTGACCCGGTCTCCGTCGCGCGCCGGGCGTTCGCCCGCGGCGTGCGCATCGACGTGCGCGAGTACGCGCGCCCCGGCGTGGCGGACCTCTCCGTGGAGCGCCTCGAGCTGCCCGGCGAGGTCGCGGTCGGCGAGCCGTTCCAGTTCAACGTCTGGGTGCACTCCGACCGCCGGGTCGAGTCCGACTTCGCGCTGCGGCGCGGCGAGAAGGTGCTCTCGAGCGGCCGGCGCGTCTTCGAGAAGGGGTTGAACCGCCTGGTGTTCCGCGACGTCCTCGGCGCGCCGGGCATCTCGGAGTACGACGTCCAGCTCGCCACCGAGGACGACCGGATCCCGGAGAACAACCGCGGCCTGGGGGCGGTCGACGCGCGCGGCGCGCCGGCGGTGCTCGTGTTGAGCGAGGCGGGCGGCGAGGACACGCTCGTGCGCGCGCTGCTCCAGGCGCGCATCCCCGTCGTCGCGTCGACGCCCGAGCGCGCGCGCATCGACAACGTCGGGCTCTCGCCCTTCCGCGCCGTGATCATCGAGAACGTCGCGGCGCAGCGCCTAGATCGCGACGAGCTGCACGCCCTCACGAGCTACGTCGTCGACCAGGGCGGCGGGCTGATGCTCACCGGCGGCCAGGCGAGCTTCGGCATCGGCGGATACTACCTCTCGCCGCTCGAGTCGGTGCTGCCGGTCACGATGGAGCTGCGCCAGGAGCACCGCAAGCTCGCGGTCGCGATGGCGATCACGATGGACCGCTCGGGCTCGATGGGCGCGCCGGCGGGCAGCGGGATGACGAAGATGGACCTCGCCAACCGCGGCGCCTCCGAGGCGATCCGGCTGCTCTCGCCGATGGACGCGATCGCCGTGATCGCGGTCGACTCGGCGGCCCACGTCGTGCAGCCGCTGACGCCGGTCTCGGGCATCGACGCGCTCGTCGCGCGCGTCGAGAGCATCGGCGCCGGCGGCGGCGGGATCTTCGTGCACACCGCGCTCGTCGCGGCGGTGCGCCAGCTCGAGGACGCCAAGCAGATCAACAAGCACATCATCCTTTTCGCCGACGCCGCCGACTCCGAGGAGCAGGGCGGCTGCATCGAGCTCGTCACGGAGCTGAACCGCAGCGGCGTCACGACGTCGGTGATCGCCCTCGGAACCGACACGGACGTCGACGCGGCCTTCCTCGAGCAGGTGGCCGCCAGCGGCGGGGGCGAGGTCTACTTCACCACCGACCCGGACGAGCTCCCGAGCCTCTTCGCGCTCGACACGATGACCGCGGCGCGCTCGACGTTCGTCGACCAGAAGACGCCGGTCGCGGTGCTGCCCGACCTCTTCGGGCTCGGAGTCCTGCCGGCGGAGACGTTCCCGGAGATCGGCGGCTACAACCTGGCGTACATGCGGCCCGACGCCCAGGCCGGCATGGTGACCGAGGACGAGTACAAGGCGCCGATCTTCGCCTTCATGCACCAGGGCCTGGGCCGCACGGCGGCGTACACCGGCCAGATCGGCGGCACGTACGGCAGCGAGGTCGTCGCCTGGGCCGGCTTCAGCGGCTTCTTCGAGACCGCGACGCGCTGGCTGCTCGGCAACGAGGAGCCCGAGGAGTTCTTCCCGTCCGTGACGCGCGAGGGCAACTTCGCGGTCCTCTCCGTCGAGGTCGATCCCGAGGAGCCGATCCCGCCCGACACCTCGATGCTGACGGCGCGCATCGTCGGCGCCGACGGCGAGCGCACCGAGCTCGAGCTCGCGCGCACCGGCGAGTTCCTGTTCGAGGCGCGCTATCCGCTCGAGAAGGAGGGCGTCGCGCTGGGTACGGTCGTCCTCGGCCCCGAGCGTTTCGTCAGGCTGCCGCCGATCGCCCTGCCCTACTCGCCCGAGTTCGAGCGCTCCCCCGACAAGGACCGCGGCCGGCGCACCTTGCGCGAGATCGCGCGCGAGTCCGGCGGCGAGGTCGGCCCGAGCGCGACGGCGCTCTTCCGCGGCTCGCGCCAGGGGCGCCTCTGGCGCGTGGTCTCGCGCGAGCTGATGGTCGCCGCGCTGGTGCTCTGGCTGCTCGAGATCGCGGGCCGCCGGCTGTCCCTCTGGGGCTCGCTGCGCACGCCGGCCTTCGCGCGGCGGCTCGGCGCGCGCGCGCGTGCGATGCTGGGCCGCATCGGGGCGAAGGTGCCGCGGCGCAGGCCGAAGCCGCGCCGGAAGACGAGCTGGGTGGAGCCCGCGGACGAGCCGGCGCCGGCGCGCGCCGAAGAGGCTGCGGCTCCCGCGCCGGGCGCGACGCCCGCGGCGCCCTCGGCACGGGAGCGGCCGCAGGAGAGCCTCGGCAGCGCCCTCTCGCGCGCGCGCCGCGCGGCGGACAAGAAGCTCGAGCGGTAGCGGACCTGGCCGTTTCAGTCGCGGAAGACGACCTCGAGCCATTCACGGGTTCTCGGCCAAGGCGAAGACGGTGTGCAGATGGACGCACCTGGTAGCCACGCCCTCTTACGGGCTGAAGGTCACGGAGACCGCGTTGGACAGGTTGAACGCGAAGCCGCAGGGGCCCTCGGGATCGCGGAACCAGGTCTGGAAGTTCCAGGTGTCGCCGGGGTCGATGCGGCCGGCGGCGGAGAAGCGCGCTTGCGAGTGGGCGACGATCCCGGGGCCCAGGGCGAGGACGCCGATCGGCCCGGAGCTCTGCACCGGGAAGTAGCGGAAGATCCCGGCGCCGCCGGCGCCGACGCAGCGCAGGCCGTCGCCGAAGGCGAGGGCGAGCTGGCCGGCGCCCATGTAGAAGAGCGCGAACTGATCGGGGGGGAGGCCCGAGGTGTGGAGCACGAGGTCGTCGGCGGCCGTGCTCGCCGAGCCGCAGGCGGTGAGCCGCGCGCCGCTGCCGCGCGAGGTGGCGCAGCCCGCGACGGGGTCGTCGTTGCCGCAGGGGCAGCCGCTGCCGAAGCAGTAGGCGCTCGCGACGCCGGTGATGCGGAAGACGTAGGCGGAGCCCGACTCGCAGCCCTCGTCCTCGGGACAGGCATCGTCGTCCAAAGGGGATCCCACCAGAACGGCGTTGCCGGAGACCGAGACCTTGAAGCCGAACAGGTCGCTTCGGGCCCCGTCGTGCGCCAGCAGCTTCGCCACCTGGACCCAGCCCGAGGTTCCGCGCTCGAAGACGTAGGCCGATCCGGAGCCGTCGCCACGGTCGTCGTCGGTGTCCGCTCCCACGGCGAGGCGCTCGCCGTCGATCGAGAGCGACACACCGAACAGGTCATGGGGCTGCGGATCGCCGGCGTGCAGCTTGACCGTCTCGTTGGGACCCCAGACGCCTCCGGTGCGCTCGAAGACGTAGACCGATCCCGTGCAGGATCCCCCATCGTCGTCGCAAGCAGCACCGACGACGGCCGTGTCGCCCGAGATCCCGACCCCGAACCCAAAGGAGTCGAACGTAGCGCCGTCGCTCGCCGTCAGCTTGGCCGTCTGCACCCACATCCCCCCGATTCGCTCGAAGACGTACGCCGAGCCCGAGTCGACACCCAGGTCGTCGTCCCCCGGCATTCCCACGATCAGCGTGTCGCCGCGGAGCGCGACCGCGTCGCCGAACCCGTCAAATGTCGCGCCGTCGCTCGCGTGCAAGTTGGCCACCTGGAACCACGTCGCC